>Ga0233427_10002981_pt1 | contig 15261 bp, 16 predicted proteins | sample SI_118_April2016_5_FD_179885 | JGI IMG/M metagenome (GOLD analysis project Ga0233427, IMG submission 179885) | Seawater microbial communities from Saanich Inlet, British Columbia, Canada - SI_118_April2016_100_MG | ecosystem: Environmental > Aquatic > Marine > Inlet | place: Canada: British...
TTTATATGGTAATTCTAGTTCATCTAAAATACTAGCAACATGATTTACCATTACATCTAAAGTTTCGTATGATTTTTCAGGATGTTGAATTTGAACAATTTCTACTTTATCAAATTGATGCAATCTATTTAGCCCTCTAACTTCTTTACCATAAGAACCTGCTTCACGCCTAAAACATGGAGTATATGCAGTACATTTTATTGGAAATTCTTTCACAATTACATCACGGAAAAAGTTTGTAACTGGTACTTCAGCTGTTGGAATTAAATACAAATTATCCTCAGTAGCATGATACATTTGCCCTTCCTTATCCGGCAATTGACCAGTCCCAAAACCTGATGCTTCATTTACTAAATGTGGTGGCAAATACTCAGTATAACCAGCATCAGTGTTTTTATCTAAGAAATATGCAATTAAAGCTCTCTGAAGTTTTGCTCCTTTGTTAGTATAAACAGGAAATCCTGCCCCAGTAATTTTATTACCAAGTTCAAAATCTATTAAACTATAGTCAGTAGTTAATTCCCAATGCGGTTTAGCACCTTCCATTAAAGTTGGAATAGTACCCACTTCATTAATAGTTACATTATCAGCATCCGATTTTCCATTTGGTACTGTAGGGAAAGGAATATTAGGAATTTGAACCAAAATATCTTGTATCTCTTTTTCGAGTTCAGTTTGTTTTATTTGCAATGCTTTTGATTCTTCTTTAATATTAGAAGACTCTTCTTTTAAAACATTAGCTTCTTGAGCTTTTCCTGTTTTATAAAGTTCACCAATTTGTTTTGCTAATTGATTTCCTTTTGATAAAAACTCATCAGCTTTTTGTTGAGTGGCTTTTCTTTCATCATCTTTCTTAATAACCAAATCCAATAATTCAGAAGCATCAAAATTCTTAATTTCTAACAGCTTAATATAACTGTCTTTATTCTCTCTTATCTTGTTTATGTGTAGCATCTTCTTTTATACTTAAAATCAGGAACAAATGTAAATAAAAAAAACTCTTGATTGCTCAAGAGTTTTTTTTATAAATTGTAAATTATAGCAATCCTTAGTTTACTACTGAAACATAGGATTTATTATTTCTCTTTTTAGTAAATTTAACTTCACCATCAGTTAAAGCAAACAAAGTATGGTCCTTTCCCATTCCAACATTTTCTCCTGGGTTGTGAACTGTACCTCTTTGGCGAACGATAATATTACCTGCAATTATTGCTTGTCCTCCAAAGATTTTCACACCTAATCTTTTACTTTGTGATTCTCTACCATTTTTCGAACTACCTGCTCCTTTTTTATGTGCCATGTCTTAAGTTTTTATTCCTTCTTATTATTCAGCTTTTTTAGCTGTAGTCTTTTTAGCTGGTGCTTTTTTGGCAGCAGTTTTCTTTGCTGGTGCTTTTTTAGCAGCTGGTTTAGCTTCCTTTTTTGGTGCAGCTTTTTTTGCTGCAGGAGCTTTAGCATCAATTTTAAGGATTTCTAATTTAGTTAAATACTGTCTGTGACCGTTTTTAACTTTGTATCCTTTTCTTCTTTTCTTTTTAAAGACGATTACTTTATCGCCTTTCAGGTGCTCAAGTACTTTTGCAGTTACTTTAGCTCCTTTTATAACTGGGGCGCCAACATTTACTTTACCAGCATTATCCATCAAAAGAACTTTATCAAAATCAATTTTTGATCCTTCTTTTGTTTCTAACCTGTGTACAAATATCTGCTGATCTTTTTCAACTTTGAATTGTTGCCCTGCTATCTCAACTATTGCGTACATTATTATTAATTTTTAAAAATGGTCTGCAAAAGTACACAATCTGAGAAATTAAGCAAAAATTAAACCTATTTTTTTGAGTAGCTAAGATTACAACAACATAAATACATTAAATCTCGTTAAATCATATAAATTTGCACTAACAAAAAAACAAACTAATGAAAAGGATTTTTACCCTACTATTTTTAGCAGCTACAATTATTAGTAACGCCCAAGAAAGATGTAGCACAACTGCACACACACAACAATTAATGGATATCAATCCTGAATACGCTAAAGCGAGAGCAAAAGTAAATTCTCAAACAGAGCAATGGATAAAAGACCATCCTAATCATAACGAAAAAACAATAATAACTATACCAGTTGTGGTTCATGTTGTTTGGAAAACAAATACACATAATATTTCTGATGCTCAAATTCAATCTCAAATTGATGTTTTAAATGAGGATTTCAGAAGAACAAATATTGATGTAATTAACACTCCTAATGTTTGGCAAGGTATTGCAGCTGATTCTGAAATTGAATTTTGTTTAGCATCTACAGACCCAAACGGACTACCAACTAACGGAATTGATAGAGTACAAACAACTCACGGACAATTTGGCATGGATAGTGATATTCACACAGCATCAGCTGGTGGTGCAGACGATTGGCCAAATGATGATTATTTAAATATTTGGGTTTGCGATATTACAAACAGTTTACTTGGTTATGCTTCACCTCCAAGTAGTTGGATTGGAGATGGAGATGGACTTGTAATTGGTTATAAATATTTTGGGAATTCTGGGAATTCAAACGCACCTTATCATAAAGGAAGAACGGCTACACATGAAGTAGGACATTGGCTTAATCTAGAACATATATGGGGTGATAATAATTGTGGTAATGATCAAATTACAGATACACCAGAGCAAAAAGAAGACAATGGAGGCTGTCCTTCATTTCCACATAATGCAAATAGCTGTGGCACAGCAAATTCAAATGGAGATATGTTTATGAACTATATGGATTACACTAATGATGCGTGTATGAACATGTTTACTGAAGGACAAAAAACACGAATGCTTTCTGCAATAAACCAATACAGGCAAAATATGTTAAATCATAATTTATGTGAGGGATCGGTTGGAATTCAAGAAAATATTTCTATCAAAAAAGAACTTATAAAAATTGTTGATGTTTTAGGAAGGGAAATAAACAAACAAATCACAAATACTCCTTTATTCTATATATATAATGATGGAAGTGTAGAAAAGAAAATAATTATTGAATAATTATATCAATAACTAAAGAAAAGCCCAGCTATTTAGTTGGGCTTTTTTTATTTACTAAATACACACCACTAAGTATAATTAGCATCCCAAAAAGGTGATAAGGTGTTATTATCTCACCATCAAAAACTCCCCATAGAATCGCTACAATTGGAATTAAATAAGTTACAGATGATGCAAATATTGCAGACGATCTACTTATCAATTTATTAAATATTATAACTGCCATTGATGTCCCTAAAACAGAAAGCAGAGCAATATACACTAAAGCCATCATGCCATTTTCATTACTCATTAACACAGCAGTAAAATCAGTAGAAAATAAATATACAGATGATAATGGTCCAATAATTAAAAATGCCAAAGCAGTTATTGAAGATGCATTCAAATCGGATAAATACTTTTTAATAACATTAATGCTTATTGCATAAAAAACTGTTGCTAAAACTACTAGCCAAACATAAAAATTCACTTCTACTCCATCCGAAAGAGAATTAACAGTTAACAATACCGCACCAAACAATCCTAGAACAATTCCAACTATATTGGTTTTAGTAGGTTTAGATTTAAAAAAATAAACTCCCAGAATTAAAGTGAAAAGTGGAACTATTGCGTTAAGTATTCCCACCAATGAACTGTCAAGATGAGTTTGAGCTTTAGTAAACAAAAAAGCAGGAATTCCATTACCCAAAAGCGCCATAATTATTATTGGTAAATAATGTTTCCTTTTTACATTTTTAAATGCTTTTGGCAAAAAAGGAATCAAAGAGATAAAAGCAATAAAAATTCTAAGAGTAGCAACTTGCATAAAATCAAAAACTTCCAACCCTCTTTTCATAAGGATAAAAGAACTTCCCCAAATAATGGCTAAGAATAATAGCGTTAAATAATTTTTTACTGATTTATCCATCTAAACGACTCTATAATATGTTTAACATCTTCTTTTAAAAAATTATTTACAGGAAGTAAAGAGTCTGAAATTTCAGTATTAAAATACAATGCGCCTCTAAAAAAATGACTTGCACTATCCGTTAAATAAAACTGTGCTGCAGTAGCGGTCATCCCATCATAATCATATAATATTCCATAAACATTTAAAGAGTCATTAATATAGATTCTCTCTGCAATTGCATCAGCCATAACATCATGCTTGTATGCCAACTTTCTACTTTCTTCAGTATGCTCTTTAAGATTATCATTTAAAGGCAAGTAAGTTAAGTGCAAAATTGCTTTTTGATTAGAAAAATTCAAATTATAAAAACAGTCCTGATTGGCTTTATTTAACTCAGAATAATCAGGAATTTCGAAATAAAAAGGACAATCAACTTTTATACTTTTATAATCCTTCTGGGGTAAATCAATTTTATAAAATGCTCTGGGCTTTGGAGTATATTCTTCTCCACACGAGAAAATAAATAATGAAAGAAACAAAAAAATCTTAACCTTCATTTATTGTAACTTTTACACGCTTAATTCTTCTTAAATCAGCTGACTCAACCACCATAGTATAAGGTGGGATTTTACATACTTCCCCAATTTTAGGAATTCGTCCTTTAACCTCTAAAACTAAACCAGCTAATGAATCAGACTCTCCTTTTAAATCATCAAAATAATCAATTTCTCCTTTAACAATTTTCAAAAAATCAATCAAAGAAATTTTACCCTCAAAAATGAAATTCTTGTCATCTAATTTTGAATAAATATTGTCATCAACATCAAATTCATCATTTATTTCACCAACAATTTCTTCCAAAACATCCTCCAAAGTAACTATACCTGAGGTTCCTCCATACTCATCAACTACAATTGCCAAATGATTTTTCTTAAGCTGAAACTCTTTCAGTAAATCATTAATCATTTTAGTTTCCGGAACAAAATAAGGAGCACGACACAAACTCAACCAATCAAACTCCTCCTCATCTCCATCTAAATGCGGGATTAAATCCTTTATATAGAGTATCCCTAAAACATTATCAAATTGCCCTTCATAAACAGGGATTCTAGAATATCCTGAACTAACAATCACTTTTAATAGATCAGGGAATTTTATCGTTTTATCAATTGCCAAAACATCAACTCTTGATTTCATGATTTCTTTTACATCAGTATTTCCAAACTCAACAATTGACCTTAAAATTCTTCTTTCCTCTTCTTTACTTTCATGCTCAGTTATATCTAGTGCTTTTGAAATCTCTTCAATAGAAATTTCTGTTTGTTTTGCCGCTAATCTCTTATCAATAAAACTAGTTGTTGTGACTAAAATATAGCTTAAAGGATAAAATATTTTCTCTAGAAAAACTAAAGGCTTAGCCATTTTTAAAGAAAAAGAAATAGGGTTATTGTTCGCATAAACTTTTGGCGTTATCTCTCCAAAAAGAACTAATAGTGAGGTGATAACTATAACTTGAAATACAAACTCTAGATTGGAACCCTCAGGAAATGAAATAGCTATTGAAGTTAGGAATGCAGAAATTACAATAATTCCAACATTAATAAAATTGTTGGCTATTAATATAGTTGCTAAAAGTTGATTTGGTTTTTTCAGTAATTTAAGCACGGTTTCACCATCTTTTTCTAGCTCTTCCAACTCAGAAGTATCTAACGAAAAATAAGCAACTTCAGCTCCAGAAATAAAAGCTGAAAAAACAATTAACAGGAGTACGGTTAGAAAACTAAAAAGCACATCTGCATTAAACAAATGAAATTCGATACCGTTAAATATTGATAATAAACTGATGGGGACTTCTTCCAATTTTTAAATTTTTAATTAAAACGGTAAATCGTCCTTCTTACCTGAATCTGGAACAGATTCAGCAGGACTTTCTGATACTGGTTTTCCACCAAGCATTGTCATATTATCCCCTAAAATTTCTGTAGAATATCTTGTATTACCATCCTTATCTTCCCACTTTCTTGTTCTAATTTTACCTTCAACATATACTGAAGAACCTTTCTTTAGCCATTTTTCAGCTACTTCAGCCAAACCTCTCCAAAGTACAATGTTGTGCCATTCTGTTTGGCTTACTCTTTCCCCTTCTTTATTTTTATAATTTTCGGTTGTAGCTAATGAAAAATTTGCAACTGCAACTCCATTATCTAAATATCTTACTTCAGGATCTTTCCCTAAATTCCCTACTAAAATTACTTTATTTACTCCAGCCATAGTTTTATTTTAAAAAATTAGATTTTGAACAAATATACAAAAATTCTATTCGAAATTATACGCAACTAAATATTTTTGAATTAGAGCAGAAACAGGGTATTTCTTTAAATCAGTTCTATCAATAATCTGAAACCAATCTAAATTTAAATATTCTACTTCAACTTCCCAAAATTTTGCATGTATTTTCTGATGAGAAAGTTTATGAATATATTCTTCTGAGACACTTAAAATTTCAGGTTTACTCTTTCCAAAAACACCTAACCATTCAGTAGATTTTATGATTTCAGCTTCAGAAATATTATTTTTAAATTCAAGAAATGGGAACTCATACAATCCCTGCCAAATACCGTTATTTCTTTTACCTAATAAAATTTGTTGTTTCTGATTAACAACTAAAAAATTTAGATACCTATCTTTAACTTTTATTTTTTTTGACTTTATAGGTAAGTTTAAAACTTCATTTGTATTAAAAGCAAGACACTCATTATTAAAAGGACATGATTCACATTTTGGAGATTTAGGAATGCATTGCAAAGCACCAAATTCCATTATTGCTTGATTATATTCAGCTGGATTACTTTTATCTAGTAATTCTTGAGCTAATAATTGAAATTGTTTTTTACCTACAGTTGTATCAAAAGGAGTAACAATACCAAAAACTCTACTTAAAACTCTTATAACATTACCATCAACTACAGCATATGGAAGCTGAAATGAAAATGAAGAAATAGCAGCAGCTGTATAAAAACCAACACCTTTAAGGCTTAGAATTTCCTCATAATTATTAGGGAATTTTCCATTATGATTTTCTAAAATAAATTTAGCACTAAAATGCAAATTTCTTGCTCTCGAATAATATCCCAATCCTTGCCACAATTTTAGAACTTTATCCTCATCAGCTAAAGCCAAGTCCTGTACTTTAGGGAAGGTTTTAACAAACTTCAAATAATAAGGCAAACCTTGTTCAACTCTAGTCTGTTGTAAGATGATTTCAGAAAGCCATATATAATAAGGATTTGTCGTTTTTCTCCATGGCAAATCTCTTTTATTAAGAGCGTACCATTGTAATAGGTTGTAAGAGAAATTCATAACTAACTGATAAATAATGTTGTAACTAAATTAAAAAAACATAAGTCCTTGTTGTAGAGCAAATTATTTTAATATATTTGCAGGCTCAAAATTAGTCAAGAAATTAAAAAAATTACAAAAAGAAATGACAAAAGCAGAACTTGTTAGTAAAATTGCACAAAAGACAGGAGTTGAAAAGTTAACAACTCTAGCAATAGTAGAATCAATGATGAATGAGATTAAAGAATCTATCTCGGCTAATGAAGCTGTATTTTTAAGAGGTTTTGGAACTTTTAAACCTAAAAAGAGAGCTGAAAAAACTGGTAGAAATATTAAAAAAAATACGACCATTATCATCCCAGCACACCATATTCCTGCTTTTAAGCCGGCTAAAGTTTTTGTTGAGGAGGTAAAAAAGAATTTAAAATAAACTTTTTTTAAAGTTAATAACACATAAAATATGTCAGGAGCAAAGAAAAAGAAAAGATTAAAAATCGCTACTCATAAACGTAAGAAGCGTTCTAGAAAAAATAGACATAAAACTAAATAATCTTTAGTTTTAAACTATATTTTCTCTAACGAATAGCCATGAAATACGATCTTATAATCGACTCAAGGCCTTCTGAAGTTGTGATTGCATTATTGCGTGACGGACTTCTTATAGAACTTCATAAAGAAAAGCACGATAACAATTTTTCAGTAGGTGATATTTACCTAGGAAAGGTCAGAAAGACAGTTCCTGGGTTAAATGCGTCATTCGTAAATGTAGGTTATGAAAAAGACGGTTTCTTACATTACCTAGATCTTGGACCTCAGTTCAAATCATTCAAAAAGTTTACAAGAAAAGCAATTGATAAAAAACTCAATACTGCCTCATTAAAAAACTTTAAAAAAGAAGTAAATCTTGAAAAAGAAGGGAAAATTAACGACACTCTTAAGGGTGGAGATTTAATCCTTACTCAAATTTCAAAAGAGCCAATTTCAACTAAAGGACCAAGATTAACAACTGAAGTTTCTCTTGCAGGAAGATATATGATTTTAATGCCGTTTTCTGACAGAGTTTCTATTTCACAAAAGATTTCAGACCCTGAGGAAAAAGCAAGATTAAAAAAATTAATAAGAAGCATTAAGCCTCACGGATTTGGAGTAATAATCCGTACTGTTGCTCAAGGAAAGAAAGTTGCTGAACTAGATACAGATTTAAAAAATCTGTACAAAAAATGGCAAGGAATTAGCAAAAAGCTAAAAGATGCAGAACCCACTACTAGAATACATGGGGAGCTTAATAAATCCTCAGTTATTTTAAGAGATTTACTGTCTGCTAAATTCAATAGCATTTATGTAAACAATGCAGAATTACAAGGTGAGTTAAAAGAATATTTATCAAGAATAGCACCTGACCAAGAAAAGATTGTAAAATTGCATAAGAAAGAAACACCTATCTTTCAGGAGTTTAATGTTACTAAACAAATAAAAGGTGCATTTGGAAAAAATGTAACAATGAAAAAAGGAACTTACCTTGTAATTGAACACACTGAAGCTTTACATGTTATTGATGTAAATAGCGGGAAAAAAGTAGATTCCAAGAAGAATCAGGAGGAAAATGCTTTAGCTGTGAACTTAGAAGCTGCTGAAGAAGTTGCAAGGCAATTGCGACTTAGAGATATGGGTGGAATTATTGTTGTTGATTTTATTGATTTAAAGCAAGAGAAGAACAGAAAACTCTTAACAGAGAAAATGAGAGAAGCAATGAGCACTGACAAAGCAAAACATAATGTTCTCCCTCCAACAAAATTCGGTTTAATTCAGATTACTAGACAAAGAGTAAAACCTGAAATGAACATTGACACTCAAGAGAAATGTCCAATGTGTTCAGGAAATGGAAAAATTGATTCAAGCTTATTATTAGTTGATCAAATTGAAACTAAGTTGCATAACTTATCAGAAACTTCTAAAGGAATGATTCATATCTCAACACATCCATTTGTTGCTTCTTATATCAATAAAAAAGATGGATGGTTCTCATCATCAATAAGTAAGGATTGGAGCAGGAAGTTTGGAAGAAAAGTCCTTGTTACTGGAGATGAAAGACTACACTTATTGCAATACTCAGTAGTAAACTAATCTAATTTTTTTCTACATTTAGAATCCTTTTGTACCATAATATTAATGGTATTAAAGTTAGTATCATCATTATTACCCCAACAATATAACCATACCTGATATTGTCAGAAATGTGATAGAAAGGCAGTGCAAATAATGCTATTAATAGCATTCTAACAACAGTATTTAAAAAACCAAAAACTGAGTTAGTTCTTCCTATTAAATTATTAGGCACATGGTTAAACAAATAAGTGGTTTTAAGAATTCTTACTCCAGCATTTGTGATTCCTAAAACAAAATTTCCTAAGAAAAACACCCACAAAACATCATAAACTGACATTGCATAGAAAGCGAATGAAACAACCATCATTAATACAATTACACCAAATACAGTATTAAACCTTTTAAAGATCCTGAGAATTAATAGTCCTGCCATTATCGCTCCAAATGAGTAATAGATTTCAGCTGACGCATAAATATTTCCATCCATTTTTAAGAACCTATCAACATATGAAGGTAGAATAACATGGACTTCAACCAAAGTAAAAGCAAAAAGCATAGAAGATGCAAATCCAAAAACAAAAATTATTGGATGGTTTTTTAGATAAGAAAAACCACCTTTCAATCTCTCCATAATTCCATCTACATGAGTTTTATCTTTTGAAATAGAAGTATATCTCATTGAAACAAAAATGGCAATAACAACTAAATATGTAATTGCATCCATTAAAAAAACCTCATAAATTTTCCATTGTTCAATATTAAATGGAAGTGTAAATGAAAAACCCCCTACTTCTAATACATTATTAGTAGTACCCGTTAGTAATAAAGCTGCAAAAGCCCCAGCCAATACAGAGGTAACTTGCCCTTGAACCTCAATATAAGAATTTAGTTTTCCATAGTTTTTTGGTTCAGTAATTTCCTGTCCGAAAGCATATAGATTAGGATAATGAATGTTGTAATTAAAAATAGTAATTCCAAAAACAAGAATCACTAATAAATCAGATAAATACTCCATATGTATTCCAAAAAAAGCAACACTTCCAATAAACAATCCGCAAATAATATTAATTACAATAAATAGATTTTTTCTTGAATACCTGTCCACTAAAGTCCCCGCATAAATCCCCCAAAATAGCGTTAGAAAAGTAATAAGTAAATAAGCATTTGCAAACACTTCAGGGCGAGAAACAACTTTTACAAAATACCAGGGAATCGCAACCATACTAATTCCTTGAGCTAAGCCAGAAATAATATTAGCAAGAAAAAGTAAAGTGATTGCTTGTTTGTTTTTCATGCGAGCAAAAGTACTATTTAATATGATATTTACTACTTTTGGAATATGCACAATAAAAGAGTTTATGATATTAAAATTGCGATAGAACGCCTCAAAAATTATTGTGCACTACAAGATAGATGTCAGTGGGAGGTTACTCAGAAGATGAAAGAATGGGGGCTTTTAGAAATGACTCAAAACCATATTTTGGAAATTCTAATTCAAGAAAAATATGTTGATGAAGAACGCTTTGCTCAGTCATTTTGCAGAGGAAAGTTTCTAATTAAAAAATGGGGGAAGGTAAAAATCGCTAACAAATTAAAAAAGAAGAAAATCTCGGATATTTGCATTAAAAAAGGATTAGAAGAAATTGACCTTACTGAATATGATTTACTTTTAGAGGACTTACTTACAAAGAAAAATGACACACTTAGAGATAAAAATCATTTTACAAGAAAAAGCAAACTAGCTCGTTTTTTAATCCAAAGAGGATTTGAGGGGAATTTGGTTTGGGATAAAATCAGAGAATTAAGTATTAAATAAGTACTTTCGCACTATGGCTAGTCAAGACCAAATAAACTCATTAACGAAAAGAAAGGAAGAACTTTACAAGTTTATTGATATTGCTTCAAAAAAGAATGAGTCAGAAGATTATGAAAAAAAATCACAAGAAAATGGTTTTTGGGACAATCCGAAAGAAGCAGAAATACTCCTTAAAAAACTAAGCACACTTAAAAGTTGGATAAAATCATACAACTTAATAGAAACCAATATAGAGGAATTAGAAGTTCTGATAGAGCTTGAAGCAACAGAGGAAGATTTAGAAAATCAACTAAAGATTACGCAAAACTCAGTTGAGGATTTAGAGTTTAAAAACATGCTAAGTGCTGAGGAAGATAGTATGTCAGCAATATTAACAATTAACCCAGGAGCTGGTGGTACTGAAGGGCAAGATTGGGCTGAAATGTTAATGAGAATGTATGTAATGTGGAGTGAAAAGAACAAGTATAAAGTAAAAACACTAGATATACACAAAGCAGAACCTGTTGGAATAAAATCTGTAACTCTTGAGGTTTCTGGGGATTTCTCATTCGGACATTTAAAAGGAGAAAATGGTGTACATAGACTAGTTAGAATCTCACCTTTTGATTCTAATGCAAAACGGCACACTACTTTTGCATCTGTTTTTGTTTATCCTCTTGCTGATGATAGTATTGAAATAAATTTAAACCCCTCAGAAATTAGTTGGGACACATTCAGAGCAAGTGGAGCTGGCGGACAAGGAGTAAATAAAACAGAATCAGCAGTTCGCTTAAAACACGAGCCTACAGGAATTTCAATAGAAAATTCAGAATCTCGTTCACAATTAGAGAATAAAGCAAAAGCAATTCAACTTTTGAAATCACAACTTTACGAATTAGAAATAAGAAAAAAGCAAGAGGAAAGAGATAAACTTGAAGGAAATAAAAAGAAAATTGAATGGGGATCGCAAATCAGAAACTATGTTTTACATCCTTATAAAATGGTGAAAGATTTAAGAACAAATCATGAAACTTCAAATCCTGATGCAGTGTTAGATGGAGAGCTAAACCCTTTCATTAAATCATATTTGATGGAATTTGGGCAAAAATAAAATTTGATGATAATCATAGAAAATTAAAGAATAATTAGTGTCTTTGCATAAAATAAACTACTAATGAAAATATATCACAATCCAAAATGTAGTAAAAGCAGACAAACACTTACTATAATAGAGGGAAAAACTTCAGAATTTGAAGTTGTAGAGTATTTACAAAATCCACTGCAATTTGATGATTATGAATTATTGCTAATTAAATTAAACCTAAAACCAATTGACATTGTAAGGAAGAATGAGAAAATTTGGCAAGATAATTATAGAGGAGAAGAGATGGGAGATTATGACATTATCACAGCTTTAGTAGATAACCCAAAGTTAATGGAACGACCAATTGTAACAACTACTAAAAAAGCAATAATTGGAAGACCTCCAGAGAATGTGTTAGAGTTATTTAATTAGGAATCTGATCGTTTTCTAACTTACCTTCTTTAGCCCAAACGAAAATAAAGTAAGGAATAACTCCAGCTAAGAATAAAACAGCCCAAAAAGCCATTAAGAAAACAAAAACAAAGATTAAAAAGCCTAGAAATTTCATAATTATTAATTTTGCGCAAAGAAACAATAACAAATAAAAATATCAAAACATTTTAAGATGAAATATAGAATAGAAAAAGACACAATGGGAGATGTGAAAGTTCCTAAAGAAAAATATTGGGGAGCTCAAACTGAAAGAAGTAGAAATAACTTCAAAATTGGCAGTGAAGCAAGTATGCCATTAGAGATTATTTATGGATTTGCATACCTAAAAAAAGCAGCTGCTTTTACAAATTGTGAACTAGGTGTGCTTAGTTCAGAAAAAAGAGATTTGATTGCTAAAGTATGTGATGAGATTTTACAAGGGAAACATGATGATCAGTTTCCTTTAGTTGTTTGGCAAACTGGAAGTGGAACACAGAGCAATATGAATACCAATGAGGTAATTTCCAATCGTGCACATGTTATAAATGGAGGTGAATTAGAAGATACTGAAAAAGCAATTCACCCAAATGATGATGTAAATAAATCACAAAGTTCAAATGACACTTTCCCAACAGGAATGCATATTGCTGCTTACAAAATGATAGTTGAAACAACTATTCCTGGAGTAATGCAACTAAGAAATACTCTTAATGCAAAATCAAAAGAATTTATGAATGTTGTTAAAATTGGGAGAACACACTTAATGGATGCTACTCCACTTACTTTAGGGCAAGAATTTTCAGGTTATGTTTCTCAACTTGACCATGGACTAAAAGCATTGAACAATACATTATCTCATTTGGCTGAACTTGCCCTTGGAGGTACTGCAGTTGGAACAGGGATTAACACACCTTCAGGCTATTCAGAATTAGTCGCAAAGTATATTGCTGATTTCACGGAGTTACCGTTTATAACGGCTGAAAATAAATTTGAAGCACTTGCTGCACATGATGCAATAGTAGAAAGCCATGGAGCTTTAAAACAATTAGCAGTTTCCTTAAATAAAATTGCTAACGATATCAGACTTTTAGCATCAGGGCCTAGAAGTGGAATTGGTGAAATCATAATTCCTGCAAATGAGCCTGGATCATCAATTATGCCTGGAAAAGTAAACCCTACACAATGTGAAGCCATCACTATGGTTTGCTCACAAGTAATGGGGAATGATGTAGCTATAACAGTTGGTGGAATGCAAGGGCATTATGAATTGAATGTATTCAAACCTCTAATGGCTGCTAACTTCTTACAATCTGCTCGCTTAATTGGAGATGCTTGTGTTTCGTTTGATGTTAATTGTGCGATAGGAATAGAACCAAATCATGAAAACTTGAAAAAGAATTTAGATAATTCTCTAATGTTAGTTACTGCTTTAAACACTAAAATCGGATATGAAAAAGCAGCTAAAATTGCTAAAACTGCACATCAAAACGGTACAACTCTAAAAGAAGAAAGCATTAATCTAGGATACTTAACTGCAGAAGAATTTGATGCTTGGGTAAAACCAGAAGATATGTGTGGGAGTTTGAAGTAAGAGTTTAAACTTTTTCAGTTTTTCCTTTAGCTTTTACATCAGTAACAAATTGTTTTATTTGTTGTTCATCTTCTTTTTTACAGATTAATAAAGCTCCTTCATTTTCAACAACAATGTAACCATGCAATCCTTGCATGATAACTAATTTATTGTCAGCAACTTTTACAATATTCTCTGAACAATCATAAAGCATAACTTCTTTTCCCTGAATAGCATTTTTATTTTTATCTAAATCAAGGTGAGTATATAATGAACCCCAAGTTCCTAAATCACTCCAACCAAAATCTGCAGGATAAACATACACATTAGCGGACTTTTCCATAATACCATAATCAATAGAAATATTTTTACAACCAGGGAAAACTCTATCAATAAATTCTTTTTCTTCTAAAGTATTATAGAATTCTTTTCCTTCCTCAAACACCTCATACATATCACGCAAATGTTTGCGATAAGCCAATGAAATTGATTTAGCACTCCACACAAACATTCCTGAGTTCCAAAGAAAATCACCACTATCTAAAAAATTAAGAGCTAATTCTTGATCTGGTTTTTCAGTAAATGTTTTTACTTTTCTTGCTTTTTTATGTTCAGCAATTTTCTCATCTGTAAACTGAATATATCCATAGCCAGTATCAGGACGAGATGGTGTAATTCCTAAAGTTAACAGAATGTCATTTTTAGCAGTTATTTCCAAACAATCATTCACAACCCTCACAAATTCATCTTCTTTTAAAATAATATGATCAGAAGCCGCAATTATCATATTTGCATTTTCATTCATGCTCTGAATTTTAAAAGCGGCATAAGCAACACATGGAGCAGTATTTCTCATGGCTGGCTCACAAAGAATATTGCTTTCTGCAACATTTGGGAGTTGTTCCAAACATAAGTCTTTGTAGTTTGTATTTGTTACAATTAATATATTTTCAGCAGGACAAATTTTTTGCAAACGATTAAAAGTTTGTTGGATTAAGGTTTCTCCAGTTCCT
>Ga0233427_10003000_pt1 | contig 15192 bp, 16 predicted proteins | sample SI_118_April2016_5_FD_179885 | JGI IMG/M metagenome (GOLD analysis project Ga0233427, IMG submission 179885) | Seawater microbial communities from Saanich Inlet, British Columbia, Canada - SI_118_April2016_100_MG | ecosystem: Environmental > Aquatic > Marine > Inlet | place: Canada: British...
TTGAAATATAAAACTTCTCCGTATCTACAATACGCCATTTCACATAAGAATCCACAACAACGTTTTTCTTTTCAACTGTTAAGAATGATTCTGCTGCAGAATCTAAAGTTTGAATACGTTTATCAAACGATACTACATTGTTGACAAATGGTGTCTTAAACTTAAGTCCAGGTTTATTTTCAACAGAGACAATCTCACCAAGCCTCAATTTAATTGCTACTTGAGTTTCATTAACTGTATAAAGACTCGATGAAAGAAGAATTACCAATAATGCAATTACTACAATAATTAATTTTTTCATTATCTATTCTCCCTTGAACGTAAAACACCTTGATCATTTGAGCTTCCAGATAGTGTTTGCTGGAAAGAATTGCCTGTAGAAGATGATTTAGGTGTTCTTGACGAGTTGATAAGTTTATCAATTGGCAAGTACATCATTGAATTTGAACTAGAATCAACAATCACTTTATTTGTAGAACTTAAGACATCTTCAAGCGTCTCTCTGTATAAACGCTCTCTAGTAACATCAGGAGCTTTCGTATATTCAGTGAGTATTTGGTTGAATCGATAAGCCTCACCCTCAGACTTTGAGACCACTTCAGACTTATAAGCCTCTGCCTCTGCGAGAAGTCTTTGGCTGGCACCACGAGCCTTTGGAACAATATCATTTGCATAAGCTCTCGCTTCGTTTATGTATCTCTGCTCATCTTCCCTTGCCTTTACAACGTCATCAAATGCTGCTTTAAGTTGAATTGGAGGCTGAGCATCCTGCATAGTAACAGCAGTAATCATGAGTCCAGTGTTATATTCATTTAACAGTGCTTGTGAAGCAACTTTAACTTCTTGAGCAACCTGCTCTCGACCAGTTGTTAAAACATAATCCATTGTATTGTCACCCACAACCTGCCTGATAACACTTTGAACGACATGACTAAGTGTCAATTCAGGTTGAAATACATTAAATAAGAAGGCCTGAGCATCTGCAACCTTATATTGGACTGCTAACTTAACATCAACCATATTTTCATCTTTGGTAAGCATGAGTGATTCTGAGCTTACACCGCCACTGTAGGAATTTTGAACGTTTCTAAAGCCAATTTCTGCAGAACGAATCTGTTCAACATTTATCTTGTATACCGACTCGACTGGGTAAGGAATGTGCCAGTGAGGCCCCTGAGTAGCTGAAGTCTGAAAAGCACCAAAACGCAATACAACTCCTCTTTCCGCAGGATCTACAATATAAATTCCTGTAGCCATCCAAAGAATGAATGCAAGAATTATAATGTACTTAAAACTACCCTTTGCAACCTTACTTGCACCAGAGTTACCTGATGAACTCCCTGATGATTTTCCACCAAATGCTGTATTAAATTTATTTTTAAAGTCTTTAATAACCTCATCTAGCTCAGGAGGAGTTTGATTATTATTATCATTCCAAGCCATTGAGGCTCCATTTTTATTATTACTCACGCAGTTTCCTTAAATAATTTAAGTTAAAGTAAAGATATGGTCAAAGATAAAAAAAACAAGTGCCCTATTGGGACAACAAATAAAATAAAAGTTTTTATCTTAGAACTAAGGACATATTTTACCCAATAAAGATTACAAATAGATTAATTCAAGGAGTAATAATGTTTGTAAATCTGATGAAGTTATTCACAGTATATGATGATAAAATATCATCTTTCGGCAGATGCTAACTTTATGAAAAAGTCCTTAATATTAATTGCTTTAATGTTAGCTCACCTCTCGATAAAAGCCGAAGGGGTAGACCTAAACTGCTCTTCCAGTCAGCCTATTTGTGATAATTGTCCTGAATACCAAACACTTTTCCCTATTGAGCAGTTTTCCGAAAGTTCAGGTTCACTTGATATTGAAGCTGATGAGAGTGAAATTATTGAAGAAAAATATCTTCTTTCTGGAAATGTAGAAGTTAATTCAGAGAGTTTATTTTTATCTGCTAATGATGTCGAAGTCTCATCAACTGATAGTTCGATCTTGGCAACTGGCAATGTAAAGTTCCAAGATGAGTCTTATCTAATAACTAGTAACTACCTTTCCGCCTCAAGAGAGGATGAAAATCTTATTGCCACTGCAACTAACGCAAACTATCAAGATTACTCAGTTGGTCTTGGGGGTGCAAATGGATATACAGAAATTATTGAAAAAACCCCAACCAGTGTTTTACTTACCAACTCAACCTACAGCCTTTGCCCTGTAAATAAAAATGACTGGCAAATTGATGCAGATGAAATACAGCTTAACTTAGAAAAAAACAGAGGATACGCAGATAATGCAACTATTAAATTTTATGGTGTACCAATATTTTATACGCCTAAATATAGCTGGGTACTCTCTGGTAGAGGATCAGGCTTTTTAACACCAGACTACTCCACTTATAATGAGCCTGACTCTAGATATAATGAACCTGGACAAGATGATGGCGCCTATAGTCTCAGGGTGCCCTACTATTTCAATCTTGCGCCTGATCGTGATTTATTAGTTGCCGTTACATATATGTCTAGTAGAAGATTTATCTATGAAGGTAAATACCGCCAACTAATTGCTCCGAAACTATCTGTTGATCATGAGGACTCTATATACTCAATTGAGGCAAAATATTTACCCGAGGATAAAATCACAGGTTTAAAAAGATGGCTTGTTAATTTTTCAGAAGAATTAGATTTATCTGACAAAATTCATTTAAGTGCTCAATATAACCGGGTATCTGATGCTAAATATTTTGAGGAAATTGCTAGAACAAATACAGATGTCAAAACGCTTAAGTCATCATTGAAATATTCTTATGAAGACAAAGATAATAATCTTTCATTAAGCGTTTTGACAGAGGATGAGCAACTAGTCAATGCTGGAACACCAGCCTATACAAGAGCATTAGAAGGATCAGTTTCTAAAACGATAAATGCAGATCAAAAAATGCCAATACAGGTTGACTTAGTTAGTACTCGTTTTGCTCATGACACAGCGACTAAAGAATCGGGTACAAGAACTCATGGAAATCTTGGAGTTTCAAGACAGCTAAATATTGCTTACCCTATATTAACCCCTAGAGCAAGTGTTGCCATAACTAATTACTCTTTGAAGAATAGTCCAAATATAAACAGGACTATTTTAGGCTCAGGATTAGATGTTGACTTTGCTGTTAATAATGAAACTAACCTTTTTGGCTATAAAGTCAATCATCAAATCAGGCCTTTAATATCCTATAACTACAGAGCAAAAAAAGTTCAAGGAAACATTCCTTTATTTGATAACACTGATAAATATGACGACATTATTAGTTTTGCTGACCTTACATCTGGTGAGAGATACACCGGTCTTGATAGAGTAACTAATGCTAACGACATTACATTGAGTCTTGAATCAACCTATAGAGAGATTAATGCTGCTGAAGATGATAAAGACCTTCTCAGCATGAAAATTGCACAAACATACTTTACCGATGACGAAGTCGTAAGTAATACTGCAAATACCAATTATGAGACTAGAAAATCATACTCAGATATAGCTGCCTCAATTGATTTGTCAATCAATAAATTTAGCGTAAGCTCAGCAGCGCAGTTTAACCCTGACACATCTAAAATTGTTAAAAGAATAAATACTATAAGCTATAACCCTTCTTCAAGAAAATTTATTACATTAGGGTTCAGTAAAACAGGGATAGATGGAGTAGTGACAGAAACAGAAAAGCTTTACGGAGCTTATCCTATAACGGAATCAATACACTTGTTTGGTGGCCTTAGTAAAAATATATCAACAGGTATCACTAACTCTGAAACCACTGGAGTAGCATATGAATCTTGTTGCTGGGCTTTTAGATTGGCGCACTTCAAGGAAGATAATTCCTCAGGAGGATATAATTACAGTACTGGAGCAGAACTAGTTTTAACTGGATTAGGCTCAACCTCATCACCTCTCAAAGATAAAATAGAAAATAGAATCCCAGGATATACAGCCAATCTAAGGTAATGAAGAAAATCTTAGTTTTTTTTCTGGCAGCTTATGCAAGCTGTGTATTTTCAAATAATACTATTATTGCAATAGTCAATGACACTCCTATTACCCTAAATTCAGTCCAAATTAATTTATTAGAGGTTAATACAAAGGATGAACAAATAAAGATTATCAATAATTTTATTGATAATATTCTGCAAGTACATAAAGCTACTGAACTGGATGTTACTCCAACCAAAAGAGACATAGAAAATGTGTTAAATGACATTGCTCAAAGAAACAATCTCTCTTTAAAAGCGTTAATAGATTTTGAAGATTTTTATTATATCGAGAAAGAAGTTTTCGAAAAATTATCAATTCTTAATTTACAAAGGTTTATCACTAAGGATTTGATGGTTTCTGAAGAGCAAATTCTTATGTTGTGCTCAAACAAGAATGTTATTAAAGATGAAAAACAAATTAAGATTGCTCAAATAATTATTTCTGAAATAGATTCTCAAATATATGACTTAGATAAAAAAAACTTGTTGATAAAAGATTTTTTAAACAAGCTTGCAAGTCATATCAAAAAAGGAGCTTCATTTGAGGCCTTTGCAAAACTCCACTCACAGCATCCAAGTTATTATAATGGCGGCATTACAGACTGGCTTAGAGTTGACGGTCCAACTTTAGAGATGCTAGATTCACTTGGCAATAAAGAAGTTTCAGAAATTTATATGACTGATTTTGGACTTGCAATTGCGACAAAGGTTGATGAACGATACATAAGTAGCAAACTTAAAGAATGTGAAGAACAGGTAGTCTACAAAAATGCTGAATCATTCTATTCTAACTGGCTTAAAACTCTTAGGAATCAAGCTAAAATAGAGATCTATTATGACAAATTACTTTAATAATTTTTTTTCATGTCCAAGTCTATAAATATTTTTGGCTTTCACAGTATTGAAAGTTTACTTAAAACGAACCCTGAATCGATCATTAAAGTTCTTGTTCAAATTAACAGGAAGGATAAAAGAGCTAATGATTTAATAAATATGCTTACAAGTCAAAAAATAACCTTCTCAACCACTGATAGAAGTGATTTAGACAGAATTGCAAAAGGTGAAGTGCATCAGGGGGTTATTTCTGAAGTGATACTTCCTCCATTACTTAACGAGGAATCACTTTTAAAATCTATTAGTGAGAACACTTCAAACTCATTGATATTAGTTTTAGATTCAATCCAAGACCCAAGAAACTTGGGTGCATGCCTAAGAAGTGCTAACGCCGCTGGAGTTGATTATGTGGTCATTAATAAAGATGGCTCTGCACCGATTAATGCTTTAGTACATAAAACCTCTGCTGGCGCTATAAATAGTCTTAAAATTTTTCATGTAACAAACTTATCAAGAGCAATTGTAAATATGCAAAAAAGAGGAGTGTGGGTTATTGGCATGGTTGGAACCTCTAAATCAACTATTTATGATGTTAACTTAACGGACGCAACAGCCATAGTTATGGGCTCAGAGGGCAAAGGGGTAAGAAGGTTAATTAAAGAAACCTGTGATCAAATTGTTACTATCCCAATGTCTGGAAATATTGAGAGTCTTAATGTATCTGTTGCTACTGGAATTGCCCTTTTCGAGAGTAAAAGACAAAGAGAAAGCACTTAACATTCATCAAACTTTTTGGGTATAATTTTCGGCTTTAGAAATTAGATAATGAAAAAAAAAACTCAGCTTCCAAAAACTATAAAATTATTTAACTTTGCTAAAAAAGAAGTTAATTTTTATGGTGAATATAAAATTTCAGATGTACCTAGAGTTTCAGATATAGCCAGGAATGCTGAGGATAATTTAGAAGTAGATTTGTCTTTTCATTTAGAAAATGGAAAAACACCCTGTGTTAAGGGGATAATTAATTCTAAAATTGTTTTAGATTGTCAGCGCTGCTTAGATACTCTAAATATAGATTTAAAAGTACTTTTTAATCTTGCCTTTGTAAGATTTGAAAGTCAAGCAGAGGGGCTTGATAAAGATTATGAAGTATATGTATTAGGAGAGAGCGAAGAGATAGATACATTAGACTTAATATCTGATGAGATTCTTTTATCACTTCCAATGGCTCCATCGCATGAATTTGATTGTAGTTTAAAAGTTGAATCAGAAACAAAAATTGAAAAGATCCATGAAAATCCTTTCGATGTTCTCAAAAATATTAAAATAGCCGATTTTGGCAAGGAGTAAAAAATGGCAGTTCAAAAAAGCAGAAAAACACCTTCAAAAAGAGGGATGCGTCGCTCCCACAATGCACTAAAAAATCCCGCATTGTCTGAAGACCAAGAAACTGGTGAGACCCACCTTAGACATCATATTACCGCTGATGGATATTATCGTGGAAAGCAGGTTATCAAATCTGCGGCTGATGATATCGAAGAGATAGAAGCCTAAAAAATCTAATGTCTATAAAGGTATCAATAGATGCCTCGGGTGGTGATTTTGGTTTCTCAGTCACCATTAATGCTGGTATTAGTGCTCTAAAAACCTACGATGATCTTTTGATTAACTTTGTAGGTGATGAGTCTGGAATCAAGAATGAGCTGAATAAAAATCCTTCTTATTCAAATTTGGCTGATCGCATTGATATTACTCACGCTTCAGAGGTTATCAATATGAGTGATTCACCATCTGTGGCTCTAAGACACAAAAAAGATTCCTCAATGAGAGTTGCTATTAATTTAATAAAAAATGGTGAAGCGGATGCTTGTGTAAGTGCTGGCAATACAGGCGCACTCATGTCCATTGCAAGGTTTGTACTTAAAACTATTAAAGGGGTTGACAGGCCTGCGATTATGTCAGCAGTCCCTACACTGACTGGACCAACCCATGTTTTAGACCTAGGCGCCAATATTGATTCAAAACCTAGCACCCTTCTTCAATTTGCAATTATGGGGTCAATTGCAGTTCAAAATACTGAGAATATAGAAAGTCCTACAGTAGGGCTTTTAAATGTAGGCTCTGAAGAGTTAAAAGGAAATGAGAAAAGTCAAGAAACTTCTGAACTCTTAAAAAAATCATCTCTCAACTATATTGGATTTGTTGAAGGTGATGACATTTATAAAGGAAACATTGACGTCATAGTCTGTGATGGCTTTGAGGGAAATATCGCTCTTAAGGCGAGCGAAGGAGTTGCAAAAATGTTCTCCTATTTCATCAAGAAGTCTTTTAAAAAAAACCTTTTTACCCAGCTTGTAGCATTAATAGCACAGCCAGTTATGAGAGACTTTAAATCTAAAGTTGATCCAGGTAAATACAATGGCGCAAGCCTTCTTGGGCTAAAAGGTGTTGTGGTAAAGAGTCATGGTAATGCAGATGCTGATTCATTTTTCCAAGCAATCAAAGAGGCTTATTTAGAGGCCCATGCTAAAATAACAGACAAAATATCGACGCAACTAACGCGCGAATTAGAAGAGCATAAATAATAACTGAATCATGAAAAAATTTGCGAGAATCATTGGAACTGGAAGTTATTTGCCTTCGAAAGTTGTCACTAATTTTGATCTTGAAAAAACTCTTGATACTTCTGATGAGTGGATTACGGCAAGAACTGGAATCAAAGAGAGAAGAATTGTAACTGACCAAAATACTTGTGATCTTGCATTAGAGGCTAGCCTTAACGCTCTATCAATGGCAGAACTTAAACCTGAAGATATAGATTTAATTATCCTTTCAACAACCACGCCAGACAAAATTTTTCCTGCAACAGCAACAATACTTCAAAATCGACTTGGGGCCTCTTGTCCAGCCTTTGATCTTCAGGCAGTATGTGCAGGTTTTGTTTTTGCTTTAACTACTGCACAGCAATACATTGAAAATGGAAGTGTCAAGAATATCTTAGTGGTTGGAAGCGAAACTATGTCAAAAATTGTTGACTGGAGTGATCGCTCAACAGCCATTTTGTTTGCAGATGGCGCTGGAGCAGTAGTATTAAGTGCAGATAATTCAACAGGCATAAAGCATTCAAAACTTTTTAGTGATGGCAGCTATCTTTCATCGCTTCATGTCAATAATAATGGTATTGATGAACTTGGTGTAATTCAGATGGAAGGCAATGAAGTTTTTAAAATTGCTGTTAATAGACTATCAGACCTAGCAGAAGAGACGCTCAGAGACTGTAATATGAGCACTGAAGAATTAACTTGGATGGTCCCGCACCAGGCCAATATTCGAATCATTAATGCTGTTGCTAAAAGAATCAAACTACCAATGGACAAGGTGATACAAACTCTTGATAAGCACGGCAATACATCTGCAGCTTCTATACCCCTTGCACTTGATGAAGGTGTTCGAGATGGAAGAATTAAAAAAGGAGACACACTACTATTTGAAGGGATTGGTGGTGGCTTTAGCTGGGGAAGTATTCTCTTAGAATACTAAAATGTCCTACTCATTAACCTGTTGGTTAGTAACCTTAATGGATCACTTTTGACGCTTAAATGGGATAGTTCATCGATGGCATTTTGGTACAAGTTTTTAAAAGTTTTGATGGAATCATCCAAGCCAATGATCGAAGGGTAAGAAGGCTTGTTTTTTACAGCGTCTGAATTTTGACGCTTACCTAATAGATTGTCAGGGGTAGTGACATCTAAAACGTCATCTTGGATCTGATAGGCAAGCCCTAGATGATTCGCGAATGATTCTAATATTGATACATCATTTTCATTAGCATTATGCAATACTGCACCAAGTTTAATTGAACAATTTAAAAGTGCGCCAGTTTTCTTTTGATGCATTTGCTTAAGAATATTGATATCAACTTTCTTAGAAACAACTGATAAATCAATTAATTGACCTTCTGCCATAGTATAAGATGAACTTGATAATATATCTATGAGCTTTATTTTAATATCGGCATCAATGAGAGGGTCACTTGAAATGATACTAAATGCCAAAGCCTGAAGACCATCTCCAGCAAGAATTGCATGAGCCTCCCCAAAAACCTTGTGGTTAGCAGGCTGATTGTGTCTGATATCATCATCATCCATGGCGGGTAAGTCATCATGAATTAAAGAGTAAATATGAATTAATTCTATTGCACAGGCACATGAGTCAGTTTTTTCTATTTCTGAGTCAAATAAACTAGCTACTGTATAGGTAAGGATTGGTCTAAACCTCTTTCCTCCAGCTAAAACGCTATACTTCATGATATCCCTAAGCTCTATATCAGAGTTAGGGCTAGAAGGAATAGAGCTTAAATAACTATCCAAACAGGAGTTAACTCTCTCCCTATATTGGTCATGAATCTTCAAAAGATTTTTCTTCGTTGTAGTTATCACTTTCACTTAAAACACTAATACGCTGCTCAGCATCCGTAAGCGCATTATGGCATTGCCTGTGGATTTTAACCCCCTCTTCAAAGTATTTAAGCGACTCCTCTAAGCTTAAATCACCCGACTCCATTTTGCTAATGATTCCCTCAAGCTTTACTAAGCCTTTATTGAAATTAAATTTTTCAGCTGCCATTAGAGTCTCTCACTTATGATTGATTTAAAATATTATCCATCCACTTGCTAGGCAATATTTTACCTAACAAAGAAAAAAGTTTTGTTGGAAAGGTGACTCGATAGTAATTTTTTGGATTGCTGGACTCTAATGCGTGGATTGCACACTTTAAAACTGCCTCAGGAGGCAGAGTGAATTTAACGTTTTGACCTGATTTAAGCCTCTTTATCATTATCTTATATTGGTTCTGGTAATGACTTTTAGAAATATCAATATTTTGCTTAAATGCCAAATAAGCGTTCTCTCTAAATTTTGATTCTATTGGACCTGGTTGTATTGAAGAGAGCTTGATATTTGTATCTCTCAGCTCTAATCTTAATGAGCCAACTAGCCCTTCAACAGCAAACTTTGATGCAACATATGCACCCCTAGAAGGCATTGCGACAAAACCCAGTACAGAGCTTATATAGATAATTCTACCCGTATTCATATTTCTCATCCCAGGAAGGACTAAGTTTGTAAGCTCATGCCAACCAAAAACATTAGATTGAAACTGCTTATCTAGAGCACCTCTCGAAATATCTTCTAGGGCGCCAGCTTGTCCATATGCGCCATTGTTAATTAATGCATAAAGATTATCAGTCATTTTATAAAGTTTAATTACTGCATCATTTATTGATTCTGATGAAGCCAAATCTAAAAGTAGAGACTCAAAGCCAAGATTTTGAAGGTTTTTAACATCATCAGGAGATCTTGCTGAAGCAAAGACACGATAGCCTTTATCTTTAAGTCCTTTTGCAATACAAAGACCGATGCCACTTGAGCAGCCTGTAATTAATACAGATTTCATTTTTGAATATTGGTCCAATACTCTGCTTTAGCTTTTAAATCTTTATCAATGCTTTCGGAGCGCAAAACAAGAAAATCATAAGCCATTCTAAAACGAGGGTTTCTAATAAGTGCTTTTGATTTTTTTGGATTATAGTTCTCTAACTGATATTGCATTAGCCAAATGTCCTTGACTCGAGATGAGAGCCATCTAGGCATCATCACTTGCTGTGTTTGTTTCTTTATGACATCTTCAGAAGCCTGAAGCATTAACTCAATTCGAGATTTGTTTTTTTTACTTATTTGATTAAACCTTTTATTCACTGCAGACCATAAGAAAACTGCAAATAAAAAAGCAGGAGTGACACTGTTGCCATTCCTGATCCTTTCAGAGGTATTGATTAAAGAGGAATCAACAAATGGGTTCTCTTTAGTTTGTGAAAAAAGATGCCTTAAAAGACCCAGTCGATCAAGCTCATGAAATATTTCAATTGAATTTTCATTATGAAAAAGCTTTATAACCTCCTCAAAAAGTCTCGCTGGAGGGATTTTTGCAAGTAACTGAGAGTTTGTTTGAATTGCTTCAATAAGCTGAGATTCAATGTTCGCATTCAATTTTGCCTGAAAACGAACTGCTCGAATCATCCTAACTGGATCTTCCTCAAAACGCTCTGAGGGGTTACCAATCATTCTAATTTTTAAAGCTTTTAAATCATCGAGCCCGCCTACATAATCGATAACTTCAGATTTATTAATATCATAATAAAGACCATTCACAGTAAAGTCTCTTCGAAAAACATCATCTTCTAGGGTCCCATAATAATTATCTCTAAGAACCAAACCATCATTTGAAGTATGGACTATCCCTGCACGAAAAGTTGCAACTTCAATGAACTTTCTTGCTGAAAACATAATATGAACCAACTTAAAACGCCTTCCAATTATTCTAGAGCGTTTAAAAAGTTTATGAATTTTTTCTGGTGTTGCACTAGTTGCTATATCAAAGTCCTTAGGTTTGTGTCCAAGAAGAATATCTCTTATACAACCCCCAACTAAATAAGTCTCATAGCCTGATTTATTTAATTTTTTTAAGATCTTTAAAGAATCTTGATCTAATAATTTTTTGTCAAATTTAACCTTTTGACGAATTGGATTCATAGACTTACAACTTCTCTTGGAGACCAGCCTTCTTTTCTATGTTCGCATTCAACATTTGTATATACTCCACCTCTAACATTAAAGACAGCTTTCAGCCTTATAAACCTTGGATTCATAACTTCAACCAAATCATCCATAATCTTATTAGTCACCGCTTCATGAAATGCACCTTCATTTCTATATGACCAGAAATAATTCTTCAATGCTTTTAACTCAACACAAAGCTTGTCAGCAATATATTCAATATGTATATCAGCAAAGTCAGGCTGGCCTGTTAATGGGCAAAGGCAAGTAAACTCAGATGAATCAATTCGAATGACGAAATCTCTTTCAGAATTTGGATTATCAAAGACTTCTAAAATCTTACTGGGTGAACTAGACATTATTTTTCTCTATTTATTTAAAAAGGCTATTTTATCAATAAAATAAGAAACTTTTCCCTGTCTGAACTGATAAAAAATTAACAAAAATAGAATAAACATTAAATGGATTGACCATAAGCCAATAAATGGATCTAATTCACCATTTTCAATTGAGGTTTTTGCTACCAACAATCCATTGTTATAAAGCATAAAAATCACTACGCCAATTAACAAATTAACGCCCTTGCCAGTCCTTGGAGAAGTTTTTCCAAGAAGTACTCCAATAAATGACAAAATCAATATTGATAGTGGCTGAGAAAATCGCCACTGCATTTCAGCGTTTGCAAGCAAACTTCCGTTGGATAACAGATCAATAGAATTTTTTTCTTCAATTTCAGAGAAATTAGAGAGTGATTTTTGAACTTCTCCTGAAACTATCTCTAAGTCATACTGATCGAAATCTAAGATATTCATATTTAAATCACCAGGAAGCCCTTCATATCTTACGCCGTCCTTGAGTCTTAAATAAATACTTTGACTAGTCGAATCAGTATATTTTGTAGCCTCAGATGCTAATACAATGACAGGGCTATCTTTACTAGAAATATAAATAAACACCTCTTCCATATTTTGCTCACCTACTGAATCTATAGCTGATGACTCTGATGCATAAAAAACAATCTCACCGTTTTTAAAGCTTTCAAACTTTCCTTCAGTAATAAACGAAAACTCTGAAGCATTGACAGTCTCACTCTCTGCATAACTCTTTTGCTGTTTAGCCCAAGGCACTGCATAAATTGTTAGAATAAAAACAATAATAAAAGAAAAGATAACTATTGGCTGTATATAGTAGATAAAACCTTTTTCTCCTATCCCAACTGAATTCATAACAACTGCCTCAGAACTTTTATAAAGCTGAGATATAGAAATTATGATGGCTAAGAAAATAGAAAGGGAAAATATAATTGGTATATCACGAAGCATATTAAAACCAATGATTGGTAATAGCTCCTGAAATGGAATACCATGCTCAACACTCTCTTGAACAGTCAAAACAAACTGATTACCAAAAACAATCAGTCCAATAATAAAAAAAATAGACACAAGAAAAACTAATAGGCTCTTCAGGAGATATCTTGAAATGATTGTATTTGGGAAATTAAAGATTTTTGACAGCATTAAGTTAATTATAAAATACTCTAGCTGATAAGCGAGTCTTTACTTCTTTTGTTTCATCGAATCGAAAAACTCATCATTAGTCATAGTGAACCTCAGCCTCTCAATTAAAAACTCAGCAGCTTCGACAGTGTCCATTGGATGAAGAATCTTTCTTAAAATCCACATCTTTTGTAACTCTTGATCGTCAGTAATGAGCTCTTCGCGCCTAGTGCCTGAAGCATTAATGTTTATAGCAGGAAAGATACGTTTTTCAGACAACCTTCTCTCAAGATGAAGCTCCATATTACCTGTACCTTTAAACTCTTGATAGATAACTTCGTCCATTTTTGAGCCGGTATCAACAAGAGCTGTAGCAATAATCGTAATACTGCCACCATTTTCAATATTACGAGCTGCTCCAAAAAAACGCTTTGGTCTTTGAAGTGCATTGGCATCGACACCACCAGTCAAAACCTTGCCAGAAGAGGGCGCAACAGTATTATAAGCTCTCGCAAGACGTGTAATTGAGTCAAGCAAGATGATCACATCTTTGCCTTGCTCAGCTCTTCTTTTGGCTTTTTCTATGACAATTTCTGCAACCTGAACATGCCTTTTAGCTGGCTCATCAAATGTTGAAGAGATCACTTCACCTCGAACTGTTCGCTCCATTTCAGTTACCTCTTCAGGCCTTTCATCAATTAGCAGTACAATTAGTTCACACTCGGGATGGTTGACTGCAATTGAAGATGCAATATTTTGCATAATCATTGTCTTACCAGCCTTTGGGGGTGCAACTAATAGGCCTCTTTGGCCTTTTCCAAATGGCGCAACAAGATCAATGACTCTTGCAGTAATATCTTCTGTGCCACCATTACCAAGTTCAAGACCGAGCCTTTGATTCGGATGAAGTGGCGTTAATGATGAGAATGGAATTCGGTTTCTTATGTTCTCAGGTGAATCCTCATTCACTTCAGATACTTTTACAAGTGCAAAATATTTTTCACCTTTTTTTGGCGCTCTAATCTTTCCTGTAACGACATCGCCCGTTGAAAGATTAAAACGTCTAATTTGATTGGGTGAGACATAAATATCATCTGGACCAGATACGTAAGAATCGTTAGAAGACCTTAAAAAACCGTATCCCTCTTGGAGAATGTCTAAAACACCATCACCTAAGACCTCTTCTTCGTTATCAGCTTTATGTTTAAGAATCGCGAAGATGAGGGTTTGTTTCTTTGCTCTAGAAATATTTTCGATACCGAGAGATTGAGCAAGTTCAAGAAGTTCGGCAGGCGATTTAATTTTAAGTTCTGATAGTTTCATATAGATTTATTAGTATTTTTGAGAGGTGGCATAGTGCCAAATTAAGAAAACATTAAATACAAATGTTTATTTTTAAGAGCGGTTTGTAATAGTTTTATATTATGTATGTAAAAAAAATTGGTTAATAGTTAAATATTTGAATCCAAAAATGCGTTTAGATTCGCCTTTGATAGAGCGCCAACCTTTGTAGCCTGCACCGCTCCATCTTTAAATAAAAGCATGGTAGGAATTCCTCTTATGCCATATTTTGGTGGCAATTGAACGTTTTCATCAACGTTGACTTTAGCAATTGTAATTTTGCCTTCGTATTCGTCTGCAATTTCATCTAGGATAGGTGCAAGAGCCTTACAAGGCCCACACCACTCAGCCCAAAAGTCTACCAATACAGGTTGAGATGAATTTACAACGTCTTTCTCAAAAGAGGCGTCACTAACTACGATAATTTTGTCGTTCATGTACTAAAAAGTGGAATGTATAAATAGATTTGAAATAATCTAAGCTCCAATTATATCACTTCTTTTGTGGATTTCTGTTTATTTAAAAAAAGATTAATCATAGAAATTTCTAAGTTATGAATGCAAGTATTGTTGGTATTGTTATAAATGATAAGGCAACTTGAGTCGTCAAAATGCCGCGCATTAATTGATCATCCGCTCCAAATTGCTTAGCTAGAGTGTAAGACATCGTTGCAGTTGGCACAGAAGCAAAAATAACTGCAACAACTATCTCAGTTTGACTCAAGCCATAATAACTAGCTAAAAAATAGACAATTAAAGGAAGGATTATTAATTTAAGGGTATTTGAGATTATGATTGGAGTTATTTTAATTGTTAAGTCCCTCACTTTTATCTTTGCACCAATTGTTAAAAGCATTATTGGAAGAGCTGCAGAGCCTAGCAATTCAGTAG
>Ga0233427_10003001_pt1 | contig 15185 bp, 14 predicted proteins | sample SI_118_April2016_5_FD_179885 | JGI IMG/M metagenome (GOLD analysis project Ga0233427, IMG submission 179885) | Seawater microbial communities from Saanich Inlet, British Columbia, Canada - SI_118_April2016_100_MG | ecosystem: Environmental > Aquatic > Marine > Inlet | place: Canada: British...
TCTGTCTCATCTTCGTTCCCTTCGGTCACTGCGATGAACCAGAAATCCTCTCTTAGGTAATCCCGCTGATTTGTTCCATAGGCGCTGACGTTAGACAGTCGCATACATACGAGCGACCGTTATGGTCGCCTCAATGGCAGGCTCATCGAACGCCGCGACGAGGGTCTCGGACGTGCCATCCGACAAATGGTTGATCTGGTTGCCAACCGGGCTACCGCCGGACACACCCACACCGCTACCATCATATGTGACGGTGCCTTCCGCCCCTTCAAAATCGTAAGCGGTAAGCGTTACACCGGCATCGACCCAATTCTGTGCGCCACCCGAAGCAAAGTGCGTCTCACCGGGAGTCTGCTCATTGGCTTCGTGATGGTCACCGATCAGAAGATCATCGCCGTCATTGCCAGCAATCGTATCGTCGTCCGCACCGCCAGCAATCTTGTCATCAAGACCGCGTCCGGTGAGCGCGTCATCGCCAGCGCCACCATCAAAGATCTCGTCGGTATCGTAGCCGGCCTGGTTCGCCTCACCCTGGCTCGACGCCATGGTGACCGTGTCGTCGCTGCCGAGCGCATCATACTGGGTGCCGGCTTCATACGTGCCCGCCTGGACATCATCGAAGTCGACCGTGTCCGCCTGCTCCGTGAACAGCGGATCGAGGGTCATATCAACCGGCTCGCCGTCGACCAGAACCGTCAGGCCTTCCCAGTCCTGCACCTTGATGCCCAGATTGCTGAAGGTCTGCTTCGCGCCGCTGTCGGTCGCGATGTCGGAGTTCGCGGAGATAAAATCGTTCAGCGCCACGAGATCGGAGAAAATACCCGCATCGGCGAACTGTGCCGACGTCAGGGAGACAATCAGCGTGTCCGAACCGGTGCCGCCGTCATACCAATCGACCCGGCCGCCATTCTCGCCGCCGACAAACAGGCCGACGTCATCGCCGCTGTCGCCGTCGACATGATCGCGGCCAACGCCGCCATCGAGGGAATCATTGCCCGAACCGCCCTTGAGCGTGTCGTCGCCAAGCTGGCCCAGCAACGTGTCGTTGCCCGAGCCGCCATTCAGATAATCGTTGAAAGAAACCTCGGCGCTGCCGCTGCCGCCATGATGGCCCGAACCGCCATGACCCGAACCATGGTGGGAACCGCGCCCAGAGCCGCTGCCCGAACCTGAACCACGACCAGAGCCGCTGCCCGAACCTGAACCACGGCCAGAGCCGCTGCCCGAACCAGAACCGCGCCCGCCGCGCTGCCCGGAACCGCTGCCGCCTGCATCCGGACCGTCACCCATCAGGATATCGTCGCCGCTGCCACCGAACAGACGATCGGAGCCCGAACCACCGATCAGCGTGTCGTTGCCGGCACCGCCCTTCAGCGTGTCGTCGCCTGCGCCGCCATCGAGCAAATCATCGCCCTTGCGCCCCCGGATGTCGTCATCCCGGTGCGTGCCGTTGATGGAGTCGTTACCGTTGGTACCGTTGATGCGTGCCATGTCCCATCGCCTTTTGCGTGGTCGTTGCGGGGTTACTTAGCTGGATTGTCCTGGAGACTGCCTCCAAAAAACTCCGGCTTCTACGCGCATATACACGCAAGAACCGTACCAGTTAGCATGCTACCTATCGAAAGGTTCGGCAAACGCACACGCCAAACCACCTACTTGAGCAATCGGTCCGGTAGCCTCCCCCGCCCCCGGGCACTAAGCTGCTCAAATAAGCCTGCATATTCTATACATACAGTGGGATGATTCAACCGTTTTTACATGCAAATTTATTTTACATTTTAGATAGTTACGAGATATCCGCGGTGGTAGCAGCAACTCAGTGTACCGCTACGGGTGCTCTGTGGAGCAGACAGGATTACCGCACATCCCGTGATTACAGGCCGCAAGTCTCATCAATAGTCGTTAACCATTCAGCACACCAAAACCGCCACAATATCCCGCGACTGTTTCGCAAATTGTAAGTCGCATATTGAGAATATTTACCTTGAATCGGAACAAAATGCGCATTCCACCCGTCGTCACGGGCGTGCTCTTCGCGAGCCTCTCGACGATGATCGGCGGGGTAACGGTCGTGTTGACCCGCCTGACCATCTCCCAGTCGGATTCACTCACATTCGCGTCCGTCCGCTATGGCCTGGCGGCCATTTTCCTGCTCGCTGTGTTGCTGATAACCGCGCGAATTCCACGTGTTTCCAGACGCGACTTTGTTTGGCTCGGAATTTTCGGAGTGATCATGTTCTCGGGCTTCCCATTCTTCATGACCCGTGCGCTTGAAGACACCACCGCAGCCCGCGGTGCGCTCGTGTTCGCGACACTTCCGCTGACGACGATAGTGATCGGCGCCCTGTTCCGGATCGAGCGCCTGACATTGCGCAAGATCATCGGGATCGGGATCGCAATAACCGGCACGTCGATCGTTTTGGGTGAGAGCGTTGCAGCCGCGGCGCCCAATGCCCTGCGCGGCGATGCCTTCATGTTCCTCGCCATACTCTGCGCGGCCTTTTTCAACGTTTTTTCAATAGGTTACTTCAAACGATACGGGAGCCTCGCGGTTGTCTCGCTCACGATGACCATTGGCAGCGCAGTCCTGTTTGCCCTGGCCATCGCATTTGGCCACCCCTTCTCTGGATCTCTCGATTTCGATCTCCAGGGTTGGTTCATCATGTTCCTGCTGGCCATTCCCGGCGCGGCGCTCATGAATTTCCTGTGGGGACGTGCGCTGCAGCTGATCACGCCGACCCAGGCCACCATTACCGTCGGCCTCAACCCGGTGACCGCGCTGTTTCTGGGTGCCTGGATCCTTTCCGAACCCATCACCGTGCGCATCATCATCGGCGTGGCACTGCTGATCACCGCGATCATCGTGACCACCTCCGACAATCGGGCACCTACCGCGAAGACGCGCTAAGCCGGACAAAACCGCGGATCATTCCCACATTTCGTTAACACACTGTGAATTCAGTAAGTTTTAATCATCGCCTCCTAACATTCAGACTGCGATGCCGGATTGTCCGGCACTCCTGACCGTAAGGAGACTGACATGTTTGGGACGAAAAACCTGTTCGCTGGGTTGGTCCTGTCAGTCGTTGCCGGAAGCAACATTGCAGAAGCAGCCCAGCCAAATCACGCGTGCACCGATCGCACAAGTGCCCTCACCCATTTGTCCAAGAAGTACAGCGAGGCGCCGGTCGCCATCGGTCTCGCGAACAATGGTGGTGTGGTGGAAGTGCTGACCGATACCGGAGGTTCGACCTGGTCGATCATCATCACCATGCCCGACGGCATGGCGTGCATCGTCGCCTCGGGAGAGCATTGGGAGCCGCTGCAACCAATCAAGGCCGGGTCGAGAATCTAGCGGTAATCCGGGCCTTGCTGCCCCGGTAAACCGTCATAGACAACCCTGTCGCCGGCGTTAATGCCAAGGCGGCGGGCCGTGCCGGCGTTGAGTTCGAGCACCGCGCGGGCGCGATTTCGCGACGAGATCGTCGTCCGTGACAGCGGGATCGTGTTTTCGGCGATGCGAACAATGCGGCCGTCCGATCCGATGAAGAGCATGTCCAGGGGCAGATAGGTGTTGGCCATCCACATGGTCAGGACGCGGTCGCGGCGATAAACAAACAGCATGCCGGCGTCCGGCGCCATGTCATTGCGAAACATCAGCCCCCGGGCCCGCTGTTCATCGTTTGTCGCGATCTCAATTTCAAAATTATGAACCGCGTCGGTCGTCTCGATTTTCAGGGTCGACTGCTCAAAAACGACAGCATCCTGCGCGAGCGCCGACGTGAACATGAAGAACACGAGAATCAGCGACGCAGAAGCGCTTTTTAGGAGAACAATAATATTTGTTTTTAACATGCTATGTATCATCTTTAATTTTTGACATGAGTTTCATGAATCCGCTCCACGAGAGCCTGAACGGGTGCCCTGACGGCCCCGTTTCCGGGCAAATCCGCGATGCTATCAAACCAGTGGGAAGGCGGATTTTTGCCACCGGCGCGGTTCCACTCGAGGCCACGCAGGACCGACTGTGCAGCATCCGTCGGGACATCGGGAATCCGGATTTCATTCAACGTCGCCCACACGCCGGACCAGCATCGCGCGACACTCCAGGGATTGTATCCTCCTCCGCCCGTGACAAGCATACGCGGCGCGAGGCCGGAAACGCGCGCAACGGCGCGCCAGATCGCGCCATTGCTTAACTCCATGCGGCTCAACGGATCATCCGCCAATGCATCCGCGCCGCACTGCAAAACCAGAACCTCGGCACCATAACGCCGCCCGATCGGCATCACGATTTCATCGATGATCAAATCGAACTCGGAATCCCGCAATCCGCGCGGAACCGGGATGTTGCAGGCGGTGCCGCCTTCGCAATCATCCTCCCCGCCCGTGAAGGGCCAGCGCCGTTCTTCATGGATCGAGAGCGTGAACACGCCGGGATCGCCAGCGAATGCATCTTGAACACCGTCACCATGATGCGCATCGAAATCCAGATACAGAATTCGCGTGAACCCCAAATCCTTCAAACGCAGCATCCCGAGGGCCAGGTCATTGAAATAACAGAAACCACTCGCCCGGTCCGGGCGGCCGTGGTGGGTCCCGCCCGCCGGGCTGTACACGACACCGGAATCGACTGAACCGAGCATTTCCGCCCCCGCCAGCACGGCCCCCGCCGATGTCGCGGGGCGGCTGTACATGGTGTCGTGGATCGGATTCTCCAGGCGGCCCAGATTGTAGCGTTCGCGCTCTTCAGCCGTCAGTTCATTCGACCGCTCGCCCCGGCGCAATGCCTGAAGGTATTCCGGCGCATGAAACCGGACGATCTCGGCCGGGCTGGCCGCAGCGCTCTCGATATAGGCGTTGTCCGGCAGCCAGCCCATCGCCCGGCAGAGATCGATCGTTGCGGGCACGCGGGGCACGGAAAGCGGGTGTTTCTGGCCAAAGTTGGACCGTCGGTAAATCTCGTTGCCGATGAACAGGGGCCGGGCAAGCCTGCGACGGGTTTCCGGGGAGCGGGCGGGCGCGGTTTGGCTCATGTATTTTCCCTACCGTGGCGCGGCGCGATTGGCAATCGCGGGCGTTGACCTTTCGCGCCCGCACACATCATATTGAACTTCACCACATGGGGAGCCATTGCGGCTGAGAGGTCTCGCATCGTGCGGGACGACCCTTGGAACCTGATCCGGTTAACACCGGCGGAGGGACGTGGATTTGACTGCCGCCGACCCGAACAATCTTACGCCCGCAGAAATGCTGGGGCTGGATGTACGCAACGCCCGGCTCGCCTGGGGCGAGACCGTTCTGCTGGACGATTTTTCGTTTTCCGCATCGGCCGGCTCATGGACCTGCCTGCTGGGCGAAAGCGGCGTCGGGAAATCAACGCTGCTGCGTACTATCGCAGGGCTCATCGACTCGGTTGGAGCGACGGAAATCCAAGCACATGACGGGACAAAACTCGACGCACGGGTCGCCTACATGGCGCAGCAGGATCTGTTGCTGCCCTGGCTCAGCGCGATCGAGAATGTCGCGTTGGGCGCGCGATTGCGCGGTGAACGCGCGGATCGAGAGCGCGCTCTGGATATCCTGGCGCGCGCCGGCGTGGCCGAGCGGGCGCACGCGCTGCCATCGGAGCTCTCGGGCGGCGAACGCCAGCGTGTGGCCCTGGCGCGGACCCTGATGGAACAGCGGCCGATCGTACTGATGGACGAGCCCTTCTCCGCACTGGATGCCATCACGCGCACGCGCCTGCAGGATCTTGCAGTAGAGCTTCTTGCCAACCGCACCGTGCTGATGGTCACCCATGATCCGTTCGAGGCCCTGCGCCTGGCCGATACCATCTTCGTGCTGACCGCCGGCGCACAACAAACCGACGGGCCAACCGATGCGCCCATCGTTCCCCCCGGCCCGACGCCGCGGGACCCGACAGACCCGGAACTGCGGGGCTCACACCGCGCAATCATGCGGCGTTTGACCGATGGCGCAGCCCAGGCATCGGGTGGCACGCCGTGAATTTTCTGCGCCCGATCATCGTCTTCGTGGGAATTTTGGCGGCCTGGCAGGCCATCGTCAGCGGATTTTCGATCGCGCCGTTTATCCTGCCGGGGCCGCTTGCCGTGTTCGACATCGCTGTCGAACGCGCCGATACACTCGCCGGTCATGCCATGGTGACCGTGAGCGAGATTCTTCTGGGGCTCTTGTTCGGGACGATCATGGGCACAGTCAGCGCGCTTGTGATGGCTTATTTCCGGAGCGCGCGTGCCTGGGTCCTGCCCGTACTCGTGGTCTCCCAGGCGGTGCCCGTCTTCGCGCTCGCCCCTGTTCTGGTGCTGTGGTTCGGCTACGGCATCGTGCCCAAGGTCGCCATGGCCACCCTGATCATCTATTTCCCGGTCACCGCGGCGTTCTATGACGGCCTGCGGCGGACCGAGCCAGGCTGGATTGATCTGGCGCGGACCATGGGCGCGTCCAAGGCTGCGATCCTGCGAAAAATCCGGATTCCCGCGGCATTACCTGCCTTTGCGTCAGGCCTGCGTGTCGCGGCCGCCGTGGCCCCCATCGGCGCGGTTGTGGGCGAATGGGTCGGCTCCTCGGCCGGGCTTGGCTACTACATGCTGCTGATGAACGGCCGTGTCCAGACCGACGCCATGTTCGCCGCCCTCCTCGTCCTCGCGCTGCTTGCCGTCGCGATCTACTTCATCATCGACGCGGCCCTGCGCCGGCTTGTCTCCTGGCAAGCCGACATGGACCCCGCGTCACACAACTAGTTTCAGCGCACTCAAACACACGGAAGATCATGAAACGCCTTATCTCGATTGCACTTTTCGCCCTGTTTGCAGCCCTCACAACACCTGCGGTGGCTGCCGACAAGATCACGGTCATGCTCGACTGGTTCGTCAATCCCGACCACGGGCCGCTGTTCGTCGCACTCGAGCGTGGCGAATTCGAAAAACGCGGGCTTGAGGTCGAACTGATCGCACCGGCGGATCCCAACAACCCGCCAAAACTGGTCGCGGCAGGTCGCGCCGACATGGCGATCACCTATCAGCCCCAGCTTCACCTGCAAGTCGCCCAGGGGCTGCCGTTGACGCGGATCGGCACCCTCGTCGCCACCCCACTCGCCTCGCTGGTCGTCCTCGCGGACGGTCCGATCACATCGATCGCCGACCTCAAGGGCAAGAAGGTCGGATTCTCCGTCGGTGGCTTCGAAGACGCGCTGCTGGGTGCGATGCTCGAGAAACACGGGCTCAGCCTCGATGATGTCGAGCTGGTGAACGTCAATTTCTCGCTCTCGCCGTCGCTGATGAGCGGCCAGGTCGACGCGGTGATCGGTGCCTACCGCAATTTCGAGCTCAACCAGATGGACATCAACGGTCGGCCGGGCCGGGCCTTCTTCCTCGAAGAAGAAGGCGTGCCCGCCTATGACGAGTTGATCATCGTCGCCAAGAATGACCGCCTGTCGGAGCCGGCGTTCGCGGCCTTCCTGGACGCGATCGAGGCTGCCACCCAGTTCATGATCAACCGGCCGGACGAGGCCTGGGAGCTGTTCATCAAGGGGCGCAAGGACCTGGATGACGAGCTCAACCGCCGGGCCTGGCGCGACACCCTGCCCCGCTTCGCACTGCGGCCGGCCGCGCTGGACCGGGGCCGGTATGACCGGTTTGCCGAATTCCTCAAGGGTCGCGGCCTGATCGAGACCATCCCGCCCGTCGACAGTTACGCAGTCGAACTGCGGTAGAAGCGCTGCGTTAGCGCTATTTCGCCGGTGCGGGAATGAAGACGCCGTCGGCCAGGTCTGCCGCGGTCTCTTCTTCCCGCAGCGCAGCGGCCTGCTGGCGGCGCCACAGCTCGGCATAGGCGCCGTCCTGGGCCAACAGATCATCATGGCGCCCGCGCTCGATGATTGTGCCGTCGTCCAACACGATGATCTCGTCCGCATTGACCACGGTCGAGAGACGGTGGGCGATGACCAGCGCCGTCCGGTCCGCCGAAACCAGTTCCAGCGCCGCCTGTATTTCCCGCTCGGTATGGGTGTCGAGCGCCGAGGTGGCCTCGTCGAACAACAGTATCTTCGGGCTTTTCAGGATCGTGCGGGCAATGGCGACGCGTTGCTTCTCACCGCCGGACAGCTTGAGCCCGCGCTCGCCAACCCGCGTGTTGTAGCCATCGGGCAGGCTCATCACGAAGTCATGGACCTGGGCCAGCCGCGCGGCCTCCTCGACTTCTGCCGGGCTTGCCGCCGGGCGGCCATACTGAATGTTGTAGAAAACGGAATCGTTAAACAGCACCGTGTCCTGGGGCACGATCCCGATCGCGGCGCGCAGACTTGCCTGGGTGACGGCGCGGATATCCTGGCCGTCGATGGTGATCGCGCCGGCCTCCACATCGTAGAACCGGAACAGGAGCCGTGAGATCGTCGATTTCCCCGCCCCCGACGCGCCGACGATCGCCACCGTGTTGCCCGCCGGCACTTCGAAACTCACATCCTTGAGAACCGAACGTCGCGGGTCATAGCGGAATGAAACATGCTCGAAGCGGACAACCCCGTCCCGGGCAATCAGGGGCTTGGCATCGGGCTCGTCCTCGACCTCGCGGTTCTCCTCCAACAGGCCGAACATCTGCTCCATATCCACGAGAGACTGCTTGATTTCCCGGTAAACAAATCCAAGAAAATTAAGCGGTTGGAACAATTGCATCATGTAGAGGTTGACCGCGGTGAAGGCGCCGATGGTCATGACTCCATCCGCCACCTGGAACCCCGACAACACCAGAAGGATCGTCATCCCAAGCGCCATGATCAGGCCCTGCCCGACATTGAGTATCGACAGGGTCGTCAGGCTTTTGACGGCCGCCTTTTCGTAGCGTTCCATCGAGACGTCGTAGCGTTGCGCCTCATGTTCCTCGTTGCCGAAATACTTGACCGTTTCGAAGTTCAGCAGGCTGTCGATCGCCTTGGTGTTGGCCTCGCTGTCGCTGTCATTCATGGCGCGCCGGTATTTCAGGCGCCATTCGGTGAAGGAAAGCGTGAAGATGATGTAGATCACCACCGTCACGAAGGTGATCGCGCTGAATATGAATCCGAACAGCGACCACAGAATGCCGCACACCAGGCCGATTTCGACCAGGGTCGGCAGAATGCTGAACAGCATGAACCGCATCAGGAAATCGATGCCCTTGATGCCACGTTCGATGGCGCGGCTCAGGCCACCGGTCTGACGGTCCATGTGAAAACGCAGCGCCAGGGCGTGTAAATGCTTGAAGACCCGAAGCGCAATCGAGCGAATGGCGCGTTGGCCGACCTTCGCGAAGACGAAATCGCGCAGTTCGGCAAAGGCTTGCTGGCCGACCCGCAGCAGGCCGTAACCGACCAGCAATGAGACGGGCACCGCGATGGCCGCACCGGTCGCATCCGCTTCCAGTGCATCCACCGCCTTGCCGAAGACCGCCGGCACCGCGACGGTGGCGACCTTGGCGGCCACCAGAAGCACCACCGCGATCGCCACACGGACACGCATCTCGAGCTGTCCCTTCGGCCACATGTAGGGCGCCAATGCGCGAATAGCGCGCATTTCAGCGCCCGAACGGCGTTCGGGTGTCTCGATCATTGGTTCAGAAGTGCGTCTGTGGCCTGACATGAGGCGATGATTTAAGCCTAGAACGCTGCAAAGACCAGGTCAGTGGTGCCTTTGGGCCTAGAAAATATCGAGGAAGTACAGGAACAGATAGGCAAACAGCAGCAACGCCACCCACAACACCATGCTGCCGGTTGGCCAGGTTCGTGCCAGCACGCCCTGGGGGCCGTGATGGCGATAGAGTTGCAGCAGGAAGCGCTGGCCCCGCCGGTTCAATGCGCCATAGAAGCGGGCCTGGACCGCCCCGGCTGCACTCGTGATCCGAACCAACAATCTGCGCCCCAGGCGCCGGTAGAGCCAGTCCGTGTCCAGATTTGTGCACCGCAACTCCGGCGGGTACAGCCCCGTGCGTATCAGCACCGTAAAGGCCAGCGCCGAGAAGAACAGCAGCTGGACCTGCGCCAGGACATGGGAATCCGTGTAGGGACGGAAATCGACATCGAACGGCAGGATCGCATACAGCGCGGACGGCCAAACGCCGATGCCGATGCACAGGATCGACGCGAGCCCCATGGCGATGAGCATGTTGAGCGGCGCTTCCTTCGGGCGTTTGCCGGAATCATGGGCAAAGAACGCGAAGAACGGGATCTTGATGCCCGAATGATGGAACACACCCGCGGACGCAAAGAGGAGCACCAGCCAGGTGAAGTAATATTCCTCATGGGCCGCTGCCGACAGGATCATCGATTTGCTGACGAAGCCGCTGAACAGCGGAAAGGCGGAAATCGACGCGCCGCCGATGATGCAGAAGACCGTCGTGAACGGCATCGACTTGTAGAGCCCGCCCAGTTCGGTCGCGAGGACCGTACCGGTCCGGTGCAACACCGCCCCCATCGACATAAACAGAAGCGATTTGTAGATGATGTGGGTGAAGGCGTGCGCGGCGGCACCGTTGAGCGCCAGCTCGGTCCCGATCCCCACGCCGACGACCATGAAGCCCAGCTGGTTGTTCAGGCTGTAGGCCAGCACCTTGCGCAGGTCGTTCTCGATCACCGCGAAGAAGATCGGGAACGCCGTCATCGTCACACCGATCCAGATCAGCTCTTCGGTGCCCGCATAACCGCGCGCCAGCGCATAGATCGCCAGTTTGGTGGTGAAGGCCGACAGCAGCACGGTGCCGGTCGGTGTCGCCTGGGGATAGGCGTCCTGCAGCCAGTTGTGGAGCAGCGGGAACGCCGCCTTGATGCCGAAGGCCAGCAGGATCAGCACGCCGCCGGCCCCGTCGATGCCGATATGCCCGAACTCGATCGAGCCGGTCTCGTGCCAGCGCACGATCAACCCGGCCAGCAGGAGCACGCCAGAGCCGACCTGGATGATCAGGTAACGCATGCTGGCCGCCAGCGCCTCGGGTGTGCGCCGCGCCAGGATCAGGAAGACCGAGGCAATGGCCGTCAGCTCCCAGTAGACGAACAGTGAGACCAGATCGCCGACAAAGACCGCACCGATCGCCGCACCGGCGTAGATGAGCCCGGAGACATGCTCCTCCACCGCGCGCACATGGAGCGAATAGATCACGCCCAGGAATATGGCGATGATGAACACATAGCCGAACACTCTGGACAGGGCGTCCACACGCAGAAGTTCGAGCTCCTGGCCGAAGGCGGAGATCGGGAAATGATTGCCGTCCGGCAGGCTGTAGAGCAAAGCGAAGGCCGCGACGGGCAGCGCCAGCATCCAGATTCCGCGCAGCGGGCCGCGCAGGAACGGCACCGGCAGGGCACCGAGAATCAGCAGAAGGCCCGGCGGGAACTCAATCATCGTAATAGTCCTCGGGCCGCTTCACGATGCGACGCAGGATATTCTTGGCCACAAGCACCAACATAACGCTGCCAATGAACCCGTACGCGCCGTAGAACCCGAAATTGCCGTCAAAACTGGTGTCCGCGTGCCGATGGATCGGGAAATCGAGCAGGATCACGACCGCGCATACGATGTACAGCGCCCACGCCACCTTGGTGACGTTCGCCTTGCGGTCGAGCCACCTTGGTGCCTCGTCCGGCGCGGCCATCGGGACCTCTGTTTCATGATGATCGGTCATCGCGGCACCTCCAGCATGCCCTGCAGCAACCCTTCGATTGCATCCGGCGCGAAGAACAGAATGAAACAGGCAAACGCCGTAAACATCAGCGGCACGACACAGAGCCAGGGCGCCTCTTTCATCCGGGACCGCAGGCTACCCGTTTCCGGGACTGGCGCCGCATCTCCATGTGCATCACCGTGCCCATGATCGTCGGGATCCGGTGGCCGGAAGAAGGCACGAACCACGACGGGCATCAGATAGGCAACATTGAGCACGGAGCTGATCATCAGCGCGGCGACCACGAACCAGTATTCACCGTCCATGCCGCCCAACGCGATGTAGAGCTTGGACCACGCGCCACCGAGTGGCGGCAGCCCGATGATCGACAATGCCCCGATGAAGAACGCCCCCATCGTGAATGGCATCACGCGGCCAATCCCGTTGAGCTGGCTGATCTCGGTCTTGTGGGTCGCGGTGTGGATCGCGCCGGCGACGAAGAACAGCGTGATCTTGCCGAAGGCGTGCATGAGGATGTGCATGCCCGCACCGATCAACGCGAGCGGGGTCGCGATCGCGGCACCGAGCACGATGTAGCCGAGCTGGCTGACCGTCGAATAGGCAAGCCGGGCCTTCAGATTGTCCTTGGTGAGCGCGATCACAGAGGCGGCCAGAAGCGAGAATGTCGCGAGATAGACCAGCCACTCCGACGCGCCGGTTGCCAGCAAATGGTCGGAGCCGAAGATGTAGACCGACACCTTGAGGATCGTGAACACACCCGCTTTGACGACGGCCACGGCATGGAGCAGCGCACTCACCGGCGTCGGCGCCACCATGGCGTTGGGCAGCCATTTGTGGACCGGCATCAAAGCTGCCTTGCCGATACCAAAGGCAAACAGCGCGAGCAGCAAACCGGTGGTCAGGCCGCTCGCCTTGCCCGCGAGGATACCGCCGGGGGTGAAGTCGAGAGTGCCCGCGATTGCCAGCGTCCAGACCAATGCCGGAATGAAGAAGACGATGGACGTGCCCAACAGGATCATCAGATAGATCCGTGCGCCACGCCGTGCCTTTGCATCGCCGTGATGTGCGACCAGCGGATAGGTGCTCAGCGTCAGGATTTCGTAGAACAGGAACAGCGTGAACAGGTTTGCGGAGAATGCGATTCCCAGCGCCGATGCCAGGGCGACCGCGAACGCCACATAGAACTGGGTCTGACGCGGTTCCTTGTTCCCCCGCATGTAGCCGATCGAATAGAAGGAATTCACGATCCACAGGAACGAGGCGATCAGTCCGAAGAGGATCCCGAGCGGCTCGACCTGGAACGCAACCTCCAGCCCCGGCGTGACCTCGAAACCAGACAATTCCGGGCGCCCACCCGCCAGCACGACCGGCAGCAATTGCAGCACGTTCACGAACAGCAGGCCGGCTGTCGCGAGGGTGACCGCCTCACGCAAGTTCGGGTTGCGACGCGTCAATACGATGAGCAACGCCCCCACCGTGGGGATCAGCATCGCGAGCAGAATGTGATCAGCGGGTTCCAACGTCCAAACCTCAGTAAATTCCGGCCAAAAGGTCGGCCGCAGCGCGTTGCGCCAGACCAACCGACCACTGCGTGTCGAGCCCGAAATAAATCGTTGCGATGACCAAGACATAGGCCGGGATCAACATCGCCAGCGGTGCCTCGCGAACATCCGCCGCCTTCGCACTCGGTTCGCGGAAATACGCGACCTCTACGATCCGGCCGACGTAAAGCATGGTGATCAGCGAGGCGAGCAGGATGAGCGCAACCAGCCACCACTGATCCTTCTCCAGCGCCGCCAGTACAATCCACCATTTCGAGATGAATCCCGACGTGCCGGGCGTGCCGATCAGCGCAAGCCCGAGGATCACGATCCCGGCCATCGTGAACGGCATCTTCCGGCCGATGCCGGCCATGTCTTCAAGCTTGACCGAGGCCATGCGGAACATGACTCCACCCAGCAACATGAAGATACCGGCCTTGATGATCGCGTGGTTGAACAGATGGGTCATCGCGCCGGTCAGGCCGGTCTCGGACACATAGCTGATGCCGAGCGTGATCAGGCCGATTTGGGCGACGCTCGAATAGGCAAACATGCGCTTCACATCGTCCTGGAATACAGCAACGGTCGACGCTGCGAACATCGCCACGACCGACAAGACCAGGAACATCTCCGGCAACGGCGTCGATTCGAAGAATCCACCGCCACCGAACACCGTGTAGAAAAACCGCAGGAACAGATAGATCGCCACCTTCGTCGCCGTCCCGGCGAGAAATGCGCTCGTCACAGCCGGCGCATACGCATACGCGTTCGGCAGCCAGAGATGCAGCGGGAACAGGGCCAGCTTCAGCGAAATTCCAACCGTCAGGAAGGCCAGCGCCGCAAGCACCGGGCGCGTGTCGTTGATTTCCGGAATCCGCTGGGCCAGGTCGGCCAGGTTCAGCGTGCCCGTCATGGCCCAGAGCAAACCGATCCCGATCACGATGAAGGTCGCGCCGACCGTGCCCATGATCAGATACTGGTAGGCCGCCGTCAGGGCGCGGCGATCGCGGCCCATGGCGATCATCACATAGCTGGCAAGCGAGGATATCTCGAGGAACACGAAGATGTTGAACGCATCGCCCGTGATCGTGACGCCGAGCAACCCCGTCAGCGCCAGGAGATACATGGCGTAGAACCAGGCCTGATCCGTATCGTTGAAGCGCGCCGCCGTGCCGGTCCGCGCGAAGGGGATAATCACGGACCCCACGCCCGAGACCACGACCAACACGAACACGTTGATCAGGTCGACCCGATACTCGATGCCGATCGGCGGCGCCCAGCCGCCCATGGCATAGGAGATCACGCCCTCATTGAGAACCCTGAACAGGAGGCCGATAGCAGCCGCGAAGGCCAGCCACGTCGCGGCGACCGCAATCAACCAGCCAATGAATCCGCGCCGGAACAACGCGCATAGCGGCGCGGCCAGCAGCGGGATAACGACCTGGAGGGCGGGCAAATGCTGTGCGAGCATCAGTCGGCCTCCATCTCTTGGACTTCGTCATCCTCGATCGTGCCATAGGCCTCGTGGATCCGGACAACGAGCGCGAGCCCGAGCGCGATGGTCGCGACACCGACCACGATCGCGGTGAGAATCAGAACATGGGGCAGCGGGTTCGAATAGAGTTCAAATCCCGGCGCGATGATCGGTGCCGTGCCGCCGAGGACCTTGCCTGGCGAGAGAAACAGCAGATAGACCGACGTCTGGAAAATCCCCAGGCCAACCAGCTTTTTGATCATGTTGCCGTGGGCCGTGATGATGTAGAGGCCGCCGATCATCAGGAAGATCGTGACCCAGTAATTCAGGTCCGCGAGGATTTCGGTCATCCCTCGCCTCCCTTTTCGTCGGCTTCATCTGCGCGGCCGCCGAACACATAGAAAATTGCCAGCATGGTCGATGCAACCGTGATGAAAACGCCCGCCTCAACGATCAGAATTCCGAGATGCTGGCCCTTCACCGGCTTGCTGCCGAGGGGTGAA
>Ga0233427_10003003_pt1 | contig 15178 bp, 12 predicted proteins | sample SI_118_April2016_5_FD_179885 | JGI IMG/M metagenome (GOLD analysis project Ga0233427, IMG submission 179885) | Seawater microbial communities from Saanich Inlet, British Columbia, Canada - SI_118_April2016_100_MG | ecosystem: Environmental > Aquatic > Marine > Inlet | place: Canada: British...
TATCACAACACTCCTGCGATAGTCTGAGTTACAATTAATCATAATCTCCTAGACTATTTATAAGCCTATATTTATTTGTATAAATTAATTTTTCAAGCTTCTAATCTGGTGAGATAGAGTTTGCCGGGATGGCGGAATTGGTAGACGCACGGGATTCAAAATCCCGCGAGGGCAACCTCATGGGGGTTCAATTCCCCCTCCCGGTACCATTAGGCTGTTTCACCCCATTTCTTGATATCCAGTATATTTTAAGGAACGCTTTTATAAACAATTGCCCACGTAGGTCTTATGCCTAAAAAAATTCTTACTCGACTTTAACCACGCCAGAACTATTCGAAGCGAAGGAACAAGTAAATTTTTTGATTACATATCGATCAATGTTAAGAGCTTAATTACCCATCCAAAAGACGACTGGTTTATTTCTGGATTCAATAGGAACAAAAGCCAAATCAACGGGAGCGGAAAATTTAAGGGCGACAGTTTCAATCTCACTAATAGGAGTTACTCCCCGGCCCGTCAGCATAAGCAACCCACCCGTGGCAGACAATTGCCTAGAACCAACCAAATATTTGGTATTCCCATTTTTCATTTTCAACACAACCCTGGCATTGATCAAGATTGGCTGTTCTGCATAGGGCTTTATCAGAACAGCTATCGAAATCAAATTCTTACTCAAAGAGAGAGAAGGGGGAGCTATAGATATTGAGCTTTCCCGCCCCACTGTCTCTACGGGCTCAAAACTCAATTTCTTTTTCCAAACACCCAATTTATTTTGAAGATTATTAGTGTCAATATCCGGATCCAGCTGAAAACAATTTCTTTGAAAGATCCAACCAAACGGATCAATAGGGACACATGTTGCTTGACCAGAATCTATAGCATTAGACATTGCTTGCCAATGCGAATTATAAATAGCTGGAGAGCGAGGGGCTTTATTAATATTGAAATAAAAAAACCACCCAGAAAAAATGAACCATAAACAAAAGATCGATGGCCCGGATTTAATTTTCCATGAGCGACTCTGTGACACCCAATTATCTGAATAGGAAACGATCAAACCAACCACAATTAACACCACACCAAAATAGCCTACAATTGTGTGCCTATATAGTCGGACTTTATCAAGTCTTTCCATATTAGTATTCCATGAATCGCTCAAAGCAAAAGAGTTTATAAGTACATTAAAAAACAAAAGACTCAAGCCAACTAAAATCAATACACTAGCGTTCCTATTCTTCTTAAAGAGAGTAAATATACAAAAAATCAAGAACCCAAGGCCGAATAATATAGGCCTATAAAACCCTATTAGCTGAGTCGTTTTTCCGACCAAATAAGCACCCAGAAACCCGACAAAATACTTTACAGCAGAATATAATTTTTCTATGGCACTGAATTCATTAATAGACTCAAATGTTCCGGTGGAATGACTAAATAACATTCTTATGATCTGTGCCACGCAAAAAAGGGTGGTGACAATGGTAATAAGTCTAAACCTCGTCTTACTAAAAAAAGCAACCATAATCATGGCCGGCAACGCTGATAAGACTGCCGGTTTTGAAATCATAAGAATTGGGATAAGCCATGCCCACCATGGAATATCATTTGATTTCTCTACAAATGAAAGGGCTGTAACAATAGCTACAAAGAAACCAACAAAATATGTAAAATTAATAAAAGTTCTTGTCTCGAAATCAGCAATCAAAAGAACTGCAATGGCAGCAAGGAATCTTAATAAATCACTTCTGACTAATATACGGAATGGTTTGAGACAGATGGTGCCAACCATGCCACCCGTAATCAGTATTGCCGACCACGTATAAAAATAAGGTATGACAGACGCCGGCAAGCCTAGTACATTTCCTACGTAAGCTATCATCCTCTGCGGCAGTGGAATATATCCCGCATCTGTTGCAAATAATTTTATAGCAATGGAAGGCGCACTGGCATTAGAGAAGTAATTTGTAGCCATTTCAGCCCACATTTCACCACCCAAGACCCAAACTTGCTGAGTAATGATCTGAAATAGACAGTAGAAAACTACACAAAGAATAAAATAAAAAACGGGACGGAAATTGTTATCAGTTTGAATTTGATTATATGGTTCATTATTTTCTAATAACCAATCTCGAAAGAGACTAGAGGATGAAATTATTTGCTTGATCATAAAATTGGACAGCCTAAATTATTTCGTGTGGACACAAAAATATCGTCTAAAATAATCCGTATCATTAAAATTTAATCACTAGGCGCTTTCTGCCTATATTTTTCAGCATCCCAATTAAGTATTTCAAAAATTTGTCCTTTATTTAATGTAGTTAGATCTTTAAAATTCGACTGCCGAGAAATTACGTCGTAATAACATCGGAGTTGAACTTTTTGCGCTAGTGTCACTTGCTGACTCTCAAAAACACAATTGCCAATTGAAAAGATAAAGGGAGGTCTGGTAGTTACAACAGAATCTAAGTCGCTTGAGTCGAAGCTCCGATCAAGAATCGATGCTTCAGCACCCAGAAATACAACATGATCCGGATACAATGCCCATTTTTCATATAGTCTGGACGCCAAGCTATTTTTAGTGGCAAGTTGATTAATTTCTTTATCACCGCACGGGATATAACCTCTCGCCAAAAATTCTGGTTCAAATGTTGGGTCTCTACTTTCATTCATCGTATGTGGAACTTTAATTTGCAATATTGTTATCAACATCCGCAGTGTGGAGGCAATTTTTTCGACATCCTCTCCACCAATCACAACACCATGATTTCCCAGAAAAACTACATCTGCATGTTGATTTTTTATCAACTGATCTGAAACCCCTTTTGCTAGATCAGCGCCTGGCTTAAAATAATTGACGAAAATAGATTTAATTTCGTTATTAACAAGTTTATTTATTTTTTCTTTTGCATTCACCCGAACTAAATGGGCAAGGATTTCAACGGCATGGAGATGCACTACCACTTTATGTGGCATTAAAGCATGCAATAACGTCTCGATTGAGGGCCTTAAACTAGAGTCTCCAGTCACTTTTGGGGCTACAGAAAAATCTTTCTTGGCAATGGCCATTTGCAGATGTGGCAAATTTACAGGAACAAAAATCTCCCTCAACTCTGCCTCAGCAAGCCAAGTACCCGAAGCTTTTACCCAAAGGACGTCACCTTCCTTCCAAGAAACATTGCCACCGGCACCTTGTACCAACAAGGGATCAGCACCGATCCGCGTACAAAACTCTTTCATCTTTTTTGCAATACAAGAGTTTGGCAGGTTCATCATTAAGCCCCCAACTTTGAGATCAATTTCCGAATCTCACTAAACTCATTAAACACAGCATCCGGCTCATTTAGGCCTGTACCTACCTCAACGCCATCATGTATTTTTTGTAGTGTCACAGCGTTAATATTTTCTCGAGACCCACGGATGTCATTAGCAGGGTTATCTCCGATCATCCAGATGCAGTCTCCCTTCGGACGCATTTTCTCCAACGCGATTTGAAAATTGGCTTCATGTGGTTTATCAAAACAAGCCTCCTCACTAGTAACGATGTAGTCAAAATAATGATCCAGCCCGAAGTAAACGACTTTCCTAAATTGAATTTGCGCCGTAAGGTCCGTTACAATTGCCGTCGGGATACCAAGTAACCGTATGTCATCCAACAATTCTTTCACGCCGTCAAACAGATTAGCATTACTCAAAAAAGTTCGCCAATAGGTCTGCTCAAAATCGAGCGCGAGGAGAACTTGCGATCCTAAACCCATAATCTCCAACATGCGTTGGAGGTAAAGCAATCGGCTGTGAGAAGACGCTGTATTTTTAAGTCGAGCTTTAACCTGTGTCCGAGCTTCTTCAAATGCTTTATCAAAATCTTTAGATGAGATTGAAAATGTCTTACTGACTTTCTCTTGCACTGCTTTCTGAGCAGCGGCATGAGCGGGGCCGTAAGGATACAGCGTGTTGTCTGTATCGAACAAGAAGGCGTGTGGAAGGCGAGTAAATCGCTCCTGATTATTGATTTTCATTATATAAATCTCTTTGTCAGTGCTTGGCTGATATGGGACAGCGTGATCAACTGCATCAGACCTACCATCCCATCTTGCCACTTTGGAGGGATATCCAAAAACTCTAGAGCACGAGGGCAAAGTATCTCGGCGGCCATAGAAATGTCTGCGGCCGATACTTCTCCCTCTATCGTCAGTTGCACATCAGCGCCATCATTGCCAACGACAATATCAACATGCAACCCACAGACTCCCACAAGAACTTGGCGTATTGAGAGTTCATTGAATCCATTTCTGGTGCTAACAACAAGTTTAAGTCGAAGAGGGTCCTTGTCATCAAAATTTTCCAGCATTTTAGGATGAATCAGTTGCAATGAAAGAATTAAATCTGCATGCCTAGATTGTGGCCGGATAAAGCGCTCGGAATCGGGCTCTCTCTTCTCGAACGAACCAAGTACCTGCTCAACTGTATGGCCTCGTTGATGCACATCCCGCTTGAGCTTGAAATGTCTTCGCAGTCCTTCATCAATGTCCAAATATATTTTCAGGTTGTAGCACTCCCTGAAGGCCGGAAGATAAAGTGCATGCAATCCGCTTGCAACAATAAAATCATTGCTATGAATCCTAGCCAACTTACTCATCTTGCCCGTCTTGTGATCATAATGTCTGGATAAAATGCTCTTGCCATCGGTCAATGAAACGAGGTCGTTGCAAAATTTCTCCAGGTCATTCGCCATCGGATTTAGATGGGTCATTACCTGCCATATTGGCTTTTGCCTATCCCATAGGTGATAATCATCGCCGGATAGCTTAACGACGGAATGCTCGCCAAATAGTCCAGTGATAGCATCTGCGAACGCGCCTTTCCCTGCACCGGAATCCCCTGCAACCCCTACAATAAATGGCTTCCGACTAAGTCGAAAAAAATCGTTTCTGCTGATGGACTCTCGCCAGATTCTGATCGAAAGTATCAGGCCTATGGCGACCATCGCCGTATGCAGAAGTGAAGCCGCATGGTTTCCCCATTGCCCTGGAACATGAAGTGCAGCAGCTAATGCAAATTCGCGGCCATTGGCAAATTCAAGCTGCGTGACAAGAAGCGTACTCAAGACATACACCCCTGAAAATATTCCCACCAATAGTATTGCAATGCGGCCACTCATTGCTTGATAGAGCACGAGGAACGGGAGACACCACAAAAACCAACCTGGAGAAGAGGGGACCATTAAAAAGATCAATAGGAAAGCCATCCCTGTGGTCGCTTGAAACAAATTAAAGTTAAGGCGTCGAACTCGCCACACCAAGTAGAGTATGACTAGGTAAATTAGGGGAACAACATAGATCGAAGTATTTCCAGCCAAGCCTACGGCTAACTGATATATTTTTCCCATTTCCGGATTACCAAACAACATTTGAAGCCCCTCCCCCGAGAAAAAGAAAGGTAGCCCAAGGGCAAGGATACTTACGCAAAAACCAAATAGAAATTCCGGCAAACGTTTCCTTAACGCTCGATTATTAAACAGGTAGATTGCAAAAAAGGGTAACGCGACCACCATACTCAGCTTGGCAGAAATAGCCGCTGCTAAAAAAATTCCTGCGAATTTTAGTTCAATTTGTCGTACAAATAATATTGAAAGGACCAACAGCAGCGCGGGGATCATATCATTCAATCCCAACCCGTAACTGGCTAGAATAATGATAGGAGACAGCCAATAGACCAACAAGAGCAAACGCTGGCGATCAGGAAGAAGACGATGAAGTGTCAACAGCAAGCATAAATCTGCTGCTAAAAGAGTTAAGTAGTATGCATAGAGTGAGGACAATCCAGCCAATTTAGCAACAAGCGTCAAAGGGAGGAAAGCTAACCACATTGCATACCCATAAGGGAAGGCAACAGGTGTGCCTCCACTAGCGATCCATGCTGACCACGGATCAAGGGTGGGCACCAAGGTACTGACATCCAAGAACGGCGCATACCAGAGCGTGACCGCAGATGGAGCCATGCCGATAATCAGGGCTATACGAATTGCCAGCCCAGTTATAAACATTGGGTGAAGGAATAGTTTCTTCATTGAAATTTAACCACTGTTTCCCAGAGATCGGGGCGCTTCGTACAGATAGCATCCGCCATTATCTTACGCTCCTTCAATAGCGACGCTAGCTGAGGGATTTCAATTTCTGCATCACGCCCCTGTAGTTCCGGAGAGACAAGGCAAAGGTTGAACCCTGCATCCTTTAACCTTCTTGCATCTTGCTCACTGAGATAGAAGTGAGTAAAGCAATCCACCCAAACCCAATCTACCTTACCTGCTAAGGCGAGCGCTGTTTCAATGGACTCGAATTCTGAAACACGAACAGCGCACCGATGTTCCCCTATTTTGGCCCATTTCAACAAAAATGGGAAAGATTGATCGAGAAAAAAATAGTCATCAATCCCTTTTGATTGCATCAAAGAAATCAGACGTGCTTCGAGCCCCTCTTCTTTTACATTGAGAATCAGCGTTCCATGTCGATATACATTGATCCACTCATCAAAGGACTCACCAGCTACGTAAGGGTCATGATGAATAATCAACCGATCCCCCTCGCTTCTGATATCTACCTCTACTCCATATTTTGAATTGGTGGCCAAAAGCTCGGATATTGTATTACGTCGGTGGGAGATGAGTTTCATCTTTAGATTTTCTTTTTCAATTGTAGGCTAAAATCAACAGTCCTACGGATAAATTTTCGTTTTGCGGCCCAGTTGATGTTCCAGTGCGAAACACCATGCGCTCTCTTGCCAAACCTGACAGGAAAACGATGAACTTTAAGCCCGCTACTTTGGGCCTGATAATAAGCGTACAAATCAAGTGAGAAATCATCGGGGGGCGTTACCCAAGCCTCAAAAAACCTTCGGGAAAACATTGTCGGCTGGGCATTTATGTCCCACATTGGCCTAGCAAGTAAAAAAGTTTCAAACACACTCATACCAACAGTGAAAGCAACATCCATGAAGGGACGGCCGTAACGCTGACCTTTTACAAAAATATTATCTCCATACTTTTCGAATAGATCTAGACCGTTAAGCGCATCTTGCGGATCAGTTTGCATATCTGCATGCGTCCACCCCAGAATTTTTCCTTTAGCTGCTTTGAGACCAGATACGATTCCAAAGCCATACCCTTGGTTTCTTTCAACACGAATGCTTCGACACCAAGGGTATTTTAGAAGTAGATTCTGGAGCACCTCCGCTGTACTATCCGTCGACCCATTGTCAACCAGAACAACCTCAATATCGGGGCTGACAGCCAGTTCTTTACAACGATCAAGCAACAACGGCAGATTGGCTGCTTCGTTGTAGCAAGGAATGATAAGAGAAAATCTCACTGAAGCTCCGAAGCGGGACTAGGTTTGAAAACGAAAAATTTCATACCTAAGAAATTAAGAGAAGCAGACACTCCAGTTGCGAGCAGAAAAGCAAATTGAATAGCAGCAACCGCATCAGCAAACAATTTTAGTGCGAGTGAGTTGATTAGAACATTTGTCCCAAGCGTGCTTGCGTACAAGACAGCAAACCGCCACGCGCTTCCCGAAAGATACAGCTTGTGGCCAAAGGTCCAAGAACGATTGGCAAAGTAGGCAAATATGGTTCCGATCAGGAACCCAACTGCTTTTGCCAGGTCGACAGCAATGACTTCAAACTCAATCAAGCCACGATAAATTACAAAATCGATTAGGACGGTCAAGGAACCAACAACCAAGAATATGGCCAACTCACGCTTGATCATGCAAGTTCCTCTGGCAACGATGGGATTGTAGCTTGATATATTACATCAAGGGCACTGACTTCGCCATTGGGGACACGACCATCAAGGTCTAGGCGGTAAGGGTGGCTAGCCCACTTATGAAAGCATGATTGCCAATATTCAAATGTGCGCAGATCGTTCGGTGTTCCCCAGCACAAATAGCTATCCACTTCAAAAAGATGGCACCGTAACCCAAGTGCTATCGCATCATTAATTAGCGAGTCAATATAAAACTCTCCATTGATCCGGCCATCGCGTGCAATAAGTCGATCTAAGGCACGACGGAAGTCTTCAGCTCTGCGAAAGGTGAATGTACCTAAAACGATGGGGTCAGATGCCGGCTTATCCAATGGTGTTTTGACTGAAATTGAGCGAACAAGCCCGCCATCAGTATCAATCCATCCGAACATCTTTGGATAGCGCATGGCGTTTGGATAACCGCGAATGCCCCAAATGACGATATCCACCGATGGATCGCTGACTAGTTTATTAAAGGTATCTATGTCGTAAAGTGCGCCGTTGTCACAAGCGCCGATGGTAATCGGGACGGAATCTTTCCCTTTTTTTTCTTCCAGAAAATTTAAGCCAATCAATGCAGTGCAAGCTTGCCCCTCAGTCACGCGGTCAATGGTTCTGATAATTGCCTTTGGGTAAAGGGCCTTTAATTCCTTTTCCATATCCCTGTATCCAGCCATGTCTGCTCGCAGTACAAAGACATGCTGTTCAGCAGGAGGCAAATCATGTGTCACTTGGGCTACCATTGGCAATCCGGAAACAGGAATCATTGGCTTGGTAAGCGTATATCCTTCGTCAATGAAACGCTGGCCCAGGCCTGCCATTGGGACAATTAATGCCCCTCTAGAAGATGGAGTGTTCTTAGATTTAGCAATCAGCCCTCGAAACGCTTTTGACCAAGTATTGTATTCAGCGACGTCTTCTGGCGTTCCCCACTGCATGAAATGCTGAAGCGGATAAACAGCAACAGGCTGTTTACTGACAAGCAATGGTTTATAGGCAAGACTGACGTAATACTCACCCCCGACATTCAGATCCTGCTCCATTATTGCGCGAAATGCCTGGTTCATGATTTGCGCTGATGCAAAGTAATAAGTTCCGCTAGAGGCATATTCCTCCATACGATTATTGGTGTAAGGCTGCTTTTCCTGAATATCTTGAACCCACCCATTCGTTTCACGCATGTAGGCATAATTAGTGTTGCCGAGCGTGTGAGGATGAAAACCTTTGTAGGCTGGAATTGCCCCTGAACAGGCTGTTTGTGTGACAAATTTCTTAAAATGTTGCCAGTCCCAATAGCAAGTGAAGTCACAATAATTAACGACAACAGGGAGATCCGGATCAATCAAATGCGAAACTTGTTGCACGGCGTGAACTGGGCCAAATTTATGTGGTTGAATACCTATGACACGACCCGTTGGGCAGTACTGCTGAAGTATTTCCCGCATACGGTATTCCGGTAGATTAAGGTGTTCTTTATTGCAGATGAATAAAAAATCTGTTTCCCCTGGAAACAGATCAATTACATGGGCGATGATTGGCTTTCCCTCAATTTCAACCAGCGGCTTGGGGACACTATAACCTGAGCGACGAAATCTTTCGCCGAACCCTGACATCGGAATAATAATCTGCACGAAAGAATCCTTATATAATCCTAAAACTGCGAATAAAAAGCATGTAAATAAAAATACTCATACTCAAATCAAATACTTAAACTAAATGTAGAGCTAACCCTGAAGATGAAACTGACATGGCCGAATTCATTATTACAGGGCCACTCTACGAACTGTCCTACAACGCGGTGATGCTCATCATCTAATACTTAAAACGCTTAGGAATCAACCAACGCATCAACGCCAACTACCTGGCACGCGCACTGGCGGCGAAAATCAAATGACAGGCTGCGATTTAACATAAGCACGATCCAATAATTAATTTATTGTCTTGATTGAATAATGTTTTAGCGCTCAGTGTACCGTCTGCCCGGTTGCTAAATCAAGCATCAAGAAAGCATCATGTTTAACGGTAGGAATTAACATCTCAGATATATATTGATCACGAAATTCGATAGTCAGAATTACATTATCAGGATCGGTTATGCATCTGCTACAACGGCACGCTGCATTCCTAGACTATCTGCCAACATATCCAGAATCCTCTTTTTTTAGTACTCAGCTCTGCAAAAATTTCTGGCTTATTTTTTCACAAGCAGGGCATCAAATTATCAGTTGTAAATGTATCAGCACAAAAAACAAATAAGCCAACAATCTCAGCAAATGCAACAAAGACTTTCGAGAGATAATCAACTCCCACTCTCGGCACCAATAAGAATAACGACTTATAGGTTTAAAGCGATTTTTTGCTCAATAGATAGAATCATTAAAAACAACAATGTAAAATTACTACTAAGCCACCTCATTTATTTACACTAACAGTCTCTATACTCTCTAAAATTTTAAACAAATCAACTGTATGAGTAAATATAAATCTCTGCACTACTAATTCTTGCCATTCAAAAAATTTAAGCGTAGACTTGATTAATTGTTACAAAATCAAGTTCTATGACGGCCAATACTATAAAAACCCATGGGGGCAGGCGCTCGGGCGCCGGGAGAAAACCAGGAAGTAGCATAGCTCAACCTACTACAGTCATACGTGTTCCGGCAAATACGGCTAAAATTATCAAGAGTTTTATTTCTACTCTAACAGAAGAACGACCGTTACAAACAAACGCTAAGCTGTCGGATCTAATCCAGTTCGTACGAGCTAAACAACAAAACATTTTCCCACTCTACACATCAAAAGTAGCCGCCGGTTTTCCATCTCCGGCCGATGATCATGTTGAGCAACGGCTTAATCCAAGCGACTATCTCGTGGAAAATGATGCCGCAACCTTTTTCGTACGCGTCAAAGGTGACTCAATGATAGAGGCCGGCATCTTCGATAATGATGTGCTAGTTATTGACCGCTCAAGAGCCCAGCAAAATGGAGATATTGTCCTTGCAATACTAGATGGGGAATTTACCGTAAAAATTCTGGAGCAGTCTAAAAAAGGTGTAGCCCTTATTCCGGCTAACCAAAACTATTCAGTTATTGAAATCAAAGAAGAACAGTCCTTTGAAATCTGGGGTGTTGTCACCGGATCCATGCGGAAATTCAAATGAACCGCTCTATCGCTCTCGTCGACTGTAATAATTTTTATGTAAGTTGTGAGCGAGTATTTAATCCGAAATTAAAAAATAAACCAGTAGTAGTACTTTCCAATAATGATGGCTGCGCAGTTGCCAGAAGCGAAGAGGCAAAGGCACTTGGCGTGAAAATGGGAGAGCCCTGGTTTCAGTTTAAACGCTTAGCAGAGAAGCATAATATTATTATCTGTTCCTCTAATTATGCACTGTATGCCGACATGTCCGATCGAGTAATGAACGTTCTCTCCAAATTTAGCCCCAACCAAGAAATATACTCTATTGATGAATGCTTTCTAGATCTCACCGGATTCTGCAAAGATGACCTAACTACCTATGCACAAAAAATCTGCAGATGTATTCAACAACAAACTGGGTTATCTGTATGCATAGGAATTGGAGCATCAAAAACACTAGCAAAGCTTGCGAACTACATTGCTAAGAAAAATTTAGCATTCCAAGGCGTATGCAATTTCGATGCCATGGCGATACAGGAACAAAATAAATGGCTACACAAGATTAAAATTGAAAAGATATGGGGCATTGGCAAACAACTTTTGCCAAAATTACAACAGATTGGTATTTACAACATCAATGACCTAAAAAATATTAACCCGCGCATACTAGATTTGAAGTTTTCTATCTCTCTGAAAAAAACCATCTACGAGCTTAATAATATAGTTTGTTTCAAATTGGAGGAAACAACCACGAAAAAAAAACAGATAACCTGCTCCCGCTCTTTTGGTGTGCTGATAACTAGCTTTAAAAGTCTAGAGCAATCCATAGCTCTCTATGTCAGCCGCGCTGCTGAAAAATTACGCCGACAAAATTCATATACGAAATCAATCCATATTTATATCTGTACCAGTCCATTCAATAAGAAAGAATCTTGTTACGAAAACAGCATAACTATTCCATTGCCAGAGCAAACAGACAATACTCTGACACTTATACAATTTTCATTATTCGGATTGCGTAAAATTTACCGCAACGGATATAAATACCAAAAGGCAGGAATCATCCTATCTAAAATTGTATCAAGTAAAAAACACCAACCTGACCTATTTAGTAAAAAGGAGGAGCGAAGAAAATCAAATAACCTAATGGCAGCGCTTGATCAAATTAACACGCTGATGGGAAAGAAAATATTAATAATTGCAGCCGAGGGAATAACACAGCCATGGAAGATGAGACAAAATAACATGAGCCCAAGATATACGACTAACTGGAATGATTTGATAGTGGCTAATCAGTTTATATAAAGAAGCTCTAGACCACCACTGATTTATACAACAGCGGACTCTCAACCCTTACAAAACCTCCATAAATTGGATTTTCCAATAATAAAAGCTTCTATAATTAAGCCAAAGCATCCCGTTAGGCTATATAGATGGTAGACTCCTTCACGTTAGCCTATATAGGTGGTATAGGCGCTTATATTTAATTTATGCAACTTACGTGCTAAAATGTGGTCATATAGATAGTTTAACAAGATATTAAACAAGGAGAACAACATAAAGACCATACTTGCTAATCCGAGAGGGTTCTGTGCAGGCGTAGTACGCGCGGTAGAAATCGTGGAGCAAGCACTGTTACTTTATGGGGCTCCAATTTATGTTCTACACCAAATTGTTCATAACCAACAGGTAATCCAAGATCTGGAAGCACGCGGAGTCATTTTTACCGAAGACATGAAGAGCATCCCGCCCAGAACGGTAACTGTCCTCAGTGCTCATGGCGTATCCGACGCCGTTATGGAAACTGCCAAAGCTCAAGATTTGGAGATTATCGATGCGACCTGTCCACTTGTTACCAAGGTTCATTTACAAGCAAAACGTTATAGCAAAAGTGGGCATGAAGTGGTAATTATTGGCCATCGAGGCCATGTTGAAGTGGAAGGGACATACGGACGAGTGCGTGGAACAGTCCATGTGGTTGGTACTGTAGAAGATGTTCAGGCTCTAGTGGTTTCTGATCCGAAACGAGTATCCTATGTGACTCAGACTACTCTTAGTCTAGATGATACACGTTCCATCGTGGAAGCCTTAAAAGATCGTTTTCCGGAAGTAAAGGGTCCTGAATTGTCCGATATCTGCTATGCAACACAAAATCGCCAGAATGCTGTACGGAGTCTTGCAGAAAAAGTTGATGTTATTCTGGTAGTCGGCGCTCGAAATAGCTCCAATTCTGCGCGTTTACAGGAAGTAGGTGAAATGAGTGGCGTAGATGCTTATTTAATTCAAGATGCTAACGAAATTTCACCAGACTGGTTTGCTAATAGCTCCGACATAGGTGTAACTGCCGGCGCCTCCACTCCTGAAATATTAGTACAGGGTGTTCTTGATCGTTTGCGGAGTCTTGGCGTGAACAGCATCGAAGAGATGGAAGGAGTATCGGAAGACATCACATTTAAGCTTCCCGCATCGCTATTGAGAGAACAGAAATCTTTGTAATCACAACAATAAATTCTAATCTAACTATGAATGACTATCATTCGGCCTATTAAATTAATCTTGGAGAGATTTGCTCATGGGAGTTCCAATACGTCAACAACTAGCTGTGGCCAGCTATTTATTAAAACAGAAATTTAATGGGGTAAAAAAATACCCGATGGTTTTAATGCTGGAGCCACTCTTTCGTTGCAATCTGGCCTGCGGAGGTTGTGGGAAAATAGATTATCCTGATGAGACCTTAGATAAACGTCTTTCATATGAAGAATGTATGCAGGCTGTAGATGAATGTGGTGCGCCGATGGTATCAATTCCAGGTGGGGAACCACTGATCCACAAAGAAATGCCACAAATAGTCGAGGGCATTGTAGCGCGTAAAAAATATATCTATCTATGTACAAATGCACTTTTATTGAAGAAAAGAATTAATGATTATAAGCCATCCCCCTATTTAACTATGTCTGTCCATCTAGATGGAATGAAAGAAAGGCATGATAATTCTGTCTGCCAAGAAGGAGTCTTTGATCGGGCAGTTGAGGCCATAAAGATAGCTGTAGAAAAAGGCTTTAGAGTCACTGTGAACTGCACTCTCTTTCAGGGAGAGACCCCAGAAGATGTCGCTGAATTTCTTGACTACGCTATGACTCTAGGTATAGAGGGAGCAACTATTGCACCCGGATTTAGTTATGAAAAAGCACCCCAGCAAGATGTATTTATTAAAGGAGAGGACACCAAAAATCTGTTCCGAGGTATTTTTAAAATTGGCAAAAAACGGGACTGGAAATTAAACCATTCCACACTATACCTTGATTTTCTTGCAGGCAATCAGAGCTATGATTGCACCCCATGGGGGAATCCAACCCGCAATATATTTGGCTGGCAAAAACCCTGCTATTTACTATCGGATGAAGGCTATGCATCTAGTTTCCAAGAACTTCTAGAGGACACTCCTTGGGAGAAGTATGGGAATACTAATAACCCAAAATGTGTGCAATGTATGGCGCACTGTGGTTATGAAGCAACTGCAGTTGAAGATATGTTGCAACATCCTCTGAAAGGACTACTTACATCTATACGGGGTCCAAAAACTGTAGGGGCAATGGTAGCTGAACCAGTTCCCAAATGGATAACCGAAGAACAAGGGAAAAAAAGTACACTTTCAGAAATTCCTGTTACAGTTAAGCTGTAATTATCATTAGCTTATACTTGAATATCGATTTAGTAGCTTTTTAAAAAACGGAAATGATTTTGTTTAGTATAAACTGAACAAATCACTATCTCTTTTGCCAGCTACACTAATTAGCGGTATTCTCTTCTTTTTGGCAAGAAATCTTACCTGAGCAAGCAATATTTATACAAGTAATTTCCTTGCTCAGCCCCCTTACTATATACTTAAACATAATCAGAATTTATTAGCCATATTTTCTATATGCATATATATGTTGAAAAGCCAAAAATTATGAAAATTTCTCTAGAAGCCAGATCAGCTTTGCATCTTCTTATAGTGATAGCAATGCTTCTGTACATGCCGGTGGCTTGGACCCAAGAACCAGACACTACTCCCACCAAAATCATAAAGAGTCTGCACGGTTCCTTGCTAGAGGCAATGCGGGGAGGAGAAAAACTTGGATTCCAGGGTCGCTATAAATTATTAACTCCAGCAATTGAGAACTCTCATGATCTTGACTTCATTGTAAAAACTATTCTAGGAAGACAATGGACTAAGCTAAGCGGTGAGCAGCAACAAA
>Ga0233427_10003013_pt1 | contig 15146 bp, 15 predicted proteins | sample SI_118_April2016_5_FD_179885 | JGI IMG/M metagenome (GOLD analysis project Ga0233427, IMG submission 179885) | Seawater microbial communities from Saanich Inlet, British Columbia, Canada - SI_118_April2016_100_MG | ecosystem: Environmental > Aquatic > Marine > Inlet | place: Canada: British...
ATTTGATATTCTCTTCTACTAAAATACTTTTAATAATTTTTTTTGTTTTGATATTTTGAACTCTTAATTCTCCTTGGAGCCCTAAAATAAAGATTTCACCTTTAATATGAGCTAAAAAACCAATTTCTTTATTAACTTTATATTTTTTCTTTTTATTGTTTTTTGTGTTTAAAGAATAAAAACTTTTCTTTTTAATATCTACAAAATAAATTGAATTATGCTCCTTAACCCAGAGAGTGCCTTCTCCTAGTTTACATTTTAATTTCCAAAGTACTTTTGGCTCAGTTGTTTTAACTCTATTCATTAACCTCAAATTCTTTTAAAAAATCAAGATTAGGTGTAATTCCTATTCCAGCTTTATCTGTTATGGAGGCAAATCCGTTATTTTGTTTTACTTGATTTGCAATTGAAAAACTTTCTACTGTTAGGTCGGTTATAAAAATATTTTTTTCAGTTGTATCAAACTCCAACATTGATTTTGATGGAAATAATCCTCCTGGCATATCAGGTTGTGCTGTTAATAGATGCAAGTTAACAGCGATACTTACTGCAGATCCCCATACGTGGTTTATAACTGGAATAAAGTTTGCCTGTGCTAGCGCTGATACTTTTAGATACTCAGTAATTCCACCTAATCCACAAACTTCTGGCTGAGCTATATCAATACATTTTTTTTTAATTAACTCATTCCATCCATATTTTGTAAATTCGGCTTCGCCACCTGCTATATTTGTATTAATTTTTTGTTTTAATTCTCTGTATCCGTCATAATCTTCTGGTGCAACAGGCTCTTCAAACCAAAAAATATCAAGTTCATCTAAACCTCTACCCACATACAAAGCATCATTTAAATTATAAGCATGATTTGCATCCACCATTAATTTAAAATCTTTTCCAACAACTTCTCTTACAGATCTAACTAACTTAAGATCTTCTGATGGGCCTAGTCCAACTTTCATTTTCATTGCCTTAAAGTTTTTAGATTTAATTTGTTTGGCTTCTTCCTTAAATAAATCTACTAACTCTGAAGTAGATTTTTTCTGCAACATCATACCATAACCATAAACTGGTATTTGATCATTACATTTTCCACCAACTAATTGGTAAAGTGGTGTGTTGGTTTTTTTTCCTAAAATATCCCACAAAGCTATATCAACTCCTGATAATGCTTGAATTGGCATTCCTTTTTGCCCACTATCTCTTAAAAGATTATATACTTTATGCCAAATATACTCTTTATTTAACGGATCTTCACCAACAACTAATGGTTGGATAACTTTTTCAACAATGAACTTGTTTGCTAAAGCAATATTACCAGGTCCAAAACATTCACCCCATCCTGTAATTCCTTCATCAGTTTGAACTTCTACAAGATGAGCTGTTCGATGTTTATAGTATTGCTGTGAATAACCTAGTTCTTTTTCTAACTCATATCTAAGTATATGACTTTTAATAGAAGTTATTTTCACAATTTATTATAAAGCAACTACTTTCGAGTTTTGCTCACCTAAGTTTTCTATTGATAATTTCATTGTATCACCAGCTTTTAAAAACTGTTGTGGCTTCATCCCCATACCTACACCAGGAGGTGTTCCGGTAGTAATTATATCGCCTGGTTGTAAAGACATAAACTTACTTACATAAGAAACTATTATATTCACATTAAATATCATTGTGCTTGTGTTACCAGTTTGCATTCTATTTCCATTAACATCTAAACTCATTTTAAGATTATTAATATCTGACACCTCATCCTTTGTAACAAGATATGGTCCTATAGGCCCATAAGTATCATGAGATTTTCCTTTAACCCACTGACCCATTTTTTCAATTTGCCATTCTCTTTCACTGACATCATTAACTAAACAATATCCTAAAATATGATCTTGAGCTTTGTCTTCTGAAATATGTTTGGCTTCTTTACCAATTATAATTCCAAGTTCAACTTCCCAATCTAGTTTTTTTGATCCTGAAACAATTTCAACATCATCATTGGGACCAGCTATACAACTTGTTGCTTTCATAAACATTATTGGTTCTGATGGAACTTCTGCACCAGTTTCAGCAGCATGGTCAGAATAATTTAAGCCTATAGCAACAAATTTACCTGGTTTTGTTATACAAGACCCCACTCTTTCACTTGAAGATAGTTCTGGCAGTAAAGTTAAATCTACACTTTGTAATTTTGAAATAGTATCAAAGTTAACATGATCAGGATTTAAATCTTTAACATGTGAGCTAATATCTCTGATTTTACCTTCTTTATCTAATACTGCGGGTTTTTCATTTCCTTTTTGCCCTACTCTTAGTAATTTCATAATTCTCCTTTTTTAATTAATTAAATTGAAATTCCACCATCAACCGAAATTGTTGTTCCTGTTGTAAATGTTGAATCATCGCCTGCTAAATACACTGCTACGGCAGCAATTTCCTCTGCAGTTCCCAATCTACCCATAGGTTGTCTGGCTATGAAATCTTTCTTAGCCTGAACCGGATCTGGACTTTGATTAACTCTATCTTGCCATGAAGGCGAAAATACTGTTCCTGGTGCAATCGAATTACATCTAATATTTTGTTTTACAAAATCAGCTGCTATTGATTTAGTCAAACCAATTACTGCTCCTTTAGTGGTTCCATATACAAATCTATTGGGAAATCCTTTTAAACTTGAAGCACATGATGAAACATTAATTATGCTTCCACCATTTTGTTTAACCATTAAAGGTAAAATAGCTTTACACATTTGGTACATGGATTTTACATTTACATCAAAAGAAAAACTCCAATCCTTATCTTCACATTCTAAAATACTTCCATGATGAACAAAACCTACGGCATTAAATAAAACATCAACTTTTTCAAAAGTTTTAACAAATTCTAAAATTGCTTTGTTGTCTGTTGAGTCTAAAGTGTGGACATTAATTTTAGGAAATTCTTTGTTTAAATCAGCTAAGGTTTTGTCATTTAAATCTGTTGCTGTAACACTTGCACCCTCATTATGAAATGCAATTGCAGTCGCTTTGCCAATTCCTTGACCTGCTGCTGTTACTATGATTTTTTTACCTTCTAACCTTCCGCTCATTTTTTATTTATCCTTTCAATTTCTTTATAAATAGAACTATGATCTGTCTCACCGTGTCCATTTTCAACAAGAGTTTTATACATTTCTTTAACTAAATTTGAAATAGGTAAATGTGTGTTATAGCTGTTAGCACACTCTAAAATATTATTCATATCTTTTAAATGAACAGAGGTTCTGCCTTTTGGAGTAAAATCTTTATCAATCATTCTCTTTCCATGTGTTTGAAGAATTTTGCTGTCCGCCCATCCCCCTGACAAAGCTTTAATCATTTTATCTGGATTTGCTCCTGCTTTTTCACATAGTGTTATGGCTTCAGCAACTGCTCCAATAGTTAATCCAACAATAACTTGATTTGCTAGCTTAGAAACTTGTCCACTACCTGATGGTCCAACTAAGGTTGGGTTTCCCATTGTTTTAAAAATATCAATCACTTCATCAAAAACTTTTTGTTCACCGCCTACCATTATTGCTAATGAAGCTTCTTCTGCCCCAATAGTTCCTCCTGATACAGGTGCATCTAAATAATTTATATTTTTTAATTTTAAATTATTATAATACTTTGTTGCAGTAGTTGGTTTAACTGAACTCATATCAATTACTGTGGTACCTGACTTTAAATTATCTAAAAAATTAGAGCTGTTCATAACATCGTCAATTGCTGTATCATCTGTCAGCATTGTAATTAAGACATCACTTTCTTTTACAACATCATTAATTGTTGATGAAATTTCTGCACCAAAGTCTTTTAATGGCTCAGCTTTACTTTGCGATCTATTAAATGCTTTTAAATTATAGCCTGCTTTTAATATATTTTTTGCCATTGGCAGACCCATCAAGCCTATACCAATAAAACCTATTTTTTTATTCATCTATTTTTTTGGAATAAATTCGTGGAAATTTTGCGTAGTAAATTCTGGAAAGAACATTACACAAGCTAAAACAATTAATTGAATTAAAATAAATGGACCAAATCCTCTAAAAATATCTGTTAAAGATATATGTGGCGGGGTTACAGATTTTAAATAAAAAGCTGCTGGACCAAATGGTGGACTTAAAAAAGAAACCTGCATATTTACACAAAATAGAATTCCAAACCAAATAGGATCAAAGCCAAGAGCTAAAACTATTGGTAAAAATACTGGCATTGCTAATAAAACAATTCCAACCCAATCCATAAACGCACCCAATATTAAGAACATTATTTGCATCATAAAAATTAAATACATTGGTTTTAAATCATAACCTAAAATCAACTCAGCAACATATGTTGGACCTCCTGCTAAAGAGTAAGCACCAGCTAAAGTTGTTGCACCAAATGTAATTGTTAAAATTGTTCCAGATGCTTTAAAAGTTCTAACTAAAGCATCTCTAAATAAAAACCATGTTAATTCTTTTCTAAAGAAAATTATGATCAATGTAGCAACAACACCCATACCTGCTGCTTCAGTAATACCAGTGATACCAGAATAAATCGAACCCAAAACAATTACCACTATGGCGATTGGAGGCAGTAGACCTGGAAGGTATGACATCTTTTCTTTAAAAGTTAAAGCTGGTTCATCACTTATCGGTGCAAGTTGAGGCTGAAGTCTTGTTCTAACAAGAATATAAGTAATAATTAAACCAGAAATCATTAATCCAGGAACTATCGCTTCTTGAAATAGCATTGTAATAGAAGTTTGAGTTGTTAATCCATAAATAATTAAAACAATTGATGGTGGAATCATTGTTCCTAAAGATCCTGATGCACAAATAATACCAATGGACATATCTTGATCATATTTTAATCTCAACATTTGAGGTAAAGCTATCAATCCAAGTAAAACTATTTCTCCACCAATAATTCCACTCATTGCAGCCATGATTGTTGCCATTATTGCCGTTACAACACCAACTCCACCTCTAGTTTTTCTAAGCCAAGCATTTAAAGCATCATATAAGTCTCTCGCTATGTTCGAGCGTTCAAGTAATGAAGCCATAAATATAAACAAAGGAACAGATAAAAATGAATAAGTTACTACGAGTGAATAATATCTTGATAGTAAAATTCCAAGCGCATGCTCACCAATATTTGCAAACACTACTACGGCAGCCATAAAACCAGAGGCAAAGCCAAGTGGAACACCTATAGAAATAAGTGCAAGTAAGCCAAATATAACTATTAATGAAAGTACTCCTATTTCCATATTATTTCAAATCTTTAGATGGGTCGTATTGTTTTTCTTTTGGATTTTTCCAATCTACTATTAAGTTATTTACTGATTGAACTGCAATAAGAAACACACAAATTAGTGTAAGTGGCTTCATAGTAGCAGGTATTGGAGGATCCCAAAAAGTTGCAAATCTTTCCCATGTTGTAAATGATCTATGTGCGTCTTCCCAACCACCATATATTACAGCTGCAGCAAATATGACTATTACTAATGTACTTATTAAATCAAAAATTCTTTGAGTTGGTCTTTCTACATAATCATATAGCATCACAATTCTTATATGGCTTCTAAGTCTTGTTGCGTATATTCCGCCAACTAAATAAATAACTCCTGCTAACCATAAACATAATTCATTTACCCACATGGTTGGTTTTTCCATAATATATCTCATAAAAATTTCGTACATCATCACAACTACAATGACTGGGATTAAATATTTAATTGTGTGACTTATGAATAAAGTAATTCTGTCTATCCAATTGATTGGAAAATCATCTTTGCTTGCAACTTTTTCAGTTTGTTCTTGTAAAGACTTATCAAGCATAATTTTTTAAATTTTAGAAAAGAAGGGCCCTTTCAGGCCCTTCAAGATTTTTCTGTATACTATAATTATAGGATACCGTTAGCTTTCATGTAAGCTTTGTGCATTTCTATAAGTTGAGCAGCCTCAGGAGATTTTGTCTTCCAAGTTTCCCACGCTTTAAGTGCAGAAGCTCTGAACTTAGCTCTCTCTGATGGAGCCCAGTCATGAAGAGTAACACCCATACCTGCTAATTGTTTAACAGCTTCAGCATTTTTTCTTTCAACTAAGCTAGTGATAGTTCTACCAGCAATTTCTATTCCGGCTTTCATAGCACCTCTTTCATGCTTCTTAAGTTTTTTCCAAACTTTAGTATTACAAGCTAAGTGGTCAGCTGGCATAGAGTGGAAACCAGGATATGTAGCATATTTATTTTGCTCATAGTGTCCACCTGCAGTGTTAGTTGCTAAACTAGAATAGTCAGCACCATCAATTAGACCAGTTTGTAAAGCAGTTGGAACTTCACCAAAATCCATTACGATTGGTTTAGCGCCTAACTCAGCAAAGATCATACTTTCCATTCCTGGAGGTGATCTAAATTTAAAGTCTTTAATAGATGCAACATCTGGAATTGGAACACTTGAAATAAGTGACTCATGTCCAGGTATCCACCAACCAATAAGTGTCATTCCATATTTATTGTATAATGCATCAACTGCATCTTGTGCACCAGGGTACTTTAAGAAGTCATATTGTTGATAAGGGTTATCGTATCCACCCATTACATCACCTGCAAATTGGAACGCAGCATTTTTACCAGTTTGGTAACCAGCACCTGTCATATCACAGTCAATAATTCCAGTTTGTGCAGAGTTAAATACTTCAGCAGATTTTCCTGAAACTGATGATGAGTAAAACATTTCTACTTTTAAGCTTCCACCAGAAAACATTTCTACGTTTTTAGCGAATTGAGCTGCAACTTCACCATTTGGTGAATTAGCAGTAAAGTGAGTTTCAATCTTTAATGTTTTTGCATTTGCAGAACCAAATAAAGCAACTGAAACAACAGCTACCGCAGCTATAGTTTTTGTTATTAATTTTAACATTATCTTCCTCTCGGTTATGTTTTTAATTATGTGACTAAATCATATTTGATTTTAAATTACAAATAAAACGGGAATAATATGTGTATAGAAATTATATATATTAATTAAATAACAACTTTTAGTTGTATTAGACTACTTCAGAAATAAGTGGTTTGTTTTCAAAAAAACAAAAAATGTTATCGACTGCCATCATGCTCATTGCTAAACGAGTTTCATGAGTTGCACTTCCAACATGTGGTAAGACAAAACAATTATCTAACTTCATGTATCTTTCATCTAAGTTAGGCTCATTGTTAAAAACATCTAGGCCAGCAGCATAAATTTTATTATTTTGAAGAGCTTCTATCAATGCATCATCATCAATGGTTGAGCCTCTTGAAGTATTAATCACTACAGCATGTTTAGGTAACAAACTAATCGATGATTTATTTAAAATATGTTTTGTTTCAGCAGTTGCTGGTGTGTGAATACTTACAAAATCACATTCAGGCATCATAGACTCTATATCTGAAAAATATTTTGCTCCATCCTCTAAATCAGAAGAAAGTTTATTTCTATTATAGTAAATAATTTTCATACCAAATGCCTTGGCACATTTTGCAGCCATTCTACCAATTCGACCCATACCAATTATACCAAGTGTTTTTCCTGTAACTGAATTTCCTATCATAAATTTAGTTAAATCAGGTTTTTGATCTTTCCATGTTCCAGATCTTACTAAATTATAAGCTTCACCAATTCTTCTAGAAGCAGCAAGGATTAATAAAATAGTTGTTTCAGCAACAGCTTCATTTAATACATTTGGTGTATTAGTTACTTTAATCTTTTTACTTTCAGCTGATTTAACAGAAATATTATCATAACCTACTCCTACTTGAGCAATAATTTTTAACTTTCCATTTAAATCCTTAAAAAATTCTTCTCCAATTTTATCGAAACCTGTTGAAATAAATCCATCGTATTCATTAGCCATTTTAATAAGCTTGTCATTTGGAATTGGCTCATCATTAGGATTTAGAGTTACATCAAAATCTTTTCTTAATTTTTCTTCAGCTGCATCTGATAATTTTCTTGTAACTAAGATTTTTGCTTTCATAAAGTTAATGTGAGTTTCTTGGTATACCTTTTTTAGTCGCCACATCTAAATATAGGGATCTAGATTTAATGCAAGCACCATCTTCAAGTTGTCCTACTGTGTTTCTAAAAATTTCTTGCCATGGTGTCTGATTGTCAATTTTAAGAAGTTTCTTTTTTTTTCTTCTTTTTTTAAATTCTGCTTGAGAAATTAATAAATCCACTCTTCTCTTATTTAAATCTATGGTCATTTTATCTCCAGTTTTAACTATAGCTAAATCGCCACCTACAGCAGATTCTGGTGAAACATGAAGAATTGAAGGACTTTCTGAAGTCCCACTTTGTCTACCATCACCTAGTGTTGGTAACGCATTTATTCCTTGTTTTAAAAGTCTATCAGGTGGCTGCATATTCACTACTTCAGCTGCACCAGGATAGCCAACGGGTCCACAGCCTCTAATTATTAAAATTGATTTTTCATCTATATTTAATTTTTTACTATTAATTCTCTTATGATAATCTTCAGGTCCTTCAAAGACTACTGACTTACCTGTAAACACATTAGGTTTTTTTGGATCAGATAAAAATCTTTCTCTAAATTCTTCACTAATTACCGATGTTTTCATTACAGCAGTCGAGAAGAAATTACTTTTCATAACTAAAAAACCAGCTTTTTCAGTGAGAGCTTCTTCAAAAGTTTTAATTACACTTCTATCTGCTTCAATTTTTCTTTTTAAATTTTGACCTACATTTTTTCCCGATACAGTCATTATGTTAGTGTGAATTTTTTTATGTTTCATTAATTCTTTCATTATCGCAGGTATTCCTCCCGCTCTATAAAAGCTTTCCATTAAGTATTCACCAGCTGGCTGACAGTTAGCAAGTAGTGGGATTGCATGACCCAACTTTTGCCAGTTAGATAAATCAAATTTTATTCCCATATGTTTAGCTATTGCTATTAAATGAGTTGTACAATTACTTGATGCTCCTATTGCACTTGCAACTACGACTGCATTTTCAAATGCTTTACGTGTCATAATTTTTGATGGTTTTAAATCTTCATGAACCATTCCAACAATTCTTTTTCCGGTTTCAAAAGAAATTTGCTCTCTTTCTCTATAAGGCGCTGGTATTACTGCACACCCTGTTAATGACATTCCTAATGCTTCAGCAACAGAATTCATTGAAGAAGCAGTTCCCATTGTATTGCAGTGACCTATGCTTGGGGCAGAAGCTGAAACCATGTCCATAAATTCATCATAATTAATTTTACCTTTAGATAGCAATCTTCTTGCTTCCCAAATTACAGTTCCTGATCCTGCTAATTTACCTTTGTAAACTCCATCCAACATCGGTCCTCCAGATAAAACTATTGCAGGGATGTTAACTGTTGCAGCTGCCATCAAAGCTGCTGGTGTTGTTTTGTCACAACCTGTTGTTAAAATAACTCCATCAATAGGATAGCCATAAAGTACCTCTACAAGCGAAAGATAAGATAAATTTCTATCAAGCATTGCCGTTGGTCTTTTTCCAGTTTCTTGAATTGGATGTGTTGGAAACTCCATTGGAATACCGCCTGCTCTTCTAATTCCATCTTTTATTCTTTTGCTTAAGGATTGAAAATGTCTATTACATGGTGTCAGGTCACTTCCTGATTGAGCTATACCAATTATTGGATTCCCAGACTGAAGTTCTTTTCTTGTTAACCCATAATTTAGATATCTCTCTAAATAAATTGCAGTTTGTTCTGGGTCTTTAGGGTTATCAAACCACTGCTGACTTCTTAAATTCTTTTTTTTCATAGAAACAATGTAATAAAATTATTATGGCTTGTTTAAAGCATTATTTATATAATAAATTTGTGAATAATCTAATAGTTTTAAATCAGAATGATAATGTAGGAGTAAGTCAATTTATTATACCTGAAAAAACTAAAATAAAAGGTCATGATATAAGCACAATAGACCCAATACCTTTTGGTCATAAGGTTTGTCTTAAATCAATAAATAAAGGTGATCCTATTATAAAATATGATCAAATAATCGGTTTTGCATTAAATGACATTAAACCGGGTGAGCATGTTCATTCACATAATTTAGAATTTAGAGAGTTTAAAAGAAATTTTAAAATTTCGAACAAAAAAAATATTATTAGTGAAAAAGCTGACACCTTTTTTAATGGTATTCTAAGAGATAATGGTGATGTGGCCACAAGAAATTATATAGGAATTGTTAGTACAGTTAATTGTTCTGCAACAGTAACAAAGATGATTGTAGAAAAAATTAAATATTCTAATATCTTAAAAGAATATCCAAATATTGATGGCATAGTTCCTATAACACATTCTACTGGGTGTGGAATGAATACAGTTAGTGAAGGAATGCAAATTTTTCAAAGAACAATTGATGGATTTAAAAATCATCCAAACTTTTCTCATGTTTTTGTAATAGGTTTAGGATGTGAGTGTGCGCAAGTAAGCTTATTTGATGAATCTTTAAAAAAACATAATCGAATACATTTTTTAACTATTCAAGATGAGGGAGGAACTAAAAAAATTGTTGAAAAGGTATTTTCACAAATAAAAAATTTACTTAACGAAGCTAACGATATTGAAAGAACATCACAACCTGTAAGTCATTTAACATTAGCTTTACAGTGTGGTGGGTCTGATGGTTATTCTGGAATTACAGCAAATCCTGCTTTAGGTGTTGCGGCAGATCTAATAGTTAAAAAAGGTGGAAGCTCAATATTATCAGAAACACCAGAAATATATGGTGCAGAACATTTATTAATTAATAGAGCAAACTCTAAAGAGACAGCTGATAAATTAATAAAAAGAATTGAATGGTGGAGGCATTATACTTCAATTAATAATAGTTCAATGGATAACAATCCTGCTCCAGGAAATAAAAAAGGAGGCTTAACTACTATATTAGAAAAATCTTTAGGTGCAGTTGCTAAAGGAGGAAATTCTATACTTCAAGATGTATTAAATTATGCAGAACCTCTAAAGAATAAAGGATTTAATTTTATGGACTCACCAGGTTACGATCCTGTATCTGTTACAGGCCAAGTTGCATCAGGTGCAAATGTGATTTGCTTTACAACTGGTCGAGGCTCTTGTTTTGGATGCAAGCCAGTTCCAAGTTTAAAACTTTCAACTAACACTACAATGTATGAAAAAATGACTGAAGACATGGATATCAATTGTGGAACTATTGCTGAAGGAAAAGAAAAAGTGGAAGAAGTAGGACAAAAAATATTTGAATTAGTTGTAAATACAGCCTCAGGTAATAAATCAAAAAGTGAAATTAATGGCTATGGTGACGAAGAATTTAACCCATGGCAAGTTGGTGTTGTAATGTAAATATTTTTAAAATATTTACTCAACTATCACATGACTGAAACTAATAAACCACCCCTAGTAAAGATAATTCTATTGTCCGCAACAGGTTTTTTTATGTTTGTATGCATGGACTCTTTAGCTAAATTTTTAGGAGGAGTGATGCCAATTACACAAGCTGTATGGGGTAGATTTTTTTTTCATTTTATAGCTTTAGGAATTTATTTTTTAATTTTTAGGCCAAAAATTAACTTAAAAAAAAATTTTAAAATTCAAATTTTAAGGTCTGTATTAATGATTACAGCAACTTTTTTTATGTTCAATTCATTACAAAGATTTGATTTAGTTGATATTTATGTAGTATTTTTTTCTGCACCATTAATCGTTGCAATGTTATCGGCCATTTTTTTAAAAGATATTTTAAGCCTAAAAGGTTTGTTGTTAATGGTAATGAGTTTTGGATCAATTATATATTCTCTTGGTCCAAGCATGAAGGTTTTAAGCCCAGAATTAATTTTTCCGCTAGTACCTCCATTATGTTGGGCTCTTTATCAATTTTTTACAAAGTTAATTTCAGGAAACAATGATCCATTTGCATCAATTTTTTATACAGCTATTACAGGAGCTATCGTTTTTTCAATTTACGTCTCTTTAAACTGGACTCCTATTGAAAAAAATAGTTATTGGCTACTTTTAGTTTTATTAGGTATATCAGGTTTCATTAGTCACTTTATGCTGATTTACGCGATTCAGTTATCTAATTTATCTTTTGTAACTAATTTTCAATATTCACAATTAGTATGGTCTACAATAATAAACTTTATGATATTTGGTGTGCCAATTGATGTTAATAAAATTTATGGAGTAATTGGAATTATCGTCTTTGGAATATTATTTATCAAAACCGAAGGTTCCAAAAAAAAAGTTAAAATAAAAAATTAATTTATTTTTTTAAACAGTTATTGACTAAAATTGCCATTAATATCCATATTATAAAAGCTTCACCGTTGGTGAATGAATAGTCTGCGCCAGCAAAGCCAGCTATAATATTTATAGAATAAATGATTATTGTAGAAATAACTAAACTAACTAAAAGTTTTATAAGTCCGTTTACATAATTCATCTTTAAACTTTATACATATTATTCTATTATGTAAACTTCAATTAATTATTATTATGAGCAATGTTGGATTTATTGGTGTGGGCTATATGGGTTACGGTATAGCTAAGAATATTGTAAAACATGGCCACAAACTTTTTGTAGTGGCAAACAAAAATAGAAAGCCTATCGAGAAAATTGTTAGTGAGGGTGCTAAAGAAATAGTATCTATCGAAGAATTTTCAAATAAGAATTTAGATTGTTTGTTTATGTGTGTTACCAACACACCAATTGCTAAATCTATATCTGAAAAGCTTTCAAAAATACTAAATGCAAAAACTATTATAATAGACATTACTACTCACAACAAAACTGGCTCAATTGAAACAGAAAAAATATTTAAATCTAATAATATTAATTATATTGAATGCCCAGTAATGGGTGGTCCAGTTCAAGCAGAAGAAGGTGTCTTGGGAGGTATTGTGGGTGCATCAGAAAGTAATTTTAAATTAGCTGAACCATATTTAAAGATCTTTTGTAAAGATTATTTTTACTTTGGCCCAGTTGGTATGGGCGCAAAATCTAAGCTTTTAAACAATTTTTTATCGTTAGGAAATGCAGCTTTAGTCAACCATTTGGCAAAAACAGCTATAGAATTAGACTTGGATTTAAAAAAAGTTTTTGATGTTGCTAAACTAGGATCGGGCAATTCAACAGCACTAGTGAGAGTTTTTGATAATTTACTGAAGGGTGATTTTACAGGTTTTAAATTTACAGCATCAAATTCTGTGAAAGATTTAACTTATATACAAGATCTATTGAAAGATTTTCCTGAGGCTGAAAAAGTTGCAAAGGTAAATAAAAATTATTTCCAAAAAGCTGTTGATGATGGTTATGGAGAAAATTTTATAAGTGAATTGATAAATAAAAATTAATCTTAGACTAAAATCAAATTATCGAGATTTTACTAAAGCAGCAGGTTGTATTCAAGAAGTATATTTTCATTAATTGCAAATAAATCAATTGATATTTTTTTATTAATAATTACCTTTATTAATAAGGAGGTCATTATGCTAAATCTTACACCACCTGATACATAACTGAACAATAAATCCATAAACAAGAAAAATAAAATCCAATCGGATTTAAATGCCAAAGAGGCGACATAAGGGAGCTCTTTAGGTAATCATCTTAAAGAGCGAACCCTTAAAATTTAATTTAAAGATTTTAATATTTCTAATGGAAGTGATGCTTCTGGGTATTTTTTTTTACATAGTTCTTCGTAATTTTTACAAAAATCTATGATAGTTTCAAAGACTTCATTTTCTTTTTTATTAAGATCTAATTTTGATATTAAATCACTTCTATCTTTTTCTAATTCTTTAATTTGCTCATCTGAAAAAAATTCACCTGTTTCGATTTCCCAAAAGGTATTGTTCATTTCCTCATCAGGTAAATCATTTAATTTTTTTTGTAAAACTTTTATAGTCTCATCATTTGTTTGTTTATCTCTCATTGGTGAATTTTTTAATTTTCCAAGACATTTGTCCCTAAGACCGTCTATAAAATGATTGTAAGGTTTTCCCTCAGAAAGATCTCTAAAATGGTTACTGGTAAAATATTTTTTTATTGCTGACTTTGTTGAAACTTTTTCTTTACCTTTAATTATAGATACCTGAACATAAACTTCTTGGCTAATATATTCCTCTAAATGTTCTTTTACTTTTGGTGGAATCATATTCAAATTATATCTAAGTAAAACTGTTAATGTTCTTCTCTATATTTGCTATGACAAGCTTTGCAGTTACCCCACATTAATTTTCCAACAGTTCCCTTAATGTCGTCTGTAGTTTCAATTAAAGAGGTTAGTTTAATCATATCAACAGATGATTTTTTCATTAGTGTATTGAAATTTTCTTTATCCTGCCAAATAGTTGGTAAAGCACCAGTCTTAAAACCTTCTTTAGAATTTTCAGGAAATAATCCCAACAATACCTCATAATTTTTACTCATTTCAATCATCAATTCTTTTGCTTCTTCAAATTCTTCATTGGCAGATAAGGATTGAACTCTTTTTGCAGTCTTATAATTCTTACTAAATAAAGCTTTTCTTGTCTTGATAGTATCTTCAGCTGATTGATCAGAATAAGCATTAGAGCCTAAAAATACTGAAAAAATTAAAAACAAACAGATACCAATATTGTTTGTGATATGTTTAATTGTGCTATGCATGTTAAAAATACCTTAACAGAGTATGGTTTAATTTCAAAATTATTACATTGGGTTAGCGCTGTCTTGCTTCTCATTCAAATTCCGCTTGGTTTTTATTTAGTAGATTTAGATTTTGGTCCAGAAAGATTAAATATAGAAAATATTCATGTAGCAGTTGGTTTGGCTATATTTTACTTGGTAATTTTTAGATTAATAAATAACATTTTAAACCCAACACCAAAATTAGAACCGAATATTTTTAAGGGTCAAAAACTTTTAGCAAAATTAAATCATGTACTTTTATATGTGACAATATTATCAATCACAATTTCAGGAATTTTAAAAAAATTATTTAATGGTGAAGTACTAATAATCATTTTTAAAAAAATTAAAATTCAAGATAATTTTGAATTAGGAGAATTATTTTATGATATTCATATTTTTTCAAACTATTTACTGATAGCTCTTATCATTATTCATTTAATGGCTGTGATTATC
>Ga0233427_10003014_pt1 | contig 15142 bp, 11 predicted proteins | sample SI_118_April2016_5_FD_179885 | JGI IMG/M metagenome (GOLD analysis project Ga0233427, IMG submission 179885) | Seawater microbial communities from Saanich Inlet, British Columbia, Canada - SI_118_April2016_100_MG | ecosystem: Environmental > Aquatic > Marine > Inlet | place: Canada: British...
ACCAATCAACGGGTTAATCGGCGTTTTACTCAACTTGTTCATCAACTTGGCCATCAAGACACCGGAGGCAGTACCGATTGAAAACGCAACCAGGCCAAGCATCAAAATACCCAGTGTATTAATATCCAGGAAGGCTTCTGAACTCATTTTTGAGCCAACACCCAAACCCAGGAAGATAGTCACGATATTAATCAACGCATTCTGTGCCGTGTTGCTCAAGCGTTCTACGACACCACACTCACGCATCAGGTTACCTAAACAAAACATACCCAGCAGCGGTGCAGCACTTGGCAGGAACATCGCAACCAATACTAACAACACCAGAGGGAAGGCAATTTTTTCTGTTGTACTCACATGGCGCAACTGTACCATTTCAATCTTACGTTCGGCTTCTGTGGTCAGCGCCTTCATAATTGGCGGCTGGATCATAGGAACCAATGCCATGTATGAATAAGCCGCTACTGCAATCGCACCTAGAAGGTCTGGTGCTAATTTACTCGCCACGAAAATGGCCGTCGGTCCATCTGCACCACCAATGATCCCGATAGCTGCTGCATCCGCGATAGAGAAGTCAACTAAGCCCGTCATTGATAACAGCACCGCACCGATAACCGTCACAAAGATACCAACCTGAGCCGCTGCACCTAAAAACAATGTTTTAGGGTTCGCCAGCAACGGACCAAAATCCGTCATCGCGCCCACACCCATGAAAATAAGGAGCGGGAACACACCCGTTGCGATTCCAATGTTATAAACGTAATAAAGCAATCCACCCGGCGAGTCCAAGTGCCCTAATGCATCATATACTGGCGCATCCAAAAATCCTGCGCCCGGTATATTCACCATCAGGGTACCAAATCCAATCGGTACCAATAGTAATGGTTCGAAACCTTTTTTAATGGCCAGAAACAGCAGCAACATGCCGATGGCCATCATAAAGACCTGACCCGGTTCGATTTGGCTCAACCCAGAGTCAAGCCACAATCCGTATAATGTATCCATAAATGACTATCTCTTAACCCAAGGTAATCAGGATATCGCCAACGGCGACAGAGTCACCCTCTTTAGTAACGATATCGACAACTGTACCCGCCTCAGCAGCACGTACTTCAGTTTCCATTTTCATTGCTTCAAGAATGACAATCACATCACCCTCAGCAACGTAATCACCCGCAGCAACATTAACCTTGAAGATATTACCCGCCAATGGCGCCTTAACTTCAATGCTGCCACCTGCCGGTGCGGCGGCAGGAGCATCTGATGAGCCTGCAACAGCAACCATACCAGTCACATCGCCACCTTCAGATACTTCAACCACGTACTCTGCACCGTTAACAGCTACCGTGTACACCTCAGAACCTGAAGCAGTCACGTTCGATGCAGCCGCTGCTTGTGCAGACGCCAATGTTGGTACTGGCTCAAAAGCATCCGGGTTATTGCGATTTTCAAGGAACTTCAGACCAATTTGTGGGAACAGTGCGTAGGTCAACACGTCATCCACTTCATCGCCAACCAGAGTAATGTTATTCTCAGCAACCAGACCTTTCAGCTCAGCTGTCAGTCTCTCCAGTTCCGGCTCAAGTAAATCAGCAGGACGACACGTAATTGGCTCAGCGCCGTCAAGAACGCGGGCTTGCAGCTCAGCGTTTACAGGTGCAGGTGTAATACCGTATTCACCTTTCAGAACACCGGCTGTTTCTTTAGTGATAGATTTGTAACGCTCACCGGTCAGCACGTTTAGTACTGCTTGAGTACCAACGATTTGAGAAGTAGGCGTTACCAATGGCAGAAAGCCAAGATCTTTGCGAACGCGTGGAATTTCTTCCAACACCTCGTCAAACTTATCACCAGCGCCCTGTTCTTTCAGCTGGCCTTCCATATTGGTCAGCATGCCACCAGGCACCTGAGCAACAAGAATACGTGAATCAACGCCACGTAAAGAACCTTCGAACTGAGCGTATTTCTTACGCACTTCACGGAAGTAAGAAGCGACCTCTTCTAGAGCCACCAGATCAAGACCGGTATCACGCTCAGTACCTTCTAGCATTGCCACAACAGACTCTGTAGGAGAGTGGCCGTAAGTCATACTCATAGAGGAGATAGAGGTATCAACGTTATCAATACCTGCTTCTACACACTTAAGAATAGTTGACGTAGACAGACCCGTAGTCGCATGACACTGCATGTGAATAGGAATATTAACGGTTTCTTTAAGCGCTTTAACCAGCTCGTAGCCGTCATAAGGTTTCAGCAGGCCGGCCATATCTTTAATACAGATAGAATGCGCACCCATGTCTTCAATTTGGCGCGCTTTATCAAGCCATACATCTAACGTGTGCAGTTTGCTCACTGTGTAAGACAGTGTGCCCTGTGCGTGCTTACCGTTTTCGATAACGGCTTTAACGGCTGTTTCAAGGTTACGCATGTCATTCATCGCGTCAAATACGCGGAACACATCAACACCGTTAACAGCAGCACGTTCTACAAACTTACGTACTACATCATCGGCGTAGTGGCGGTAACCAAGAATATTCTGACCACGGAACAGCATTTGCTGTGGCGTGTTAGGCATCGCTTTTTTCAGTTGACGGATGCGATCCCATGGATCTTCACCCAGAAAGCGAATGCAGGCGTCAAAAGTTGCACCACCCCATGACTCAAGTGACCAATAGCCAACTTTGTCCAGCTTCGCTGCGATGGGTAACATGTCGTCCAAACGCATGCGGGTTGCAAATAATGACTGGTGAGCGTCGCGTAGCACAACATCGGTTATACCGAGTGGTTTTTTATTCTCACTCATAAATTAAGCGCCTTTAATAATTTAAATAAGGTTGTTAGACCAGTTACTTTTTACGTGGGTGGTCTTTACGATATTTTTGAACAGCCTCAGAGATGGCCGATATAAGCTGAGCGTTAGGTTTAGCTCCGGCAGGTTGTCTTCTAGGTGCTGCTGGCTCAGCAACAGGTTCGGGGAAGAACTTGAGGATAAACTTCGACATCAAGCTTGTCAGGATCACCAGCAAGGTCAGGAACGTAAACACTACGCCGATGCCGTAGATCAGAAGTGATAAGCCTTGATTTAATAAACTACCAGTCACTGGAACCACCTAAATTTTATTCTATTTATTGTGAGCTCACTCTACGAGAGCGACTCCTAAATTACAGTGCGTTAAAGTACAATTTATTGGCCTATTTGGCAAATTTTTGGCCTGTTTTTTTGGCGTAAAAATACCTAACCTCAACCGACTTCCAACAATCAACGCCCATAAAAAAGCCCGCTCAACGCGGGCTTTTTTAAATATGGTGCATCCGGGAGGATTCGAACCTCCGACCGCTCGGTTCGTAGCCGAGTACTCTATCCAGCTGAGCTACGGATGCATAAACTCTCAAATTGTTATGGCGGAGAGGGAGGGATTCGAACCCTCGATGAGTGTAAACCCATACGCCCTTAGCAGGGGCGCGCCTTCAGCCACTCGGCCACCTCTCCATTTCCGTGTCCGAGCATTTGTTTAGCCCGGTTAAGAGGTGCGAGATAATACCATGTTTTCCGGAAATGCAAAGGCCAAAAATAACTTTATTTCAAATCATTTTATCCACGACCTATACATCAGGCTAACGCAAAATAAAAATGTAACAAAACAACCCTGATCAGCAGGAAAAACACAGCCTACAGTAAGCACTGGAGAGTTTTCCAAAAAAAGACAGCATCGTTTTATTCATTCATTATTGCGCCACAATCGCTATCGATTACCTGAACTATCCTCATCCTGCTCTTTCTGGATGCGGTCATAAATTTCTTCACGATGCACAGAAACTTCCTTCGGCGCATCAACACCAATACGCACCTGATTGCCCTTCACACCAAGCACAGTGACATTGACATCATCACCAATTTTAAGTGTTTCACCAACACGTCTTGTTAAAATTAACATTCCAAACTTACTCCCAGTAAACAACTCAAAAGAACTGTTTAATTAAAACCAAAATCTGACATATTCAATGGTAGATACAAGGCTTGGCTAATCTTCTTCGGCATCCAAACCAAAGGCTGTGTGCAGAGCCCGCACGGCGAGCTCCAAATATTTTTCCGCAACAACCACCGAGATCTTAATCTCAGAGGTCGAAATCATTTGCATATTAATGCTCTCATCGGCTAATGCCTTGAACATATTGGCAGCAACACCGGCGTGCGAACGCATTCCTACGCCAACGAGAGACACTTTGGCAATACTATTATCACCGATTACTTCGCGCGCGCCTAATTCAGCGGCACTATCATCAAGCAGTTTTTTTGCTTGCTGGTAATCATTCCGATGCACCGTAAAGGTGAAATCGGTGGTGTTATCTTCTGCCGTATTCTGGATAATCATATCCACTTCAAGATTAGCGCCACTAATTAGGCCTAGAATCTTAGCCGCTACTCCCGGCACATCAGCAACACCCAATATTGTTAATTTTGCCTCGTCACGATTAAAGGCTATTCCAGAAACAACAGGCTGTTCCATTACGTCTTCATCCTCTAGTGTTATTAATGTACCAGGGCCATCTTTGAAACTCGACAGCACGCGTAACGGTACACTGTATTTACCGGCAAATTCAACCGCTCGAATCTGCAACACTTTTGATCCCAGGCTAGCCATTTCCAGCATTTCTTCAAAAGTAATACTTGCCAAACGACGCGCGCTATCAACAACTCTTGGGTCAGTGGTATAAACACCATCCACGTCGGTATAAATCTGACATTCATCCGCTTTAAGTGCCGCAGCCAAAGCCACTGCTGAGGTATCAGAGCCTCCGCGACCCAAAGTGGTAATATTACCGTGCTCATCAACGCCTTGGAAGCCAGCAACCACAACAACGCGACCCTGATCCAAATCTGCCCGCATACGTGATTCATCAATAGAACGGATACGCGCTTTGGTATGCACACTGTCGGTTAACACCTTAACTTGACCACCAGTGTAAGACCGTGCCGCACAACCTCGTTTCGCTAACGCCATTGTCAGCAACGCAATAGTAACCTGCTCACCGGTGGATACAAGTACATCCATCTCACGTGGCAAAGGGTTATCGTCGATCTGCTTCGCCAGACCAATCAAACGATTAGTTTCACCACTCATAGCAGATAACACGACCACCAGATCATGTCCTTGCTCTTTGTGAAGAATAACCTTGTCAGCCACTGCCTCAATGCGCTCAATCGAACCCACTGAAGTGCCACCAAATTTTTGTACGTAAAGCGCCATTCAAATGCCAGCTATTAAAAAGACCTTAACATAACTCAATTACCGAGTTGCGCTGAAGTCTGATAGATAAAATTCGCTCAAAAGTGCGCCATTTAACACTAATCAGCGCACAATTTAAACTAAAAACTATTAAGTTCTGCTCACCAGCTGTCTAACGAGCGAGCTAACAGAATCCTTCGGACTAAAAACAACTACAACCGCTCTTGCAACCAAGCAACAACCGAGGACAACGCGCCCGGAATTGCCGCGGGATCATTACCCCCTGCCTGCGCCATATCAGGTCGACCGCCGCCTTTACCGCCCACTTGCCCAGCGACCATATTAACTAGCTCACCGGCCTTGACGCGATTGGTAAGATCCTTGGTAACACCCGCTACCAGACTGACTTTATCGCCCTTCGCTGTTGCCAGCACAATGACCGCCGAACCAAGCTTACCCTTTAATTGATCCATGGTAGCCAACAGGGTTTTCCCGTCAACACCATCAAAGGCATGAGCAAGCACCTTTACGCCGTTAACCTCAACCGCTTCTGATACCAAATCACGACCAGAACTGCTGGCCATTTTTGCTTTTAACGCCGCCAACTCTTTTTCTAAATCACGATTTTTGGCAGCCAACTGGCGCACTTTATCAACGGTTTGCTCCGGCGTGCTTTTCACCACCCCGGCAATGTCCGTTAAACCTTGTTCTATTGTTTGATAATGCGCCAAGACGCCATTACCTGTCACCGCTTCAATACGACGAACACCGGCTGCAACACCGCTTTCACTCATTATTTTAAATACTGCAATATCGCCGGTACGATTGACGTGGGTGCCGCCACACAGTTCTGTCGAGAAACCATCGGCCATGGACAACACTCGCACTTCATCGCTGTATTTTTCACCAAACAACGCCGTAACACCTTGTGTCATTGCATCGTCCAACGCCATTAGCTCAGTATTAACCAAACTATTCGCCTGAATCTTTTCGTTCACCAACGCTTCAATAGCGCTCTGTTGTGCTGGGGTTACCGCTTCGAAATGGGAGAAATCAAAACGCAATCGCTCTGCTGTGACAAGCGAACCTTTTTGCCCTACGTGCTCGCCCAATACCTCCCGCAGCGCCGCATGCAGTAAATGCGTGGCCGAGTGATTTAGCGCTGTCGCTTGACGTTTTTGAGGGTCAACCGCTGCACTCACTGAACCCCCAACACTAAAGTCGCCCTGCACCACAACACCCTGATGCACGTAACTCGCCGCTTGCTTGACGGTATTGGTCACCCGAAATAATGCACCACCACATTGAATAATGCCCTCATCGCCAACCTGTCCACCCGATTCAGCGTAAAATGGCGTATGGGCAAGCACCATAGCGGCATTATCACCGACACTAACTTGCTCGACACTTGCACCATCCTTAACTAACGTCGTCACAACACTCTGTTCGGTCAATCGCTCATAACCACAAAAATCAGTTTCACCCTCAAGCACCACATCGACACGCATATCAACATCAAAACTGCTAGCGGCACGTGCACGCTCACGCTGAGCCTGCATGGCTTTTTCAAAGCCGGCAATATCCATCAATAGATTTTTTTCGCGGGCTATATCGGCCGTCAAATCAACAGGAAAACCATAGGTATCATAAAGGCGGAATATCGTTTCACCGGGGATTTCGTCGCCCTTAGGTTCTGCCAAAAGTTCAACCAAATCGCGCTCAAGAATCTGCATACCCTGATCCAAGGTCTTGGCAAACTGGGCCTCTTCCTTGGCTAACACCTGTTCAATCTGCGCTTGGCGCGTCACCAACTCGGGGTACGCCTCACCCATCTCAGCGACCAGTGCAGCAACCAATTTATGAAAGAAAGCTTGCTTCATGCCCAAGCTATGACCATGGCGAATAGCACGTCGAATAATGCGACGCAGCACATACCCCCGCCCCTCATTAGAAGGAATAACACCATCACTGATCAGAAAACTACAGGAACGAATATGATCAACAATCACCCGTAACGAGGTATTACTAAGATCCGCTTCACCAACGACTTCAGCCGCCTGCTTTAATAAACTCTGGAACAGATCGATTTCATAATTGTTATGCACGCCCTGCATCACTGCAGCAATACGCTCCAGCCCCATGCCAGTATCAACAGAGGGTTTAGGTAACGGTGTCATAGTGCCATCAGCAGAACGATCATACTGCATAAACACCAAGTTCCAGATCTCAATATAACGATCACCGTCCTCATCGGGACTACCCGGTGGACCACCAGCAACATCTACACCATGATCAAAAAAGATTTCCGTACAGGGGCCACAGGGACCGGTATCACCCATTGACCAAAAATTATCTTTTTTACCAAGACGTGAAAAGCGCGCTGCTGAAACGCCCATTCCCTTAAGCCAAATATCAGCCGCCTCATCATCGTCCTCATAAACCGTTACCCATAATTTTTCTTCGGGCAACCCCATCACTTCAGTTAAAAACTGCCAAGCAAATTTAATCGCTTCGACTTTAAAATAATCGCCAAAACTAAAATTTCCCAACATTTCAAAAAAGGTATGGTGGCGAGCAGTGTAGCCCACGTTTTCCAGGTCATTATGCTTGCCACCGGCGCGCACACAACGCTGCGACGTAGTCGCAGTGGTATAGTTACGCTGTTCGTTACCAAGAAACACTTCCTTGAACTGAACCATTCCCGCATTGGTAAACAATAGCGTGGGATCATTGCCCGGCACCAATGAACTACTGGCAAGACGCTGATGCCCCTGTTTTTCAAAAAAATCGAGGAAGGCCTGTCTGATATCTGAACTTTTCATGTAATTAACTACGGCATGTTGAACGTGAGCCCTCAACGTAATGAAAGAGGACTTTTGGCATGATTGGCAAGTATATAGCGGCCTGTTATTTTTGCAGTAAAAATCTGTTATTCCTATTGATCAAAGCAGGCGCATCAATTTTAGGTCGAATAAATATCAAAACGGCCAGATTTACCCTCAATCACATGGTGCGGTTTGTGCTCGCTGATACAGGGCGCCATTTTGGGGCGCTTAACCACAACCCGCTTGGTAGCAATTTGTAACGCTGCGGTAAATAACTCATCAATGTCGTCATCTACACCAAGCAACTGCTGTAAAAACTGCATTTCTTTTTTAACACTGGCGCTTTTGCTGCGCTCTGGAAACATCGGATCGAGGTAGACGACCTCAGGATAATCCTGCGGATTTAAATTACACATATACTCTGTCGCATTGACACACTGTAGCTGCAAGCGCGCAACCACATCAGCCACATCCGCATCAGCCATGCCCCGTTGCAGGGCGTCTTCCAGCATAAGTGCTACCACTGGACTACGCTCCAACATCTGCACGTCACAGCCACGGGCAGCCAGAATAAAGGCATCTCGACCAAGCCCGGCGGTCGCATCCAGCACCCGCAAAGATTGTCCAATCTTAATGCCCACCGCCTTCGCCACCAGCTCTCGTGTGTGCTGGCTACGCTTGCCACGAAAGCCCAGCGCGCCGCCAACAAAATCAATAATCACTGGATTGGGCGTCTTGCGCCCGGGCTGCTTCAGACCAATGCCCTCAGTACTCACCCAAATCACTAGGGAGTACTGCGCTAACTCAGCTACATCTGCCAACGCCAGCAACGGCAAACCAAGTCGCTCGGCGACTGCTTCCGCCACAGCAGACTGCGACGGCGACGCACAGCACACAGCCAACGCTAGCAGCTCAGAGCTGGTATTAAGGTCACAGGAATCAGAATGGTCACGCATTTAAAAATCCAACCACTAGCAAGAGGACGCCAAGAGACCTCAGCATAACGTAGCGAGCGAAGCTAAGACGAGGGAAAAATACCCCAGTGGGCATTTATGCCCAGTGGGGTACAAGCAGGCGCAAAAGCGGACGACTGCATGGATGCAGGAGCTAGGGCAACGCAGGAAGCCAACACCGCGTTTACTGGTGTAAATGAGCATTTTAAGCCTGTTTTTAACAAAGTATAAGGTGAATGGAGCTTGCTCCAGAGAGGATGCCCTGGGGTATTGGCAAGCGCAGTAGTTATGCTGAAGGCTCGCTAAATAAAAAACACCAACAATAAGGTGCCTAAGAATAGACGGTAAAGCACAAAAGGCAAGAGACCCACTTTCTCAAGTATGGTTAAAAACCAACCGATACAGGCATAGGCAGCAATAAAAGCAACTACCGTGCCAAGCAACAATTGCCCCCACAAAACAGCTTCCAGCGACTGGGTCAATTGTAGGATTTTTAATGACCCAGCCAGTAAAATAACCGGAATTGAAAGCAAAAAAGAGAAACGTGCGGCAGCGGTACGCGTCAATCCTAGCATCAACGCCATTGCAATCGTTATACCAGAACGTGAAGTACCAGGAATCAACGCAATCACCTGAGCCAAACCAATATACAAGACGTCACGGAACTGTAGTTTTTCCAAGCCACGCTGATGTTGAACGCGGCTGTCCGACAACCGTTGCGATAACCACAGGACCAAGGCAAAAAGCAGCGTTGCCAGCGCAATCACTAAGGTGCTGCGTAAATAATTCTCGATGAACCCAGCCAATAACAGCCCCGCCAAACCCACCGGAATAGTGCCCAATAACACGGCCCAAGCAAGACGACTTTGCTGACTATGCTGACGATGGATAACCGAACAACACCAGGCCCGTGACATCACCCGCAGGTCAACACGAAAATAAGTTAGCACGGCCATCAAGGTACCGACATGGACAGCAACATCAAAGGCCAACCCTTGATCATGCCAGCCTAATAATTGTGACGGCAAAATCAGGTGTGCCGAGCTAGAAATCGGCAAAAATTCTGTCAACCCTTGTAATAGCGCTAAAAAAACCGTTTGTAACCAATCCACCGTCGCCAAGCTCCTTTACTCGCCCACTTTTCGCCACGCTGATTTACCACGCAAATACACAGGTAACGCCTGCATTGCCGGAACTTGCAGGTGCTGTTGTAAATCGTAACGCGCGAGGGTCAAAATATCCTGCGCCTGCAGGTGGTATTGTTGCTCAAGCGGGGTGACCGACTGCAAAACATGCGTTGGGAATAAATCAGCAAACCGCCAACCATCACCCACCCCCACCCAATGCGCTTGCTGACTCAAAACACGACCCGTTTTATCCAATTGTTCCGCAGCACCCAACTGTTCCTCCCCCACTAACACAGCGCGCCCCTGCGTTATCTGGAAACCAGCCCAATACAACTCAGCCATACGTGCATCCATCACGGCCATAATATGTGTGTCGCCAGTGTTCCGATACACGCCCTGCGCCAACGCAGCCAAGCTTGATATTGGTAGCACCGGTAAATCCGCGGCAAAGGCCAGTCCTTGCACAACACCGGCACAAATACGCAGCCCCGTAAAAGAACCCGGGCCACGCCCAAAGGCAATCGCATCGAGCGATGTCAGGGAAATATCGGCTTTGGTTAACAGTGCTTGCACCATCGGTAATAACTTACGGGCGTGCAACCTGGGAATAATCTCAAAGTGCTCAAGCACTTCGCCATCAACACTCACCGCCACAGAACAAGCTTCACCAGAGGTATCAATAGCGAGTAGTTTTGTCATAGGTTATGGCTGTAAATGAAGTCAATCAACCCAGTACCGCAGCAACCTGTTGAGTGATGACCTGCACTGAACCAACGCCATCAATACAGCTATAGGTAGGGCTATCAGCGGCACCATCATTATAATAATGCACCAGCGGCTCGGTCTGTTGATGATAGATATCAAGGCGATTTTTAACCGTTTCCTCAGTATCGTCTTTACGTTGAATTAACGGCTCTCCGGTAACGTCATCCTTACCCTCTTGCTTGGGTTGGTTATAAATGACGTGGTAGACACGGCCAGATTCAGCATGCACACGACGGCCGCTTAAACGCTGGATGATCTCTTCATCGGCAACATCAATATTAACCACGTGGTCAATTTTAACACCGGCGTCTTTAAGCGCTTCAGCCTGAGGAATAGTGCGAGGAAAGCCGTCAAACAAAAAGCCATTAACACAATCGTCCTGCGTAATACGTTCTTTAACCAAAGCAATAATAAGCGTATCGGACACCAAACCGCCGGACTCCATAATACCCTTAACCTGTAGCCCAAGCTCTGACTCTGCCGCCACTGCAGCACGCAGCATATCGCCGGTAGAAATTTGGGGGATTGCAAAACGCTCGGTGATAAATTGAGCTTGGGTACCTTTACCCGCGCCGGGGGCACCCAACAAAATAACGCGCATGACGACGACTCTCCGATGATAATAGGTTAAAAATTACAGGGCCAAGACTATAGCTTTTTTAAATCTTGAGGGCACCTCTAATCATCGAATTTTTCAATGATAACGTTGCCCGCCACGCTCTAAAATAGCCGAAACTCAGCACAGGCGCCAATCACGCACCGCTTGTACACTACGATTTGGCGCACGACAATGTCTTACCACTAGGGGTGAAGACATCACAAGCCGGACTGTTTGGCCTGCTGCCAACCGGCTTCTAACTCATTTAGTGTCATTTCGCCTAACGCTTTTCCCTGCGCCTGCGCCGCCGTTTCAATATGTTTAAAACGACGAATAAACTTTTTATTACAGCCATTCAGTGCAGTTTCTGGACTCACCTCAAGTCGACGGGCAAGATTGACGCAGGTAAACAATAAATCACCCAACTCTTCTTCAATGTGTGGTTTATTATGCTCCGCCACCGCCTCCTCAAGCTCCAATAGCTCTTCTCGCACCTTGGCAAAGATATCACTGGCATTGGACCAATCAAAACCAACATGCGCAACTCGGCGTTGCAACTTATGGGCACGCATCAAAGCCGGTAAAGCCTGTGGCACGTCGTCGGTAATACTGTGCTGAGTTTTAGCTCGTCGTTCCTGTTGCTTGATTGCTTCCCAGTTACTTTTTATTTCCGCTTCACTGAGTTTTAAGCTGTCATTACCTGCCGAAGACAAAGTGCCATCTGGAAAAACATGGGGATGGCGACGTAACAATTTACTGACAACGGCATCAACCACGTCGCTAAATTCAAACGCTTTTTGTTCCGCACTGAGCTGCGTATAAAACACTACCTGAAACAGCAAATCACCCAGTTCCTGCTTGAGATCTTCACTGTCATTACGCTCGATTGCATCGGCAACCTCATAAGCTTCCTCAAGCGTATGCGGCACGATACTGGCATAGTCCTGCTGCAAGTCCCAAGGACAGCCATGCTCAGGATCACGCAGACTTCGCATCAATTGTAATAAGTCATCTAATGTATGCATTTCTCACCTGCATGAAGGTAGCGCAGTGCTAAATGAGAGTTCAGCATAACGCCTCTAATTAACACACCGCTAGTGTTATTTCCGGTAACGCTTAACCTCTACCAAGTTGGGCAGCTGACCCACTTTATCCAATACCCGACTTAACATCACTAACCCTGACACTTCAATGGTCATGTACAGCTCCACCAACCCCTGGGAGGGATCAGCCTTGACACTCATCTCGGTCAAGTTAACCGATTCTTTACTAAGCACACCGGTAATTTCATGCATCAAGCCATGACGATCCAGTGCCCGCACTACAAGGTCAACCCCATGACGCTGTTCAGGCGAACCAGCCCAATCAACCTGTACGATTCGCTCTGGATCTTCCTCTTTAAAGCGAATCATTTGCTCACAGTCACGACGATGAATAGCCACCCCGTAGCGCTGCTGCACATAGCCCAGACAGTCATCACCTGGCAAAGGTTTACAGCATTCTGCCAGCCGAGTTATCACATCACTATCTGACTGTAGTGTCCCACCCTGCCAATCAATCGTTACTGCCGCGACATGCTTATCCTTATCCGCATCAGCCAGCTGCAACGCTAATTGCTCACGAGTCTCATGACCCATCAGTTGATACTGCAATTTATGTATCACCTGTGCTATCGGCAATTCACCCGCACCGATATCAGCGCACATGTCATCACGGTGGTCATATCCCATGGCAGCAACAAGCTGGTTAAAATCAACATCCAACAGGGCAAAACGGTTTATCTCATGCTCAACCATCACCAAGCCAGCATCGGCATTGACCTCTTTATCCTGCAACTTAAACCAGTGCTGAACCTTACTACGGGTACGACCCGCGCGCGTATAACCCAGTGCCGGATTAAGCCACTCACGCCGAGGCGTGGCATGCTCTGCCGTCAAGATTTCCACCTGATCACCAATTTTCAGCACATGATTCAGACACACAATGGCATTATTCACTCGAGCGCCACGGCAATGATTCCCTACCTCTGTGTGTACACGATAAGCAAAATCCACTGGCGTTGCACCATTTACCAGATCTACCACATGTCCCTTAGGGGTAAACACATAAATACGATCTGCCTCTACATCGCGCTGTAACTCGTCAGCTAAATGACTAATATCTCCAACTTCTTCATGCCACTGCAACACCTGCCGCAACCAGTCGATTTTCTCTTCATAACTGTGGCTGCGGCCCTGACGATCTGCCCCTTTATATTGCCAGTGAGAACAGACACCAAATTCAGACTCTTGGTGCATCGCATGGCTACGAATCTGCACCTCCATGGCTTTTCCTTCTGGGCCAATCACTGCAGTATGTAAAGAACGATAGCCATTCGCTTTAGGCGTCGCAATATAATCATCAAACTCATGCGAGATATGCCGCCACAAAGAATGCACAAGGCCTAATGCGGTGTAACAGTCCTTAACATCAGGCACCAATATACGCACCGCACTGGCGTCATAAACCTGTTCAAAGTCGATGTGTTTATGTTCCATTTTGCGGGCGATACTGTAGATATGCTTCGCCCGTCCGGTAACCACTGCTGCGACATCATCAGCTCGCAGCTTGCTTTCCAGTAAGTTAACCACCTTGGCAATATAGTCTTCCCGATCTAGACGGCGACCATCTAACAGCTTAGCAATAGCCTTATAACGGTCCGGCGACAAATAACGAAAGGCAATATCTTCCAATTCCCATTTGATATAACCGATACCAAGGCGGTGGGCTAAAGGCGCGTAAATTTCACTCACCTCGCGTGCCACTTTTTGTTTCAAAACTTCAGCCGAATTTTTAACAGCACGGATAGCCCAAGTCCTTTCAGCCAATTTAATCAAAGCGACACGAACATCATCGACTATCGCCACCAGCATCTTACGGACGTTTTCCACCTGTAGATGCTGGCCCCCAAAAACGGATTTATCCGACAACTGCTGCACCGCTGATATTGCGTCCATCTGCAGAACGCCTTCGATCAGTTTGGCAACCGTAACACTAAATTCAAGCCTGACTTGTGACAGCGTAAGCAACTCTTCACGTACGCTGCGATACAGTATTCCCGCCACCAAACTGTCACTATCTAATTTCAACTCAGCAAGAACTTCAGCAATTTCCAGCCCGCCATAAAAACAGTTACCCAGCACCCGATCACTCTCGGCACTCACCTCACAGGCGAGGGAAAGCTGCTGCGTCAGTTGGCAGGCCTTTTTAATGGCATCAATATTGTCGAGCTCAAGGGTAGCCTCTAAATGAGCGACCCAGCCAGCAATATTCAGTTGCCCTTCTACAATAACGGGCTGTCGTTTCCTAACTTGAACCATATACTTAAATAACCACTTTTTTGAAGCCGCTCACTGATATTCAAAGACTGCAATGGACTCTACGTGGGCAGTGTGTGGAAACATATCCATCACCCCCGCAGACATTAGTTTATAGCCGTGCCGCGCCAATTCACCCGCATCGCGAGCCAACGTCGCCGGGTTACAGGAGACATAGACAATACGCCGAGCCTTAAATTGCGCGATTTTCTGCACCATTTCCAACGCCCCCGAACGAGGAGGATCAATCAAAATCTTATCGAAACCCTGGGCAGACCAACTTTGATGACTAA
>Ga0233427_10003015_pt1 | contig 15141 bp, 11 predicted proteins | sample SI_118_April2016_5_FD_179885 | JGI IMG/M metagenome (GOLD analysis project Ga0233427, IMG submission 179885) | Seawater microbial communities from Saanich Inlet, British Columbia, Canada - SI_118_April2016_100_MG | ecosystem: Environmental > Aquatic > Marine > Inlet | place: Canada: British...
AACGCGCACTGGAGCGCGGCTGGTGGACGGCGGACGGCATTGATCGGCTTTTGGCCAAACCCGATCTGCATGGTTTTAGAGTTTATTCTCTGCTTATGCTTGAACTTGCCGTCACAACGTTTATTGAATCGCCCATGAACAATTCCTATCCACCCACCGCCAGTCTGAATGACCTTGCCGAAGCCGCCTGACACCCTCTCAACATTTGCCGATGTAAGTGTAGTAATCCCTGCGTTTAATGCGCGGGAAACAATCTCGCGTGCGCTACGCAGCGTTGCAGAACAGACCCTAAAGCCACGAGAAGTTATCGTTGTTGACGACGGGTCGACCGATAACACTTTGGAGACGGCACGGAAATTTGAGTCACAAATGAAAGACATCTCTCTAATCGTCATCAAGCAGGAGAATAAAGGTGCCGGTGCTGCCCGCAATCGAGCGCTCAAAGAATCTTCGCAACCGATTATTGCGTTCCTTGATGCAGATGATGAATGGTTCCCTAAAAAACTGGAACGCAGTCTTCATCACATGGATTCGGGGAACTACAAACTCGTCGCTCATAATGGATATATCGTTGAAGGGGGACAGGAATCGGTCATTGATTGTGCAGCGCGATACAATGAAGGCTCGTCTCCCTACGTTTCTCTGTACCGGAAGGGGTATATTGATACGTGTACCGTCGTCGTAAAGAAAGATTTGCTCACCGCGAACGGGGGGTTTGATGAGAGCCTGCCAAATGCTCAAGATTTTGATATGTGGCTTGCGGTCCTTAAAGACGGAAAGGCAGATTTCCTAGTGTTTGATGAGGTTCTCTCCAAGTACTATGTAACGCCGGGTAGCATCATGAGTCATACTGAAAGGCGTTTGGCCTGTTGCCTTGAAATTGCCCAACGCTATGCCGCTGACTTGGCCATTTTCACGAAAAAACCAATACTTAGCCTATGGTTCCGGGTCCTTGCCATTTATATGGAGACGGCACAGGCCTATCGCGCTCAGTTCAAGTTACCTCAAATGGTCGGGGTCATGTTTCGATTGCCCGTAGGTCTATTCATAGCGACGCTGGAATTTAAATTTGAACCTCGGCCCCCCCGCGTTAGTCACCTGGTTAGCAGCTCTGAATTTTCAACCAACAACAACCACACGGGTCAGCACCACGTTATTTTTATAACCCTTTATATTTGGGTCTTTGTAATTTTGATCGCTTATCTTTACCAGTTTCGCGCGTTCTCGCGACCGATCTTTAATATTTTAGGCTTAAATTAGTGGTCGCCTTTCCCGTTCTTATTCTCCAATGTTGTTGTTGTCTCGGCTTTGGCGCGATGGTTCTTCGGCTCCTGAAACTGCAATCCCAATTTCGCCCCTGGGAAGAGGCCATCTTCGCCTTCGCAATCGGATTTGGCATCCTGGGATGGCTTTTATTTCCCATGGGAATTTCAGGCCTTCTTGGGAAAGGGTGGCTGCTGGTCTTGCTCGCGTCAGGGCTCCCTGGGTTAGTCTTATTACGACGGCCGGAGCCCTATAAAGGGGGCCTCGATAATGTAGGAAAAGGTCTACTTCTTCTAATTGGTGTTGTGACCGTTTTTGACATTGCGGAAGCTTGGGCGCCTCCGACCGATGCCGATTCTCTTGCTTATCATTTCAATGCCATCAAACAGTTTTTGGCCGCCGGAAGAATAGAATTTATTCTCCGGCCTCTTGATGGCGCAATTCCCTATCTCATCCAAATGACCTACCTGCCGGTATTGGCACTTGGCGGTGAAATCGCCTTAACGTTTTGGATTCTGATTAGCGGAGGTGTTACTGCTGCCTTGTTATTTATTTTGTGCAGGCGCCATCTCAGTCACAACTGGTCGTTGTGTGTCACCCTGATTTTTCTAACCACGCCTGTTGTGATTTACGCCGCTGGAACCGGACAAGTTGAAATACGTATGGCCATGTTTGTCCTGGTGGCCGCATGGGCAATTGCACAGGCAATTCAAACCGGGGAGAACCGCTATGCCGTGCTAGCCGGTCTGGCGGTTGGGTTTATATTCGGTGCAAAATATACAGGCCTGTTATTTGCCCTTGCCGCCGGACTGACAATTTTGCTTCAGCGCAGGTGGCTTTCCCATAGCCTAATTCTCGTCGCGGTATCCATGGTAGCTGGAAGCCAATGGTATCTCTGGAATGCGGTTCATACCGGCGATCCTTTTTTCCCAATGTTCTTCCAATGGTTCGGATTTGATGACCTGACGTTATGGACAAAATCCCATGACCTGGATTTTAAAGCGCATTATTTTCCCCATGAACTCCCCGCACCGCGAAATTTTGGGTGGTTCGTGCTTTATCCGTTTGCAGCAACTCTTAATCCGTTCCCTAAATTTGAATCTGGGCTGACAGGGTTTGGGTCTTTCGGACTCATACTATTGCCTTTTGCTATAGGGGGGCTTTGGAAATGGCGACGGCGTCTCCACAACGGCCCTCTACCCGTTTATACCCTGCTTACGTTGCTCTTCTATGGTTTTTGGTTTTTTATCGCCTCGTCGCAGCGAATTCGGTTTATCTTGCCCGTCCTTCCCTTGTTTCTAATTTGCTTTACCGTGGCGGCACAACGGTTCGCGGGGCAGACATCCTACAAAGCCCCGCTTATTGCCGGAGTTTCGGTTGTTATGGCCCTGCAATTAGCAGCGGCGGGCTTGTTTTCGATCAAATACCTTCGCTATTCGTTGTCAGGAGAAACCCGTCAGGATTTTGTAGAAAATTACGTTACGAAATTTTCCTCCGTACCCTGGATCAATGCAAATCTTTCTAAACAGGACAAAATACTAATTTCCGATAGACAACTGCATTACTATTTTAATGTTCCGACATTTTTTGTTGGCAGCTACTCTCAGGCTGTAATTAGCTACTATGGGAGAGAGCGGTCTCCAAAGATTATGTACGACCAACTCGCCTCACTCGGGATTACCCATCTTCTGCTCAGTACGCCGCTTGGCGCAACAGACCAAATTTACCCAAAACCTTTTGGAACACTTCATCGGCAAGATTGTTTTCTAACCCTTAAATCGATCCCTGTGCGTTCAATCAAATCCCGAACACTTTCCGGTCGGACCTCTCCAAACATTTTGGCTCACATCCTTAAACTTCGACCAAGAAACTGCCTTCAATAATTGCACTTTTGTGAATTACCGAATAGAAACTGTTGAGTTCCCGGAATTAATTAAGCTGAACAATGGCCCTTAAAAGTCTCTCCATCGTCATTCCCTGCTTCAACGAATCTAAAACGCTGAAGGAAATGGTCACACGCGTACTCGCCGCCGATAAGTGTGGCTTGGCTCTTGACCTCATTATCGTTGATGATGATTCGACCGATGATTCCTTCGACATTGCAACGTCTCTTGCTGAACAGGATGATCGCATTCGCGTCGCAAAACAAAGCCCCAATATGGGAAAGGGAGCGGCGCTGCGAAAGGGTTTCGACATTGCTAATGGGGATGTCATCCTTATTCAAGATGCAGACCTTGAGTATGATCCAAATGAATACGCGAAACTGTTAAGGCCCATTCTTAATGATAGTGCTGATATCGTTTACGGCTCACGATTTAGAGGCGGCGAAACAACCCGTGTCCTCTATTTTTGGCACAGCTTAGGAAACAAAGGCCTTACACTTCTTTCTAATATGTTCACGAACTTGAATCTCACGGATATGGAAACGTGTTATAAAGTTTTCCGAACAGATATTCTCCGAAAAATAACATTGAAAGAAAACCGGTTTGGATTTGAGCCCGAAGTAACCGCCAAACTTTCCCGCCTTAATCCCCAGCCACGTTTTTACGAAGTTGGGATCAGCTACCACGGCAGAACTTATAATGAGGGCAAAAAAATTGGCTGGAAAGATGGCGTTCAAGCTTTAATTTGTATCCTTCGCTATAATTTATTTTCTAATTAATGACGCGGCTTAAAGTATAGATTGTTTAATGGAGAGTATTGAAGCGAATGGCGGGCGGCAGGCGTATAACACGCAAGACTTGGAAGCTCTTCATGATTTGAAAAATTATCAAAAATGGATTTTAGATTATTTTCGTCCATACCTCCGTGGCTCCGGGATTGAATTCGGCGCCGGCATGGGGGGAAATTCAGTCAAAATTCTACCATTTTTTGATACACTCGACCTAGTAGAACCGTCGCCAAATTTGATTGAGACCCTCCATGACCGCTTCGATGACAACAGCGCTGTTTCAATTATAGACGCGACGCTTGAAAACCATATCAGCGCCCTACCGAATGAATTTCGGGACTCCGTCATTCTCATCAACGTCTTGGAGCATATTGAAAAGGATGCTGAAACGCTCTGTGATATCTTTCGTATCCTGAAACCAGGCGGTCATCTTTTGTTGTTTGTACCCGCCTTGCCGCAGCTCTTTAGTGAAATGGATCGCGTCTTATGTCATTTTCGGCGGTATTATCATAAAGGTCTTCGTGAACTTGTAGAAAATGCAGGATTTACGATCGTAAAGTCATCGTATTTTGATTTGCTCGGAATTGTTCCCTGGTTTCTAGTAAACACTCTTGGCAGACAGACGACGTTCAACCAAAGCTTAGCACAGCTTTACGATAGCATCGGGATTCCGTTTACGCGTACGATGGAGAACTACATCAGCCCTCCAATTGGAAAAAATGTTATTTTGGTCGCCCAGCGCCCTGGTAATGAAAATGACGTTTGATTATCGAGCCATTATTAATAACTGCCCCTATTCATGAAAAATATCCACAAAGGTCATATTCTTGGCTTCGCTGCTTTTTTCATCATACCGCTGGCGATTTTCATGCCCAAATCGCTGGCCCCCTTGTTTGTCGTGACGAGCCTTCTCATTCTCGGTTTTCATGTATCCAAACAAAGGGTCTTTCCTAAACTCCCGCCGAAGCAATTGGTTTTGTTCTTGGTTGCAAGTATTTGGGCTCTAACAAGTTCGATTTGGTCCATCGCGCCTGACGAAACGCTTTCGCTTATATTGCCACTAAGTGCTACTTTTTTTGCGGGTCTTGTGATCTCATCAGTCGCGTCGAATTTTAGCGCGACCGAGACTGAGACTTTTTCAAAATTTTTAGTCGTCGGCTTTTTCATAGGAATTATTATTTTAACGATTGAAATTATTACACCGCTTTTACTGACCCAATATTTACATTCCGTTATTCTTGAAAAAGGCTTTGATACCACGATCAGAGCCAGAGGTTTTGGTGCGGAGAATTTTTATAAAAACGGGGTCACCATCGCCGCACTTCTGTTTTGGCCTTGTTTAGCTATTTTATGGAACCGATTTGGACGTTTTGCCGCCCTAGCTCTAACGCTGGTTTTGACGTTTATTTTTTTTATAAGCGGCAGCCTGTCTGCGTTTGTCGCTCTTGTTACAGGAGTTGTCGCCGCGTTAGGCTTCTTGGTATTTAAGGGTAAGGCTATCAATATTTATATCATAGCCGTTGTTTTAGCGACCTTCGCCGCTCCCCTGATCCCACAAGCCCTACCGGATACCCGTGAGCTTTCTAAAATTGCCCCAAGATTTCCAGATTCAGTTTTTCCTCGGATTGTGATCTGGAAATACGCTGCATCGATCATCGCCGAGGACCCCATTTCGGGAAAAGGGCTCGATACGGCCCGAGTCGTTTCAAGAAATACGAAAGTGATCAAATTTTTCGGTCAAAACGGTGGGGGACGAGTCACACCGGGGATTCCTCTTCATCCCCATAATACCATTCTTCAAATCTGGGTGGAGTTAGGTTTGGTCGGCGCGATAATTTTTGGGTTGATAATGATAACAATCCTGCGGCAGGTAGGCCGTTTAAAATGCGATGTCTCGATAAGTACGTCCGTTATTGGCATGTTCTTCACGACATTTTTCGTCGCAAATGTAAGTTACGGAATTTGGCAAAGCTGGTGGCAAAGCGCCATTTGGTTAAATGTCGCCTTTATAGTTCTCCTGGCCAAGGCAAATAATTCCCAAGGTGACAGGATCGTCTCTTCGTAAATCTTATTTAATTTTGAGCAAGTAAAGAACTCGTGTTGACCCTTCGCCTGCGGCCTTGCGGATAATTTCAAAGTTTTTCAGGCACGCGACTTCAAAGGCAGGTTGATCAAACCATTCGTAGAGATTTTCACGGCCGCGACAAATTTTTAGAAACATAGGATCTTCTTTCGCAACGAACTCAATGATCAACCATTTTTGACTTAAGCTTGCAGCGAGCGAAAGAATTTCTTCAAGAGGAATTCCTCCAGTTACCATCATATGGTGAATGACGGCGAGCATAACGACGATATCGAATTTCTTATTTGCTCGAGAAAGAAAAGATAGTTTCTCATTATTTTTCCAGCCAATTCCGGGAGAAGGCTGGGTAAGGTTTTGGACTAAGGGTAGAATTTTGGCATCGTTTTCTTGAGCCATGCGCCATACACTGCCAATAACAACAGGGTCTAAGTCCACCGCTACGACGTCCGCACCATTCTTAGCAAGAATCGCGCTAAAATGGCCTGTATTACACCCGATATCCAGTGCCGTTTTTGGTCCAAATTCAGAAATTGCTGACGTGACAAATGACTCTTTTGAAGTTAGGCCCTCGGCCGAATATGTATTCTCCTGCATGTAGTTCGACCATTCTGAATTTTTAGTCTTAGGCTGGGATAGGCGATTTAAGTGGCGGCGTAGGCGACGATATGTCGCACGCAAAATAAATTTAGCCTTCTCGTCAGACTCCAGTAACCTCGATTTATACACTCCGCCATCTTGGGAGAATTGACCAAACACTTTAGGAAGCGTTACGAGGCCCAAGTTTGCAGGCGCCAAACGATTTCCCCAACTCAGAATTTCGTAAGCTTCTTCCGGTTCAACGCCATCGGCTCTGTTTAGCAAGAGCTCTCCCGGCGGCATGCCAGTTCCTTTGTAAAGAAGCAATGGTAACAGGAACATTCGGATAAATTGCCCTTCGGCCCGCCAGATAGGATTTCCTTTCTCCCGAGGCTCAAACGAAAGGGCATCGACAAAAACTGGCGAAGGGCCATTAAACAGCACGTTGTCGGGTTTCGCGTCTTTTAATTCTGCGTCGTCATTTAAGACGGCTTCTGCCAAATCGAGCGTCAGCCTTCCTGCCGCAGCAAGCATTTCTGGTGGCCATTCATGGGGATAAGACACAAACGGGATCACATCGTGATCAACTGCCGCCACACCTCTGGAGTTATCAAGTTCGGCTGGTAGGTCGGCCAATTTTATTTGTCGGGTTTTTATTAATTGGTTGTCATCGCGAAAAGGCCCGAGGCTATCAGATTCAAGAAAAAAATTAAGATTTGCCAATCCGTCAGGTTGGATAATACGGATAAGACGCCCATCGAACTTATAAAGCTGTCCCGCAGGGTCCCTCAGGGTAAGTTTTTCGGCCATTTTGTTGGAACTGTTCATATTGGAAACCTAGCACACAACGGGCATAGTCAGCCGTATCTCATCATTCGCCGAGATATGTCGGGAAATCTCATGCTAGCTCTTATCGTTCGAATTCTCTGTGCCCGACTCACCAGGTTTTCGGCCAAATCCGAACCGATCTTTTAGGCGTTGCCAATAAATTTTAAGAGTGAACAACCCGCCTGCGATAGCCGCAATGAGAAGCTGTAGAAACATACTTCCCGAACCTGGATCAATATACGCGTGGGCCGTTGATGGCGCGATTGCCATGCAAATCACTAATAGTGTAAAACCTGAGCGCTGAGACATTTTAATCAAAAGTTGGGATTTAATTTTACAATTAACCATAGTGGAAACCGTTCTTCCATCGCGAAGATGCTTCAAGCCTATTCGACAAAGAACATTTACTGGTTGCGCCCCAATATAACAAGCGGCATTTCTGAGGCGCTTATATCCTCCCAGGTGCTACCTATTCGTGTCCCCTAAATTTCTAACTCCAAGAACTTTCAATGAATAAATTTAACCACAATGTATTGAATATTACAGTCGTCTATTTCGGCATAATTTCGCTTGGACTTTCTCAACCCCTCTTTAATGTCGTTGAGCTTTTTCAACGCGAGTTTCAGATCAGTCTCACTGGATTAATTCTGATCGTCATATGTTTTCAATACGTTGTGACGGGACTTCTAGTTTTATTTAGGTTGATCCTAGGCAAGTGGGGCGAGAAATTTGATTATGTGGTTTATTTAGGGGCCCTTATCAGCCTATTGAGGCAGCTTCAGATAAACTATTTAGAAACGGAATTCCTTTCCCCGTCACAAAAGACTGGCGTGGCAATCGTCTTAATTTTAGGGGCGATTGTCGCAATTTTATTATTCAAACGGGTAATTGATCAATTTAGTTATTTTCTTGGAATGGTCTCTCCAATCTTAGGCATCTATTTTGTAATTACTATGATGCCGCACGTCGCAATTGGCGATACACGAACTGTGGATCAAATAAACTCAGCCCCCACACCATCTAACCCACCAATCATTTTCATTGTTTTAGACGAATTAAGCCTGCCCCTGCTTCTGAACAATGAGGGTGATATAGACAAATCAAAGTATCCAAACTTTTATGCGCTTGCTCACGAAAGCGTCTGGTTTCGACAGGCAATATCCAATTATCCAAGTTCTAGCCTCTCCTTTCCAAGCTTCCTTACAGGCAGGCTTAACCTAAACAAAAATGACATGAAGTTTCCCCAAGACGTGGAAACTTTGCCTCCGACGAGTCTCCCGCGGTTCCTAATTAAAAAGGGATATAATGTATCCATTTTAACCGATTTTTTTGGCTGCAAAGGCAAAGACTTTGAATGTCCCCGATACCTTTCTGATCAGAATTTTAACTTTATTTGGCGTATATTTTCAAAGTTTGTTCAGGAGTTTGGGCCAGATTATTTAGTCGATCGATATCTTCCATTTTTACATGGTGGGCTTTTGAATTTCCAATATGAATCCGTGCTGCACGTGGCAAAAACGGCCAAGTCAGATACGTTTTATCTTGTCCATTTATTGACGACCCACGCACCATATGTTTTTGCGGAAACGGGAGACTACCTTTATTCACCTGATCTAAAAATGGGCACTGGCGCAAATTATTCCAATACTCTTTTAAATTATAAAAAGCAGGTGACGTACCAAGACAAACAACTTGGAAAGTTGATAGAATCATTTAAAAAATCTGGTCTCTATGAAAAAGCAGTCATTGCCATAATTGCAGATCATGGAAACTGTTGGACAGCTAAGTGTCCTGGACGCGTGTACCCAAGCCAAATTAGAACCATTGAACCCAGTCTCCCCAAAATTCCGGTATTTATTCGGGCACCGGGACTTAAGCCCAGAGTTGATGATGGTGATTTTCAACTTATCGATATCATGCCAACAATTATTGATGCTGCGGGCTTCTCTGCAGGCGAGCTGACAGGTATAGACGGAAGGTCCGCGCTTCTTGGCATAGAGACAACTCGACCGAGGAATTTTATTTTACAGTCATCTGGGGAAAGTGTTGACGTTGGTTTACCGGTTCGCCGTATTATTGTAAAATCTGAGTAATTCGCCGTGAAGACAGGCATTTTTCTATTTTACCCCGAATATGATAAGTTTTACGTCCTTCGGTTTTTAAGGTCTTTCCGAATTTCATGCCCCTATGACGATATTATCTAAAATTATCCCCATCATCCTCTCTGGCGGATCAGGTACGCGGCTTTGGCCGCAATCGCGGAACTCGTTTCCAAAGCAGCTGCTACCGTTTGTGTCGGATCATAGCTTGCTGCAGGAAACTGCGTTGCGATTAACCGAAGACCAGATTTTTGCGCGCCCTGTTGTGGTTTGTAATCTCGAGCATCGGTTCCTTATTTTAGATCAATTGCGTGAGGTTTCTGTAGAACCTGCCGATGTCATCGTTGAACCCACCGGGCGCAATACGGCCCCTGCCGCTGCCGTTGCCGCACTTTGTGCTGTTGAAACGGATCCTGAAGCGATCCTTTTCTTATTGCCCTCAGATCACGCAATCCAAAACCAAGCCGCGTTTTTGAATGTCGTTAACTTGGCCGCAGCATCTGCCAAAGCCGGGCATTTGGTCACCTTTGGAATTGAGCCGCACGCTCCTGAAACGGGCTACGGGTATATCAACAAGGGTGCGCCCTTGAACGGACTAACAGGATGCTGTGCGGTTGAGAGCTTTGTCGAAAAACCAGACGTGAAAACGGCCGAGGGTTATCTTGAAACAGGATCTTATCTTTGGAACAGTGGCATGTTTGTCTTCAGGGCGGGCGTCTATCTGGAAGAACTGGAACGTCTGAATCCCGCAATCCTTACGTCCTGTCGAAAGGCACTGGCGGCCGGCGGCACGGATGAAAATTTTCAATTTTTAGATAAGAACGCATTTTCTGAAAGCCCGTCGCTCTCCATCGATTATGCCGTCATGGAGCACACCGATAAAGCAGCCGTGGTCCCTGCCGACATGGGATGGAGTGATGTTGGCACATGGAAATCCCTTTGGCAGGCGACTGAAAAAGATACGGATGGCAACGTGCTAAAAGGCGATGTTCTATCGATCAATTCTAAAAACTCTTATATTTCCAGCCAAGACCAATTGGTTGCCGTGGTCGACCTGGAAGACATTGCCGTGATTGAGACCGAAGACGCTGTCTTGGTCATGCCATTGGACAAATCGCAAGACGTACGTGACGTCGTGAAGCGTCTGAAGTCCGATGGACGCGAAGACTACCTGACCCACCCCAGGGTCTACCGCCCTTGGGGCAATTACAAGACCATGGACAAAGACGAGGGGTTTCAGGTTAAGCGCCTGACGGTAAATCCTGGCCAACGCCTCAGTCTTCAAAAACACCAGCACCGCACCGAACATTGGACTGTGGTCGATGGCATCGCACGAATTACGATAGGAACCAGCATCTCAGACGTTATGGAAAACAATACGGTTCTAATTCCAGCTGGCACGGTTCACCGTCTGGAGAACATAACATCCGACCCCTTGGTTGTGATCGAGGTCCAATACGGCAGCTATCTGGGCGAAGACGATATAGAACGCTTGGAAGATGATTATGGCCAAGCCATGAAGATTCCCCCCGAGTCCGATCCCGGAATCAGCTAGTTTCTCTTATTCGCTAGGATAATCCCTCTCCCATGTGCGGTATAGCCGGCAGCACGACTGCCACCAGCGATGTTCTCCAGACGATGGGCGCGCGGTTGCGCCACCGGGGACCCGACAGCGATGGCACCTGGCAAGCACCTGGCGGGATTTTGGGACTGGCCCATACCCGGCTCAAGGTTATTGATCTTAGCGACGGCGGCCATCAACCGATGGTCTCTGACGACAGACGGTTCGCGCTGGTCTTCAACGGCGAAATCTACAATTACAAAGCCTTACGACGTGACCTTGAATCAAAGGGTGAGTCGTTTAGATCGGACAGTGATACCGAAGTGCTGTTCGTGCTGTTGCGTCGGGAGGGGAAAAAGGCTTTGGCCCGGCTCGTCGGTATGTTTTCTTTTGCATTCTGGAACGGAGAATCGGGTGAGCTGTTACTGGCCCGCGACCGACTTGGCATCAAGCCGTTGGTCTATGCGCCTCTCGCCAATCGACAAATCGCCTTTGCCTCCGAAATCGAAGCACTTCGCGCGCATCCTGGGATTGATCTCAATATTGACCGCCAAGCGGTATCAGAATTTCTCGCCTGTCTTTATGTTCCCCAACCGCTCTGTATTCATAAGGGCATCCGTAAACTGCCGCCCGGTCATACACTGACGTGGCGCGCTGGAACCACAACCATCGAGCCCTATTGGCAGCCTGCATTTAAGGGAACCCGGCAGCCCACCCTGGATGAAGCTGTCGAGGAAATCTTGCCCTTGGTACGCCAATCCGTGATCGACCGGCTGGTAGCCGACGTTCCGGTCGGATGCTTTTTATCCGGCGGAATTGATAGCTCTGTCATTGCAGCCTTGATGGCAGAAGAATCGAAAGCTCAAGGTGGGCCTGCGATCAAGACCTTCACCATGACCTTCGATGAAGCCACCTATGATGAGCGTGCCGCCGCCAAGCAGGTCGCCGACCACATCGGCAGCGACCATACGGAACTGCCCGCGAGTTCAGATCTCGCCTCGCGCCTAAACAAAACTCTGAAGGCATTTGGTGAACCCTTTGGAAATCCGACATCATTGCTGATAGACGATCTTTCCAGGAAGGCCCGCGAACATGTGACGGTCGCATTGGTCGGTGATGGCGGGGACGAAGTCTTCGCCGGGTATCCCCGCTACAAGGGCGGCCTGTGGGCACAAAAATATCGGCACCTACCGGGATGGCTTCGACGCGGCGTTGTTGCCCCAATAGCAGGCCTCATTCCGGAAAGCACCGAGGGCCGTCATGGACTTAGGCGGGCACGGGAGTTTTTAACTTCGGCCAGCCTTCCTGATGCGAATATGTACGCCGCCTGGGTCGAATATTTTTCGCCGGAAGAACGCGCTCAGATGTTACCAGAGGATACGGCACCGAAAAGTCCCATCGCCGAGCTTTACCAAAAATCGCCCTCAGACCACCCGCTTGATGCCATGCAGCAAACCGATCTGCAATCGTTCCTGCCAAGTAATTTATTGGCCTACGGTGATGCCATGAGCATGCGGCATAGTTTGGAACTACGGCTGCCGCTGATTGACCATCGCTTGGTCGATGCCGTCGGAACCTTAGCTCCGGGGCTTAGGGTTCAAGATGGCATGAAGACACTGCTACGCGCCGTGGCCCAGAAGTTATTGCCCACACATATCGTCGATGCACCAAAGCGGGGATTTAATCCGCCCATGGGGGTTTGGCTGAAAAACGATTTAGCCAGCATGGTGAAAGACCGGCTGACCCCTGAACGAATGGCGGATGTCGGCCTCGCATGGGAGCCAATCGACCAGCTGCTGAGCGAACATCACGGCAGCCGTCGCGATCATTCGCTCAAAGTCTGGGCGTTGTTGGTTCTTGATACGTGGCGGGATTCTAGGCGAGGGTCGATAAACTAAGTCCGGGTTTGTAGCAGGTAGGCCTGCTCGGATATAAATAGGGGCTATGAATTTACCCCTTTTCGCCGGAATATTCGTCGCCGTTTTTTTGCTGTCGCTTGGCGGCACACGCTTGGCGCTGGGCTACCTAAAGCAACGCGCCATCCTCGATCACCCGAACGAACGCAGCAGCCACACAATCCCGACACCTCGGGGGGGTGGCTTGGCTGTTAGTGCCGTTCTTATTGCCGCCTGGGCCGTTCTGGCCCTTACAGGTTTCGGCAATCTTCCTCAAATTTTAATTCTTTGTGTGGTGGCCTCTGGTCTGGCCGTCCTGTCGTGGCGTGATGACTTGCGTCCGTTACCGGCCAGCCTGCGCTTAGTTGGACAGGTTGTTGCCGTCAGCGTTGCTTTGATTTCCGCCCCCAACGAGGCTGCGTATTTCGGCGGTTTTCTACCTCCGATTCTGGACACAATTGCTGCTGGAGTCTTGTGGATTTGGTTTCTTAATCTGTTCAACTTCATGGATGGCATCGATGGGATTACGGCAACGGAAACGATCGCCGTTTGCGTTGGTGTCATGTTGATTACAGCGGGCGCAACGAGTGGGTTGTTTCCCTATGCCCTGGTCACAACTGCGGCGGCATTAGGGTTTTTGTGGTGGAACTGGCCACCTGCGCGGATTTTTCTGGGTGACGTGGGGAGCATCCCCCTAGGATTTCTTTTGGGCTGGATCCTTTTGTCCTTGGCACAAGAGGGCTACGGGGCAGCGGCCTTAATCCTGCCGGCGTACTATTTTGCCGACGCAACCTTGACCTTGGGTCGGCGGGCGATTCGCGGGGAACGGGTGTGGCAGGCCCATAAACAACATGCCTATCAACGTGCCGTGCAGCGGGGATGGAGCCACCAGTCTGTTGTCCTGGCGATAATGCTGACAAACCTTGCCTTGGTTGGACTGGCGGTATTCGCCACCACGAATCCCTCTCTTACAGCGCAAGCATTGATTGGTACAGGTGTCGTGGTAGCCGGAATAATTGTTGTCCTTCAAAAGGTTGGCGGAAATAAAAACTTATGAAAATTCTCTTCATCAGTGATAATTTTCCGCCGGAAACCAACGCGTCCGCCACCCGCGTGTTCGAACGCGCGTGTTATTGGGTCAAGTGGGGGCACGAAGTCACGATCGTGAGCGGCGTGCCAAATTTCCCCCAAGGAAAAGTTTTTGAGGGCTACAAAAATACTTTTCAGACGGAAACGATGGAAGGCATGCGGGTGGTCCGCGTTAAAACCTACATCGCACCAAACAGAGGGAAATTCCGCCGCGCCCTCGATTTTCTTAGCTTTCGGATCAACGCCGCGCGAGCTGCGAAGAAAGAACCCCGGCCTGATTTGATTTGCGCGACCTCCCCTCAACCGGGCGCCGCCTTGGCTGGATTGGACGCTGCTAAACATCACGGCGTGCCCTTTATTTTTGAGCTGGGCGATCTCTGGCCGGCGTCAATTTCGGCTGTTGGCGCGATGGAAAAAAGCTTTCTCTACAACCAGATGGAACGCCAGGAACTTTCCATGTATCGGCGATCCAATGCGGTTGTCGCCCTGACCGGTGCCTTTAAACAAGATCTGATCCGCCGGGGTATTGACGGCAATAAAATCGACGTGGTGATTAACGGGGTTGATACCTGGCGCTATGGCCCCCGTGGCCGTGACCCTGAGCTAGCGCGGGAATTAGGCCTTACCGATGAATTTGTCGTTGGATATGTCGGCACCCACGGCATGGCCCATGGGCTCGGCAACGTTTTAGATGCGGCTGAAATTGTTGCGGCGAAAAAACAGAAAATTCGATTTTTGTTGGCGGGTGCTGGAGCAGAGCGCGAAGCCCTCATCGCAGCCGCCGAACAGCGTGGCCTGAACAACGTCTTATTTTTATCCATGCAGCCCAAGGAACGCATGCCGCAAGTTTGGAGCCTCTGCGACGTCGCCTTGGTTCATCTCCGCGATGACCCAACCTTCGCCGAAGTCATTCCTTCTAAAATATTTGAAGCCATGGCCATGGGGCTGCCCATCATCGTGAGTGCGCCACGCGGCGAAGGCAGCCGCATTGTCGAACGAGACCGTGCCGGGTGTTGGGTTCCAGCGGGTGACGCCTTGGGTTTGGCCGGGGCCGCGATGTTGTTTGAAAAAAACCG
>Ga0233427_10003016_pt1 | contig 15139 bp, 12 predicted proteins | sample SI_118_April2016_5_FD_179885 | JGI IMG/M metagenome (GOLD analysis project Ga0233427, IMG submission 179885) | Seawater microbial communities from Saanich Inlet, British Columbia, Canada - SI_118_April2016_100_MG | ecosystem: Environmental > Aquatic > Marine > Inlet | place: Canada: British...
GTCTTGTCATCGAACTTAAAGATCATTGAGCCTGAATCGGCTTCGTTTACTGGGTTAGATTGTTTTTCTTGAGAGTTGGAACTTGCAATTGCAAGGTTTGTAGCGAGAAGTAAAAAAATTGAGATGAGAGATGTGAGTAATGATTTCGGTTTAGGCGGGGTCATGGTGTCCTATGTTTGTGGAGTTAAGATATTATTAAATATAAAAAAAATTCAAGAATATAGATTTAGTGTTTTATTCATGATTTTTAGGTGTAAATTCAACCTTACTTTTTGTATGTCAATTGCCCTTAAAATTCATCAATTCTTCACATAGTCTTGACGAATGTTTATTGAGCTTGTCTTCAAATAGACTTGACAAATGTCTCTAAATGTTGTATAATGTACAACATACAACATGGAGCCATAATGAATTCAAATAGATTTGGACCTTTATTAAGAGATGAACGTGAAAAAGGAGGCATTTCACTTAGAGGTCTTGCAAAAGAAACTGGACTAGACTCAGCATATCTTTCAAGAGTAGAAAGGGAATTAAACCCAGCTCCAAGATCTGAAGTTATTCATAAAATTTCTGAATCTCTGTGTTATTTACAAAAACTAGATACAGCAGACTGTGAAAAGCTTAAGCGCACCCTTCTAGACTCAGCAGAGCAACTAACAGATCATACCGACTTAATTATAGACTTAAAGCATCGTTTTGCTGATCGCTTAAGAGCTGAAGGAATGACAGAGCCTTACATTATTAATGCAATCAAAAAAGTATCACTAAACGCTATGGAAAAAGTTTTGAGTGGAGAGGAACAACTTACAATTGCATCTGCAAAATCCTACTCAGCTCCTGCAATTAAAGATATTCAATCGCTAGGCGAAGAAGTTCAAAAGCTAGAGATGGATTATGAAGAGAGCGAACCTTCAAGTCAAATAGATTCAGCTAGTGATTATATCAATCGAAATTTAAACAAATTTAAAACCAGCAGCCCTCGCACCTCCCCTTCTCCTAGAGGAATAAGGCAAACTCCTAAAAAATCAACTTTTCGGGCAGGTGCTAGAGCTTTTATCGAGGTCGATGGTGACCTAACCTCCGCTCAGGAGGAACAACTACGATCGATTACCACATTGGTTCGATCTATCCTAAAGGAAAAATAATATGACCAGAAAAAGTAATATTAATATACAAATGTCTTGGGACAAACTAGTAGTACCTGCAAAAACAAACACTGAACGTAGCCTTTTAATTGAGCTTAGCGCTGACAGTGATTCTAAAATCAAAAAGATAGATCGACCTCCAGTCAATTTAGCCCTTGTGGTTGACCGATCAGGTTCAATGGATGGAAGTCCTATTGAAGCTGCTAAAATTGCTGCAAGTCAAATTGTAGAAAAATTAAACCCAAAAGACTGTTTATCACTGGTGTCTTTTGATGATGAGGTTATTACTCATTTCAGCAATGTTAAGATGGATATTGAAGGATGTAATCATGCCAAACAAATGATTAGTGAGCTTTATGCTCGAGGCATGACAGATCTTAGTGGAGGCTGGTTTGAAGGTGCGAAATGCGCCACTGAAGCGATCGATGAAGGCGGCTTTAGTAATGGCTATGTTATTGTACTTTCAGATGGGATGGCTAATCATGGCATTACTGATCCAAAAGAACTCAAAATGCACGCAACAGAGCTTGCCTCTAGAGGTATTCAAACCTCATCAATTGGAATTGGTGCTAATTACTCCCCTCTTCAGCTTGATGCTCTAGCAGAAGGCGGTGAAGGCCGATTACATGACACTGAGACTGCGGATGACATTATTGATGTAGTGCTCGGTGAACTTGGTGAGATTGGTAATACTATAGCAAGAAACGTCAAACTATATATTCATTCACCAAGGGGGGTTCAATTTGAATGTCTCTCGAAAATGCAAGGACATAGATCTGGTAACTTTTTTCAAATAGATATAGGATCACTTCAGCTTAATCAAACGAAGTCAGTCGCCCTACTTACAAAAGTTGGAGAGTTTCCTAATGGCAATGATTTATCATTTAAAGCGCATACTACCTGGGAAGAACTTGAAACAGGTAAGCAGAATGAGGGCTCAGTTGTGAACTCAACTTTAAAAGTTGTAACTCTAAAGAAAGCAGAAAGTGCGGCGATTAATTCCACTGTTGTTAAAAAAGTTGCGGATCTCTGGGAGGCATCACTTGCTTACCATGCAATGATATTTAATGAGCAAAATCGATTTGGCAGAGCAAGTAGGATTTACGACGACAATATGGAGAGTTATGACCTGCTTATTAATTCTCTTGAAGATAAAGAATCTAGATTAGATCGATTTAAATTACTCCAAAGTCGGGTCGCTAGGCAGTGGCAAGGTCGCTCAAAACGAGCTTCATACAATCTCTCTAAAAAGATGATGATGAGTGAACCCGATTTACGTCGCAGAAAAACAGGTAACTGGCATGATGAGATATAGAGTCTAACTATATATCCTAAGAAAATTTCTTGCATAAAGTAATTCTCCTTTTACTGCTCAGCATTAATTTTAATCAATTAGTCCATGCTGGGCAGGTAGGTATACTAGAGATCAATTTGAAATAGAAATTGTTTACATATGCAGTCACTAGTTCTCAAGGCTAAAAATCAAACTAAAACCAATAATCAGGATATTTATTTTGGTTATGATACTGAGAATAAAGCACTAGAGATTGTCGTCGAAAAAACTTCAATAAAGCCCACCTCTGAAAAACTTTTTAAAGCATGGAAAAATAGATCTAAAAATAGGCAAGTTCCAATCCTTGTTGTTTTAATTTTTAATGAGCGCGCCTATCTCTGTGGTCCATCAGGAGAAAAACCACCTGTATATAGTGATGCAGACATCAGCCAAGTTGAACGAATTTGTAATTCAGCTTTAGAGGAACCTAGTAGGCACTCTGCAAATCGACTGCTAGCTTCTTATCTTCCAAGTCTTGATAATCAGTTAGCAGGAATTAGAAATGAAGGGTTCCTTGCCGCTAATGAATTAAAATACGGCGCGACGAAGCGAAATGATTGGAACAAAGCAAGTGAACTTGCAAAAAAATCTTTACAAGGCGGGTCAAAAGATTTACTTAAATCACTTGGATTTATACTAGAAAAAAATGACAACTTTACTCAATTTTTAAAGTTTAGCGATAAAAAAAGAGCATTAGCTGTTCTTTTAGATTCTGACATATCTCCGGATGCAAGTAATAGTGATTTTGCAAATCAATCTCCAGTATCTTACGGCTTGTCAATTACATCTCAAGAAAATTTACCATACCTAATAATACAAAGTGGAGGTATGCTGAGAATATATCCAACTGATAGCAGTAAAGGGGTTGGCAGAAGAGGTCGTACTGAAACTTATCTTGAGATTAATACCAACGTTTTATCGGATTCTGAAGCAGCTTATTTGTGGTTAATTTTTTCTGGTGAAGCCTTAAAACGCAAAGGATCTCTTAACGACCTTATCGAAAAATCTCATAGATTCGGCTCTGAGCTAGCTAAAGGTTTAAGAAGCCGGGTTTACAATCAGGTTGTCCCTGATCTGGCTAGAGGTATAGCAAAAGCAAAACAACTCACTGACCCAAGTAAAGATGATTTGGATAATATTTATCAATTATCATTAACGATTCTATTTCGTTTACTTTTTATTGCGTATGCTGAAGATCGTGATTTATTGCCTTACAAAACCAACGAAGAGTATCGTAGAAACTCTCTTCAAACCATAGCTAACACTTTAGCAAAACAAACTAATAATACCGATATTGATGATCAATCTGACTCTTATTGGCAGCAACTTAAACAACTATTTAAAGCAGTTGATCAAGGCAATAAAGTATGGTCTGTTCCTGCATATAACGGAGGATTATTTTCGATAAAACCTGAAGTTTCGCGTTTTGGTTTAGAACTAGAGAAATTAGTTTTAACCAATACAACAATGCTTTCAGTACTTCATAACTTGTTACTATCAGAGGGAGAGGAAGGTATCCAACCATTGGATTTTAGATCACTCAGTGTTGGAGAATTTGGGTCCGTATATGAAGCTCTATTGGAAACTGAATTGATATTTGCTCAAGAAGATTTAGTGATCAATAAAAAAACTGGTTTATTTCAACCAGCTAAAACTGATGAAGAGGTAATTATAAAAGCCAACACAATTTATGCTCAAAGTACATCTGGCAAAAGAAAGGAGACCGCCTCCTATTACACCAAATCTTTTGCTGTGGATCATTTACTGAATAGTGCACTTGAAACAGCCTTAAAAGATCACCTGAAGAGGTTAGATGCAATGGATGACAAAGACGCAGCTGAAAACTTCTTTGATATTAAGATTGCAGATATTGCTATGGGCTCTGGGCATTTTTTAGTGGCCGCGATTGATCAAGTTGAGATAGCATTGGAGAATTACCGTAATAAAAGAACATTACCTGAAGTTACTGCTGAATTGCAAAAACTAAGAACATCATCAAGAAAAATATTGGGAGATCTTGGTGAACAATACGAGATTGAAGATGCTCAGCTGACCAGAAGATTAATAGCTAAACGATGTATTTTTGGAGTTGATCTTAATCCAATGGCAGTTGAACTTGCCAGGCTCTCCATTTGGATTCATACCTTTGTTCCAGGACTTCCATTGTCATTTCTTGATAGGAATCTAGTAATTGGTAACTCATTAATTGGGATAGGAACATTGGATGAGGCTAAAGAAGAAATTAATAAGATTGACGATGACGGTGAATTAACTTTGAATATGTTTCCAGTTGATACCGAATCAATTCTTGGAGAAGCTAGAAAACATTTAGAAAAACTGGCTTTAATTTCTGAGTCAACGGTTGAAGAAATTGAAAGAGAAAGGAAGATATGGCAAAAAGCACAGGAGGCAATAACTCCTGCTAAAGCCTTATTTGACATTATTTCTGGAACAAGAATAAAAGATACGTTATTCCCAATAAAAATATTAGATAACTGGGATACCTATAAAACTGATTTGTATGACTCTAGAGATCGATCAGAAGCACTAGAAGGATTAGATAACCACAATATGTTACATTTTCCAGTTGTATTTCCAGAAGTATTTCTTCGTCAGAGATCAGGGTTCGATGTCATTCTAGGAAACCCCCCATGGGAAGAAATAACAATTGAGAGGGATGCATTTTGGGCAAGATACTTTCCAGGTTTACGGGGAAGTTCGCTCTCACAAGGCGAACGTGAAGCCCATATAGCTAGCATCTCTCAAACCCATCCTGACTTACAAGAAAAATTAAATCAACAGAAGAAGGATACAAAATTTCAGAGACTTGCTTTGGTGCGAGGACCTTTTCCAGGAATTGGAACTGGCGATCCAGATCTATATAAAGCTTTTTGTTGGAGATTTTTCAACCTAACCAATTATGATGGAAATGTAGGTGTTGTTTTGCCTCGAAGTGTATTTAGCAGCAAAGGCTCATCTGAATTTAGAAAACATATTTTTACAAATAGTTCACATATCTATTTATTTAATTTAAAGAATAAAAAAAATTGGGTATTTGATAATGTAACTGAACAATATACGGTTACTTTAGCCTCATTCCATAAAAATTCTAACCTTCCTGTTAATAATCAAAGTGAGATTTATGTATCTACTATTTGCAATAGTTATGAGGAACTAAAAAAGATTCAAACTAAATCTATGATTAGTTTGTCATTAAAGGAAATAGCCAGTATGACTGAGCATCTTACGATACCTTTAATTAAAAGCAATAAATCTATTAATTTATTAAAAAAAATGTGTAAACAGCAACGAATAATTGACCATGACTCAGATGGATGGTGCATCAAAGCATACTCAGAATTACATGCCACCAATGATAAGAAAGATAACAAAACTGGACAAATGCTAATGAACTTTGAGTCAGTTGAACAATCGGATGATCTTTGGCCTATATATGCAGGAAAATCGTTTAATTTATGGGAGCCAGACCTTGGTTCTAAAACATATTATGCGCAGGGGAATCCAGACACTCTATTACCATTTCTTCAAAAGAAAAGATTAAGACAAATAAAGAATAAAAAATCTGCATTCTTTAATTTAAACTTATCTAGTGGTTTAGAAACTTTACCTTGTTGTAATTACAGAATTGTCTTTAGAGATATTGCCAGGGCAACTGACTTTCGAACATTAATAACCGCATTATTACCACCAAATAGATTTATAACGAATACAGCTCCTGCGCTTCATTTTATCGAAGGAGATTCTTATGATATTTCATATGTTTTAGGAATTCTGTCCTCAATTACACTAGATTGGTTTGCTAAACATTTTGTAGAATTACATGTAAATTTATTTATTTTTAATTGTCTTCCAATTCCTCGGATAGAATTAGAAAATATCCTCAGGATACGAGTAGTAGAATTGGCCGGACGTCTTGCTTGTGTTGATGAACGTTATGCTGATTGGGCAGTTGAAATTGGCGTTAAATATGGATCACTACCCCTAAAAGAGAAAAACGATATGATTCACGAACTTGACGCAGTAGTTGCACATCTATATGGACTGTCTGAAGAACAATTGACCCATATTTTTGAAACGTTTCATGTAGGATGGGACTATCAAGATCGACTTGATGATACGCTTGAACATTTCAATGAATGGAAACAGAAATTATGAGCAAAAATAATGGTAAGCTTCCTATATTTGTTGATAATCAAGATGGCAATACAATGGCAAGTGCCATTATTGATTCATTAAAGCAACTTAGAAATCAAAATCAATCCCCAGAACAATTAAAAATTGCCTCAGCCTACTTTAACCCCCAAGGACTTCAACTTATAGCTAAAGAAGCAAAGCATTTGAATTCGATTCAGTTGCTATTGGGAGCTGAACCAACTTCTGAGGTTAAGAGACAAAGAAGGCTACCCGGTGATACACCTGATCCTAACTGGACAGAAAAAAAAGTAGAAGAATCCATAGAGAATTTAGATGAAGCCCTCCGTGAAGAACGTAATCATTTGCCTTTCAACATAGAAACTGACCAGGCAATTAAAACACTTTTGAAGTTTTTAACATCAGAAAAAATAGAAGCTCGTCGTTATACTACTCGATTTCTTCACGCTAAGGCTTTTCTTTTTACAGGCTCTGAAGAAAGCCTCCTCACTGGCTCATCAAACCTCACACGTGGAGGATTGAAGAGCAATCTTGAGCTTAATCTTGGAATACGTGACCCAGATTTAATCACAGAAATTAAAAAATGGTATCAGAAACTTTGGGAGGAGTCAGAGCCTTATGATTTAGCTGAAATATATCAAGAATTGTTTGCTGAATATACCCCCTATGAGGTTTATCTTATGGTGCTTTGGCAACTCTATGGTAAAGAAATAATTGAAGAAGATGAAGACAATAAAGACATTAGACTAGCAAATTTTCAAGAGCATGGTGTTAAACGCGCTATGCGTATTCTGGAAAAATATAATGGAGTCTTGATTGCTGATGGTGTTGGTTTGGGAAAAACCTATACTGCTGGGGCTATTATTAGAGACTATGCACAGCAAAAGAAAAGCATACTAGTCATTTGCCCTGCAGCCCTTAGAGATTCAACCTGGAAAGACTTTAAATTTGATTACAAAGATTTTTTTGAAATTGTTTCTTATGAGCAATTGAGAGAAGACCGTTTTTTTGGTGGAAGAAATTCTCACCTCGGTGAAAAATCAATTGAAAAATACGCCTTGATTGTAATTGATGAAGCTCATAATTATAGAAACCCAGATACTAAAAATGCCGAAGTATTAAGAGAGCTTTTAAGACAAAGAAAAAAACTTATTTTGCTTACCGCTACACCTGTTAATAATTCAATAATGGACTTATATGTCCTTTACTCATATTTTTTGAAACAAGATGCATCACTATCAGATGTCGACATAACATCACTTCTAGAAACTTTTAAAAATGCTGCAAAAGCAGAGCCTAATCAATTAAATCCAGATTTACTGTTTCCGATTATTGATGCAACCACCGTTAAACGTCCAAGAAACTTTATCAAAGAATATTATCCAAATGACAAAATACCTAATGCCACTGGGGGTTTTGATCCACTCATTTTTCCAAAGCCAGTTCCTATCAAAGTAACTTATCAGCTTGATGAACTTAACCCAGACTTTTTTGAAGACTTTAAAAAAGCAATTATGCCTGAAAAGAGGGATCCAGAAATAACACTAGCAAGGTATAAAGCTGAAAACTATTTACTTGATAGAAAAAAACCCTTCTATATTAGTTACATAAGGGATGAAAGAAAACACAGTATTAAGCTAGAATTAGACATACAGGAGGATTCACGCTTTTTATTCGACCAAGTTAATGATAACCCTCTAGGTGTTGTTATTGAGCCACTTGATTTGAGAACTTCAAAATATTATGGCGTAAAAATAGTCAAATCAAAAAACTTAAATAATGATGAAGAAGAATTACAAACGGGCGACATTATAAGATCAGTTAATGGTGTCAATACTTTTGAAGTCTCAAAATTTATACGAATAGTTGAAAACCAATTATCTATAATGCAGGAAGGCTCAATCATTGGCCTTCTAAGATCAAATTTACTTAAGCGATTTGAATCTTCTATTAAAGCTTTTTCACTCACTTTAGAAAGATTAATTGATAGCTACGGGGTATTTATAAAGTCACTCGAAAATGGAAAAGTTCCATTAAAGGTATTATTTCAAGAATACAACAATACAGATGATGATGAAATTTTTTATAAGCTATTAAAGGAAGAAGATAAATTCGATGATATTTCTAAATATGATATTGATAGGCTAAAGAATGACTTAGATAATGATCTTATAATCCTGTCTAATTTTAAGAGTGAAATTGATAAAATTGATAAACATTCATCCTCGAAACTAGCAGAGTTAAAAGAGCAACTTAAAGCAATTATTCAAAAAGCTGAACGCGATTCAATTGACGAAATAGAAGCAAAGCAAAATAGAAAGGTAATGATTTTTTCTTATTTTGAAGAAACAGTTGATTGGATTTATCAATACTTAAAAGAAATTATAGATAGTGACCCTGAACTTGCGCCATATAAAAATTCTTTAGCGGTTGCTACTGGTCGTAAAGAATGGGATGGCCTCTACAGAGATGAAGTGATTTATGGCTTTGCCCCAATTACAACTAAGGCGCCAGATGATACTGAAGATAGATTTGATCTCCTTATTTGCACTGATGTTTTAGCGGAGGGGTTAAATCTTCAACAATGCAGAAATATTATTAATTATGATCTCCCTTGGAACCCAATGAGATTAATTCAGCGACATGGAAGAATAGATCGATTAAAAAGCAAACATAAAGAAGTTTATCTTTATTCCTTTTTTCCTGATTCTAGATTGGATGAACTCTTAAAATTGGAATATCGAATCAGAAATAAACTTGCACAAGCAGCTGCATCTATTGGAATAGAGGACGCACCAATAGTAGACGGAATTGAAACTGAAACGGCTTTTAGTGATACTTTTGAAGATATTCAAGGTATTTATGATGAAAAATCAACTTTCTTTGAGGATGGTGGTGGTGAGAGTGCTACTCAAACTGGCGAAATTTATCGTGCAGAATTAAGGCGCGCCATAAAAGAAGAAGGTATAGATTTAACTTTACTACCTAGGCGCGTTGGCTCAAGTCTCAAAAAAGGCAAAAAATCTGGTTACTTTTTTTGTGCTGAAGTCGCATTTAAAAGCAATAACGTTGAAGAAACTCGAACATTACTACGTTTTGTGCCAAATAACATGATTGAGGTAGATGAAATTATTGATAATACAGCAACTTGCCTGCGAATGATTGAATGCACAAAAGACGCTGAAACTATAGATTCAAATGAAATTATGTTAGGAGCTTATGATGCATGGGACAAAGCTAAAGAAAGCATAATGAATTGGTGGCTGTATCGGACTGATCCTATGAATTTACAGCCTGAAATACCAAAAATTAACCGTGAAGTTGCAAACTTTTTAATTTCAAATCCTCCAAGCGAAATTCAAGATTCTGATATTAATTATGTTTTAAGTTGCATTGAAGCCCCTTGGTCTAGAAGAGATAGTAATCAACTTAGAGAAACATGGAAAATAGAATTTGAGTCAAATCAAGATAAAGCTAACGCATTGTATAAGAAAATCAAAGAGATCGGTGCAGAACCATATATTGCTCCTCAGCCGCTAACATACGTTGAGCCAGAGGATATTAGACTTATTTGCTGGATGGCAATTGTTAAAGAATAGTTTAATTAACACTTTATTCAATCTAATCGTTTGAATTCCTTTCAAAATTATTATTTTGCTTATATCATTCATCATTTCCAAACATCATCTTTCAAACTATGAGTCTGATCCAGTTTAACTATAAGTCAAGTTAAATAAGTATCATTACAGGCAGCAGAAATCACTTAATACGATTGGTCTAGGATAAGAAAAAATGGCGTAATGTATAACTGCTCCAATAATTAGATACTTTATCAAATTAGTATTCCCAGTTATTCTCAGCCGTACATATAGATGGGTCATCTGCTTCAAATATGCAGTCTATTTCAGGAAGATGAATATAAACATAGATAATTGGAGCTAGAAATATTACCATTGCTATGAGTCCTGCTATTCGACGCTTTTTCCAGAATAGATATAGGCTATATGGAAGAAGCAGAATGAAGGCAAGATAAAACATAGCCCAAAAAACCATACTAAATATCATTTGGTTATCCATTGATTATACTAAATAGAATACGCATAACAATGTTATGCAAATTCAATCACTAGTTTGCCGATCCTTCCAAAGAGCATATATAACTATAACGATCACTAACAATATTGCAGTCAAAAACTGCACTAATACGGTATTTAATCTACCTTCAACTAACCCTCCAATCGCATTCATAATTAGATAAGCAATGAAAAAACATGGGATTGAGAAAAATGTGATAAACATTATTCCCAGTCCATCTGAAGGTTCTAGATATGGATAACCACTTGACATTTTATATTCGTGACCATACTTCCAATACCATGCTGCAAAACATAGCCAAGCAGGATATATGGCGAGCGGGTAAGGAGAGATGTAGGCACAGATAAAGAGCAAACTGCTGACAATCATTACTCTAATTGATCCTCTAATAGCACTAATGGCATTTTGACCCTCAGAAGTACCTTCGCTAAAAAGACCTGAATTAATATGATGGCTTTCACTAACTCTGTTATATTCTGAATATACCCATTTATCTTCAAGCTTGATATACCAATTCGTCGATTTCATTTTTTTAGTCATCAATTGTATCGATTTCAATATTTAGCATTTCGGCTCCCTTATCGTCCAAATAACTGTTGTAGGTTAAGCGACCATTTCGATACATAAGTATTGCATCTGTTATTCCTTTGTCGTAGCACTTAGCCCCATGTCTCCATGTTAAAAAGGCGCCTATTATTGATGCGGAAATTATTAGTGTGATCATAATATATTTAATAGAATAGTGGGTAAATGATTAAAAAGGCAATTGCAGATAACACTGTTGGAACGGAAATAAATATCATAACTCCCATCGCGTCTGTATGCTCCATCATTGGCATATGTTCGCGTTCCTTGCAGGATTTTTCTACAGCATAATAACTACCAAACAACCACACTGCATAGACCAGGAAAGTCCATCCGCCAATTATTTTTAAGAGAATTGCTGGAACAAGTACATACATTAAAGCGTATACAACTACTAACATAATTAATATCCTTATTTATAAGTTAACAACCTTACCTTTAAAGGCTATAGAATTCGGTTTTAAGCCATTTTTAGCTAATCGTTGAGCTACCTTTGGAAAAGGTGTAATTCGCTCTTTTTCGAGTGATTTTAAAAGTCCTGGGTGAGTCTCAAATAATTTGCGTTCGACCTTACGTATCCCATCTTCATTGCTGAATGAAATCATCACGCAAGCGTTACATGAAACACCGGCATCAATTAGATGTTTGAGTGCCCTAAATGGCAGCTCATAACTCTCAGGTATTGCATCAGTTAGCTTATGGTATTCCTCTTGACTGGTACCCTTAATTGACACTCGTACATGTAGATTTTTATAGGGTGCTAGTTTCTCAGCAAATGCCTTGTCGTTACCTAGTGTCATCCCGTTGGTTTCAAGGATATAGATATACTCAGACTGCTCAACCAGATCGAGCAGCTCAAAGAGATGTTGCCTTCCTAATGTGCCTTCTGATGCAGAAGCTGATATGAGTTTGTGTCCATAGCGTTTAGCTCCCTTAGTAAGCGCATCAAATACCTGCTGAGGAGTATAAAATTTACCCGTTGATTGTGGTCTAAAGACCGGCTTATCTGAGAAACAAAACTTGCACCTAAGATTACATCCTACTTCTACAGCGGATGTTGTGCCTCCGTAGAATCGTAGTGGACGAGAAAGTTTGGCGTATTTACGCTTATTCCCATCCACCACGATAGACTCCATCTTCTCTGTTAGTTTGATAGGGTCGTATCCTTTCATCGCTCTAGTGATTTGATTTAGAGTCAGATTTACCATACAACAAGGCATTCTGAGTATTCATAATAGTGCGTGTTACGCCCTTTTTGACATCACCCATAAACGTCTTACCACCATTTTTCTCAGCGTGATCCCACTCATACTCGATTAAATCCTCAAGGAATGAGATTGGCGAAGCGCCCTTCTCATTGTCAACGCAGGCTCTATGAAGGCGCTTAATTGCTCTTGATTTGTCCTTATCTCCGAGCTTTGATTTGTCAACTGAGTTCTGAAGCATATCAATGGTCTCATCCATTGCCTTAGTGTCTATTGGATGAGGTCTTCCGTCTTTACCACCGATCGCAAATGAGAAGCGAGCTGGGTCTTCAAACCTTGATGCATCACCGTGTACGACTTCTGATACCATTGCCAATGACTTCAATGTCCTTGGTCCAACCCCTTTCATCATTACGAGGTCCTCAAAATTGTCTATATCACGGTTATAAGCCATGTTTAGGACTGAACCTAAGCGAGTCATGTTGACGTCCTCTTCCCGAACATCATGCCTATTAGGCATTACGATTCCTCGGTACTGATCTAGCACTTCAGATGGCTTCTCTTTGGTTAACCCGACAATATTGGTTCTAAGCATGTCAGCCTTTGAGTCTGTCAGGTTTAGTATTGGTTTACCCTTCTCACCGACGATACCAGTATGCGGTGTATCAACAAAAGAGCGAACGCTAGGTGAATGCCAGTGATAGCGTCTAGCTCGACGGGTTCCCTTATTCATGCCTTGAGTGATGCTAGTCCATTCACCCTCATCAGAGACAATAAAGTACTGCTGATAGAGGTTATAGCCATCTTGAACAGCATTGTTATCCACTCGTCTTGTTAGCTGTGATGACTTAGCGAGCTCATCGCCATTTAGATTGTGTTTGTCAGATATACGCTTAACCTGATTGGGTACAGACCAGCCGTATTTACCTTTGCCACCTAAAATATAGAGCCCTAAGTCATTTGCTTTAGGGTTGATCTGAGGCTTTAAAGAGCCCAGTACTGCAGCTGTTACCCCTGACGAGTTCCATTGCATACCCATAACCGCACCTAGCGCTTGAAACCAGTTTGGATCACTCATTCTAGTTAGCACTTCTGATTTACCGTAATTGTCAACTACTGACTCTACTATTGCATTTCCCATCAAGCCCATACGAGCTGTATACCATTTTGGCAATTTACCAAAATGTAGTGGGAGTCCCATTGTTCCTGCATTAATCATATTATTTCCTCCGTGTATTGTTATTTATTATTGTTTAGTAGCTTTTGTAACTTCTTGTATAGCCTTGATAGATAGCCTGTAAATCCATTGTTTAGCCTCTCTGGCATAACACTTTTTTGATAATTGATGCCTGTAATTAATCCCATTCCGATTAATCGGTTTGTCATTGCTGTTAATGAGACATTAGTAAACGCTCCAGCATCAATAACACGTCTTGCAATTGAGCTCAGCATGTATCGCTTCTTGAAGTCCATTTCAAAGACCTTATTGTCATCTCCAAATGCCTTTTTATAAGCGTTATTGACAAGATTAGTCGGCATCAATAAATAGGCAGCAAATTTATCAGCCTGCCTCTCAGCTATTGGCTTTTCACCACCGTCTCTACACATGATTTCATCACTTTTACTGATCTCATTAAATCGATCCCTATGTAGGCAGTGATGACCTAGCTCATGAGCAACCGTAAAGCTGTATCTCCCGTCATGATCTTCTATTGAGCCATTAACCTGAATGAGTTTGTCGTTGAAGTGAATACCCCCTAAAAAATCAGGATCTTCAAAAAGACCTTCATTGGTGATTTCTATGTCGTAGCCGAGATGATTTTGAGCAATTCGTTCAACTGGTAAAGGTGCTGTATAGAGCCAATCTGAATCATCCTGATAGCTCATTATGAGCTCTTGAGATTTCTTCTCAATCTGCTCATCTAGTAGCTCTGGAAAGTTATCTAGATCTATCATATAGCCTCCTATTTTTTAGCCTTAGACATCTTAATAGCAGCCTTCTCTAACTCTTCCCATTGCTCCTTTGAAAGCCCTTTTGCGGACCTTAAGAAGCTTGGAACTGCCGAAGGACTATCCTTGATAACATTGATCACCTCTGGATCCACCTGATTTGCCATTGACAGTAATTTATCAACGTCCACGCTTAACACCACTGCAATCTTTCTGAGTAGCTCAGGTGAAGGTGTGTTTTTGTCCTTCTCGATGCTTGATATATGAACGCCTGATACATCAACCGATCTTCCAAGCTCTCGTACTCCTATATCTCTTTTAGTTCGTAGGCTTCGGATATATTCACCTAGTGTTGTTTTTGCCATTTTTTACTCCTTATTTAAAGTGTTCGGGAATGACACAAGTGCAGTAAATAATTCTCCACATACAGTGCAAGGTTTTTAGTGTCAATGCAGGGTCCTCTATGCGCGCAGACTACCACCTTAATGCTCCTGTGTCATTCACTAACATTCTATTGGTTCTCGATGAGATTCTTAATGCTGCTCATCAATTCCTTTTTCTCATCAGCACTTGATTCAGTGAATTTTTCGTAACCCTTCATCAGCACCATTACATCATCCATAGTGAGTCCAAACTCTTCCATAGTTGACATT
>Ga0233427_10003020_pt1 | contig 15121 bp, 9 predicted proteins | sample SI_118_April2016_5_FD_179885 | JGI IMG/M metagenome (GOLD analysis project Ga0233427, IMG submission 179885) | Seawater microbial communities from Saanich Inlet, British Columbia, Canada - SI_118_April2016_100_MG | ecosystem: Environmental > Aquatic > Marine > Inlet | place: Canada: British...
CTTGATAAGCGAGGAGTAACTCTTCTTGGTTGTCGTCATTGATCACCACACTATCTTCTAAGAAAACACCATAGAAATACCTTGCTAAAAGGTCTATTTCTTCTTTTGATTGGAAATTTATTCTTAACCCAGTGCTCTCTAAAACTTCTCTTCTATTTAATATGCTTCTTATTCCTATGAGAGAAGAAGTGAGATTTAAAGAGAGTGAGGGTCTAACTCTCTCTATTGTATGTTTGACTGCTTTGATAGGGCTTATAAAGGGGTGTCCTTTTATTTCTATTCTTGTCAAATCGTCTTCAAAGAAGATTTCTTCGGCTTCTATCCCTTTTTCTTTACTTTGTTTTAAATAGAGGTCGAGTCTAGGTTCGTCTGTGGGGAAGTCTGAACTAATTGCCCTACCCTGTGGATTTTGCATTAGTTCTTCTGGAGAATTTCCTTTTCTGTTTAGAGAAGGGACTGAGAAATCTACTTGACCTTCACTGAAAATAGCACCCTTATACCAATTCTGCATAGTGTAGGGGGTGCTAGAAATAGATACGATATTGACTGTAGTGCCATCTTCAATGTCCTCTATATACAAACCCCTAGTTCGTATAGAAAAACCATACTCGTTTAAATCTGAGTCTTGTATAGACACAATGAAATCTGGCTTAAAACCTAAAGAGTTAAAAGAAACTACGCCCCCATACACTGAAATAGTTTTTTTAGCATAGTCTCGCACACCGCTTACATTAGAAGAAATAGGGTTGAAGCTATTCAACGAGAAGTGAGTGTTAGAGTTATACTTTGTGTTTTTTTCTAGTAGGATTTGATTATTAGAAGGATCATTACCCCCATAAGTGTTTAGCCCAAAAGTACCTTGTAGTGTTGCTTCAGATTTAAACAAGTCTGTGTTTTTTGGCTCAATAGGAGAAGTAGGGTAAATGCCAATGGTGGGAGAAGATTTCACATTAGATTTTATAGTGGCAGGCTTCTTTGGACGGACTGTTGCTTTACTGCGTCTAGTGTTTCTCGAAGCGTTTAGGACGAACTGCTCTGAGTTTAAGTCCGTAAAGTTGACAAGATCATCTTCGCCTAGAGGGACTCTTATTTCTATTATTTTATTATCATATAACTCGACATGATCTTTGAACTTTAAGCTGACTTTATTGGAAACACCGCCTACAGAAATATAGTAAGGGTAGTATTCTTCTATCTCAATAAAGCCGTTAAGTGGGGTGATACTTTCTTTGAGTATTGGAACACCTTTAAAACTTCTTCTCAAAGGTACATTCAACTCTGAATAAAACGCACCACCTGACTCTCTTACAGTAACCGTAACATTTCTATTTTTTAAGGGAGGTGTTTTCCAGCTATACTCTAAAAAAGTTATTTCTTGCAGTCCTGCTTGGACACCTATAGCAGAATCAAGTGTGATTTCTGAGGCTCTCAAGTAATAAAGATTTTTTGCCCTCTTGTCCGAGAAATAAGCTTGTCCCTCTATTATAAGAACCTCGTTATTTCCGATTCTTTCATCTAAAGAAATAAACCCATTTGTAATGGTATAAGACCCAATCCTATTATGTCTGACTATGTTTACATCGTACACGCCATCCGGAGCTGTCACGTCTTCTATACTCTTTACGGTTCTCCGTTTTCCTCCAATAGAAACACTGTCTAAAACAGACACGAGAGCTTGAGATATTCTGACTTTTTGATTGTTATAATAACAAAGAAGTACGTTCTCCCAAGTACCTGCTCTTACTTTTCTCATGTTTTCTTGGTGGGAACTCCCCAAAGAAAAAATAAAACTCTCTTCATTCTGTGGGATTATTTCAGAAACTACACCATCCTCTTTTTTAAAGTTAAGAGTAGTCCCACTTGGCTTAGAGATATTTTCTTCAAGAACAGAAGAAATCTCCCCTATTTTTAGATGGGCAGGTTTAGTTGTCTTGAGAACTTTTCTTAGGTTCTCTTGCTCTTCAAGAGAACTTGAAGAAATACCAAGTTCCAAAGAATGTGTATGTCCCTTATAAGGTTGAACTACTCCATCTATTACTTCATGGTAGTGGAGTCCTTCGCCCCAACTCTTACCGATTGGAGCAGAAGTAGACCCCAACCCTTTAGACTGAGCATAGACAATGTGTCTATGTTTGACAGTAGTCTGGTCTGTAGGGTTTTCTGTGTATCTGATAGTAGAAGAATAAATAGAAATAATATGCTGACTTATTTTTCTCAGCTCTATCAGATCCCCATCCTTTGTACTCTCTAAAGCTTTGGAAATACTTTCTTCTGTAGAACCTGAAAGAAGACTTTGTACTATTTCTTCACAAAGGTTCTTTAATTTTACGGTGTCTGAAATATTAGGGATGTTCTCATCTTCAAAGATCAAAGACAGGAGTTTTGAATAAATAAACTCAGGTCTTAAGTCTGAGAAAGAAGAGTCGTCTTGGAGATCTGAAATATCTATAAATACTTCTGCAATGATTTTAGCCACTGCCTCAAAAAATATTCTTTGATTAGAGCCATAGTGCTGAAAATTATAGTTAGAAGCTGTGGCGTTAGCTAAGTTGAGAGAGACTTGCTCTGAGATATAGTCTATAAAGTTAGTCTTACTCTGAGAAGAAGACCCTAGAGGATCTTTGCCTTGACGAAGATCGTTGAGAAACTTCATTATTGCACCTCTTCATATGTGAAAGCCAAGCTGCCTGTTTTAAAGAATGAAAACCCATTCAACTTCAACTCAGACACCGTTTCTATTGTACCCTCGACATTATAGTCTACATAATAAGTATAGTCTGAAGGGCTTTCTCCAATATTAAGGGCAAACAGTATGCGATTGTTTGTTTTTACACCTTCTATACCCAAGCCGACATCATTTACAATTGTAGCTACTTTATGCCCCCAAGAAGAAGCGTTGTTTCTGTCTAGTGTATCTAAGATTCCCATCTCTTCTTTCCCAATGAAAACTCGACCTCTTAACCCACCTAAATCTTGTGTTTTATTTAGAAGCTCTGAATCTATGCTATAAACATTCACTCTTGAGTTTGAAAGAGAAGCAACACGATTGAAACCACTTGCACTCAAAGAAATAGTTTCTCTGAGAATATAGGTGTCTTGAGCAAAAGACATTTGTGTGAGTGGCAATATAATGTGGTTGACTCCATCTACATTGTTCAGAACCGTCACTATTTCTGAATGTCGGATCGACCCGCCTAAAGAAGATTCATTAATAAAAGAGGTCAACGAATAGCGGATTTCGGAATCTACTAATGTACTATCTACTCCTCGATCTAACACCACCGTAGCTTTCACGTCTACAGAACAGCCTATTGCTTCTTTAACAACAATATCCGCAAAAATATTCTTATTCCCGTCCACACCTGTCTGTGTGTTATTGACAACTAAGTTTATGTCATAATTTACAACGATATTTTCTAAGTACTCATAGGAGATATGGATAATATCCCCATCCTTAATTGCACTGTCTGAAGTTCGCTGTATATAACAGTTATCGTTTTCATCTTTAGAAATAATGTAGTCTGCACTTTGAGATAAGAATGGACTCTTATATATCGTTGTACCTGCCACATCTGTCACTACAAGAGAAAGCTGATCGACACCTAGATTGTTCAGTCGCTCTGGATAAAAACCGATAATAGTATGAGATTCATCTTCTATAATCAGTATCTTATTTCTTTCGGTGTTATTGGGTATTAACACATAATTTGAAGACCCAGAAGACCGACCTAGTTGCAGAGCGTCTTCATTATCATAAAAAGAATAGTCTGAAATAGCAGTACCGTCTGCATAAGAAACAGATTTTATTTCTCTTACAGGCTGTCTCTTCAAAATGATTTTATTTGTTATCCCAGATCTCCATTCGCCTATAATGTTGTCAGCTACACTATAGGTCGGTTGAGAAATAGAAGAATCTAACTGTATTGTGCGATAATCTAAAATCACAACATTCGTTAAGTCAAATGTCTGATTCGTTGTTAAATTCCTTAAACCATATCCAAGGCTACCTCTATTTATCATTTCGGACAAAGGCGTTTCTATTGTCGCCTCCATATTTCTGAAGATATAAGCATTTGGCGAAGAAACAGGGATGAATCTACTTTCAAAGTAGGATTGATAGCTTGGAGCATATACGTCAGAAACTGTAGCGAGACTCTCACCTCTAATCCATATGTCAACCTTCCCACCAAGCTCGTCATCTCGTTGCATATAAGGGCTTTCACTGTCTACTACAAACGAGTTGATTACACCAGAGATCTCCCTAGATACCCTTTCAAGTCCTGCTTTCGTACTTATGTCCACTGAAGATAAAACAGAAATAGCTCTCGAAGCCAATTCTGAATTGGTTTCTGTATCTGTCCCTCCAAAAGTAGGAGCTTGGTTTGTCACTTTCAGCCCAAAAGGAGACCCTTTAGTTATCTGATCCGATGTGAGATTCCCACTGACCCCTGCATCTCTTGCTTGAACAGGTACTACAATAGAGTATTTCTTAGTGGTGGGGTTATAATACTGACTTAACTGGTCAACATTAAGGACAACGGAAAGTGTAGTGATGAAATTTGTAGTAGAAGAAGATAATACTGTACCTGCGGGTATAGAAATAGAAGAGGAGGGTGCATTTGTTGTAAAAAAACTAACTTCTCCTGTCGCTTGTTTGCCGATACTTCTTCTCACACCAAAGTTAGAAGCCAACTTCTCAAAAGCAGAATCTATGAATACTTGAACTTCGTCCTCTTGTACAAAAAGAGCTTGTGTAAGAACTGTTTTATATTGACTCTCAACTACAGAGATTGAAGAGCCTTCGTTTAAAGGGTCGTCTATACTTAAAAGACCTGAAAAAGAGGAAGACCTGTAGCAAAAGTCCAACAGAAATCTGACTCTCTCCATCTCAGATAAGAAGGGGTCTATGATTATATCTCGGACTACAGACCCTGCCTGTATAGCGATATTTGGTTGTGAGAGAAAGATACTCTGAATCATATCTGTAGCCATCTGATCTCTGCCGACAACAGGTAGAGATAAAGTGGTATTCGTAACTTGAATGGGCATCCCAGAAACTTCTACAGAGAGAGGGCTTTCTATTTCAACTCCTGCAATAACTTTAACTGAAGTCACCACATAATACAGAGGCTTGTTTGAGGAGACTGAACTTAATGCACCTACAGAAATAGTAGGAGGAGTAGAAATAAGGGAAGCATTTCTAACATGACGAAAAGCAACCCTTGTCTTTAATGCGATACTCTGAAAGGTCGAAGAAATACGAATCCTTTTAACGGTTTCAGCAACTTCAAAGGTATTTAGAGTCTGAGAAGACAAAACTACATCCGAATGGTCTTTTTGAGTGCTTGTTGTCTCTAAAAAAAGCGGATCTTCGTCTTCTAAACTAATATCGGTACTTGTTTCTTTTAGAGCGTTTACTATTTCCTCTCTTGAGCCATATTTATTAGGGCTGAGTGGCTCGTGGTTTATCTTAAAATAGTTGCTAACCACACCCCCAGATAAAGCACTAGCGTAAATGTTGTAATATACAACCTCACTATCAAGATGGTCGAAAGAAACTTCTACGGAGTTGCTAGACCTACTAACTATAATCCCACTAGGAGGATTCACTAAACCTACAACGTCAGCAGAAAAAATAACATTCAACTCTAAAAGACCATAAGAAATATCATCTTTGAAAGCAGAAACCTTAAAGACATTCAGCCCCGTTGAGAGATCAATACCTTCAGAAAATGAGTTTGGGTTGGGGAAAGTAAACTCCCCTCCACCCACATAAACATCATCGGGATCGCTAAATTTATTTCCCAGGTACTCTATGGTAACGTGGTTTATTTCGGTTGAAATAAGACCCTTAATGTAAATTGTTTGGACTCCTGTACTAAAATAAACAGGAGTCTCTGCACTATTTCCGTCCGGCTTTACTATTTTAATCATGTCAAATCTCCGTCTAATGAGAACGAGCCGGGAACTGCGAATATAATGTTAATGTTTACTTCTTCTGAAGACATACTCTCAGCAACTATTGAAACTAAGTAACTAGTCTCATCTTCTCCAATAGTAGAAACATCAATACCCACAACTCTACGAAGTCTTTCTTTCAAAGACATACTCTGTATTGAAGCTTGTCGGTCTTGTACACTCTTAAAAGTTGTCAAAGCATCACGGACAGAGCCTCTTAATGACTGTACGACAGAAGCACTCACTTTTCGACCAATCAAGGTCATGGCATTAGAACCATACCAATTGTGGTATGGGTTTGAAGTTATTTCTGTGAGAAGCATTTTGGATAAAGACTGATAAAGCAAATTGTGGTCTTGGATCGTCTCTATTTCGCCTTTAGTGTTAAATCTGAAATCGTTCTCGACACCAGTACTTACGCACCTCCGACAAAATCTTTTTTCGGTAAGATAAGAGATATCTACGACCCCTTTAAAGTATTCTTCTTCTTTGAAAAACACTTTAAAGCCTCCACCAAACAACTTTGCTAAGTTCCAAGCACCTACGGTCTTCTTATTTTTTATAGAAATCTTTGATGTTTTGTAACCTAGCTTTTTGAGGGAGCTACCTTTTAACACTAAACCACTACTATTTTTTTGATTAGTCAGCTTAATAGAAGACTCGTAAGGCTCTGCAAATATCGGGAAAGGTAGGTTTTTGTTTAAAAATAAAACCACTTCTTGTTGTGTGAAGATTTTTGAAGTGGGGAAAGAAATAGCTTTTTCAACCCCATCTGAGCTTACAGAAAGGGTTGCAGTGTCGTTCGTAAAACGATAAGGGGCGGAAGAAGGGAACACCGTCTCTGAGGCGAGAAGTAGACCCTCTTTTGGTATTTCTTCTCCATTGAATCTTAACAAAAGAAGATTACTAGAAGAAATAGGAGAGCGTGTTATTATTTCTCTCTCTCCAACAATACTTGCCCTCTCATATCGTATAAAGTGGGGGCAAGCGTGTGCTAATAGAGCATCTTTGCTCATATTTATTCTCCTAGACTGACGTTAATATTCTCTCACATCAGTCTATGTGAATAAACTATTTATTAAAATCTTAACGAAGTGCCTTCTTGACCTTTTTAGCTGTCTTTTTCTTATCTCCATCTGTAGCGACCCTATCCATGAAGTCCAAACAGTCTTCATTAAGACCAACATCTTCAAGATTACCTGTAGCCATTTCTAAAGCCCAAACGGAAGAAATATAACCTAGATCTACAACCGCAGACCTAAACCACTCATATACTCTCGTTGCTCTACCATAAGAAACCCCACCATCGGTTTTTAAACTTTTATTGAGAAACGTATCAAGGATAGCTTCTGCATGTTGAGAAGAAATACCAAAATCTGAAGCCATTTGACCAATCATAACATCTTTCAACTCAGATTGGATCTTTGAGATAGAATGAGTGTGCTTGTCACCCTCTTCATCTGTGAAAGTCATTACATCCCCTTTAACTTTCACAGTGGCTCGATCATCTGAATACTTAATTAGTTCTAAAATAGAAGCGTATTCTCCTGCAAAAAAAGTTTCTGGTATAGAGCCTATCCCAGAGTCAACGCTCTTATTTACATTTAACAGTGGCTCTAGTTCTGTAGTGGTGAAGGAGTTGTCAGGAGCTACCATTTTCCCCGTAGCATCCACACCAAAGAACCCAATATGGTCAGCCATTCTTGGAGAATATTTCGCTCTAAGACCGAGCCTAAAATTCTTCATGAGTGCCATACCTACGGATGCACTAAAGAAGTCATTTGGGAACTTCAAATCTGAAGACTGATATACAGAAGCACTGAGATCGGCAAAAACAGGCAGACCGCTGTCTGTTGCTTTCAGATACATTTTTGCTATGGTCTTATCCTTGTCGGCTAGAGCAGGAGCACTTGGGAAACATTCTGACAAATCAAGAAGTTCTTCTTGTTGCTCTAAAGAGAGGTCTAAAATCTTAGAAGATCGAAGGATGTCTTTAACATTCTTCGCACCAAGTTTACGGTCAGCTTCTGTTATCTTCTCATTTATGTCTGAATAAATCTTACTCCGTAGAGCCCCGCTTTGCATAATCCTTCTTTTTCTTTTTGCATTGAACTCTCCCCCACCTTTTAAGAGAGCTCCAAGAGCTTTCTCAATCTCTTTTGAGGTGTCGGCTTTTGTCTTTTCTTCCGCTTCAGAAAGCTCTTGTCTTATTGACTCCATAGCGGGGCTATTTCGATATTTATCTTTAAGACCCTCTAAGAAATATTTCCGATCTCTTCTTTCTTCACGATAATCTTCGGCAAGAGTATCGACACCTTCTGAACCATCTAATCTTTTCAGATCCACATAGACAGAAATAAGTTTCTTTTTCGCTTTCGCATATTGGGCTTCAGCAAGATTAGTGTCAGAACGACTAGGTACTTCACTATCTAAGATTAACAGATCCAACTCATCGCTAGAAAGAGTAACACCCATCGCTTTGAGAATTTTCAAAGCGTCTTCTTCCTTGTTTGAAACAGCTTTTGACCAAGCTTCTTTCTTAGATCCATAGTTGTTCTTCTGATCGTAGTCATGAAGTTCACGATCTAAATCAGAAGCAGAATAAGACACCGCCCTATTTCTGAACGCTTCTCCATGTGCCTTTAAAAGAGCTTCTCTCTTGCTGTCTTCTCCGCCCATCTGCTCGATGTTTCTTTTTACAGTACGAAACTCCATGTTGGAAAAGTTAGACTCAGTAGCTACCCCTGCTTCAATAAGAGCTTTCTCTGAATTTTCGTCAATCAAATCTTCAAGAGATCTTTGTGTAGAAAGTTCTTTAACAGCATCCATTTTCACTTTTCTAAGAAGAGCATCCCTATCCTTAAACCAAACACCAAGATCTTCTATAGAAAGCATTGTTTCAAGCACATTTTTGATGGCGGTTTTAGTACTACTTTCTGTAATCTTACCGTCAATTAGAAGCACTTTCTCTTGGCTCTTTAGTATTTCTTTCGCTTTATTTCCAATCTCTCTAGTAGAGAGATCCGATCTAACAGAAGAAATAGCGTCTTTCAGAGCTTTAAGAGGAGGGACAGATGCAGTTTGATATGGGAAGTTATTGTCTTTGTCTTTACTTCTCGAACTAACCCACTCATCTTTTGGAGCGAGGAGGTCTTTAGCTGAATTCTCCTGTACTTCTTGACGAGGTTTTGGTTGTCTGCCTCTTGCCCTTGTTGAAAATTCTATTTCCAATTTCTCTTTAAACTCCTCAAAAATCTTATCTGCTTTCTCTTTGCTTGAAGTATCTGAAGAGTTATGGAGATTTCTCCACTCGTCTAGTTTATCCACATTACCAAGACGAGCTAAAACATATGTTTCAACGTCTTTCTCTCTTTTTCTGTAGTCACTAGAGGAGTCGTTTGCTAAAGCACCAAGGTAAGATTTTCGATCAGAATCAGAAAGCTCTAGGATCTCTGGAACATCAAGATCTCCTTGATTCATTCTTCTCGAATATAAAAGTCGTCTGACGGACTCAAACTCTGAAGGCTGAAACTGCTCAGAAGACTGATCTATTGCTTTATTGATAACCTCAATGTTTTCAGAAATGCTCTTCATCGCTTTTTGGGTTGCTTTAGTCACTTTAGACAAAGCAGAAATAAACTCTGTTATAAGAGTAATAGAATCAGGATATTGGATTAAGACTCTCTCTAGTATTTCTTGGATCTGATCAAGATACTCTTTTTCTCCTACAACTTCGAGAATTTGTTCTTCATCTTGTAGCATATTTATTATTTGCTTTAGCTGATTCTTATCCTTCTCTGTTATACCCCCCAAAGAAGATGTAGTCTCTCTTAGAAGAGTGCGTGAAATAAATTTCAAATCGCTTTTTGCAACGTCTTTAAACTGTATAGCGTTCACTACGCTCCCTATAAAGTCTTCACGAGCTTCTAATATTTCTTTACGCTCTTCTATCGAAGTCGATCTGTTAATATCTTTCTTGGCGATCTTTAACTTTTCTCGCTTGCTACGTTTATAGCTTCTCTCGGACTCTTTGGAGCTTTCTATCAAGTTAAAGGTAGAGTCTGTCTCCTTGACAATAGACCGAAAAATCTCTTGGTTCTCTGAAGCGTCTGTTATTTCCCGCTCCATGTTTTCACCAATGAAGTTACGGTCTACATAACGAGTAAGCTCATCATGGGCATAAACTTTAATCTGGTTGTTAAAGTACTTAGCGTCTTTAAGAACCTTCATTCTAAGACCTTTAATACCAACGAATTGTGTGCCTCTCATCCTACGATTATTATAAAACTTCCAAGTCTTAGCGTAGATTGTAGCTTTCCCTTTAAATCTCAGCTTCTTTAATAGCCCCCCTTTTAAAGGGCCTGATAGATCAGGAAGGTCTTGGATAAACTCAGTGGCATAACTCTGATTTAGAATCTCGTCGTTATTTCTCCCTGTAGAAACAAGTTCTAGGATTTTTCCTACGAAATACTCGTCAGAAGGCACACCTTGGATCTGAGTGATGTCTTGCTTTATCAGCCCTCCAACAAACTTATTAAAATAAGCATTGAAATAAGCCCTAGTAGTGGAGTGGAGTTTCTTCAGAAACTTCATTTGTTTTTTTCTACGAGCTAAGAGATTTTTTGACTCTATAAACTCTTTCTTTTCTTTTTCAGAAGCCAACTGATTCAAACCTACGAGATCCTCATATAAATTAAACGTAGGACACTCGCACAGTCTGAAGAAGTCATCCATCAGAACAAAACCCTCGTCGCCTTGATGGTGTACATTCGCACAAACACGAGCAAAAATCTTAGAGTCATTTGTCTCTACAAGCTTTTGTCGGTTAGCCCCTTGTACTGCTTCAAGTCTAATACCCATAACGTGAAGAAGATAGAGGTTTGTGGCTCTATCTACACAAAGTTGTAAAATTGCTTCTGTATTCATGTTCATTCTTCTCCAAAGTAGACGTTATACATCTCGTTATATGATGACTATAATAAAAGATAAAAAAATAAAAAAAAAGACTTGATCAAGGTGGGTGTCTGTAGTAGAACTAACCACCAGACCCAAAGACCGATTCAGTCACAAGGGTCTTTAGCCATAAACCCCGATTCGGGAGTAACAACAACAGGAGTCTTTATGCAAGACCAATTATTGTGTGATAAGGAATCTACGGGCTTTCTCTCTGAAATAAAACCCACAGAAGAGAGTAAAGTAGAAGATTTCCTCAAAGAGTTAGATCAAGCCTTCCCAGATAACATCTCAAATGACGCTTACGGTCTTCTTTTTGAAGAGTTAGATCAAATCTGCCTTGAAGTAAAGTCAGACCCCGAAGAAACAAGCATATTCTTATTTAAAGACGGTGCGAAAGTGTATAATTTATGGGTGAAAAAACTCCAAGCTTATGCCATAAGGAAGAAATATGTTAGTGGTGTAGACTACAAACCCTCTTATCAAGTTAAAGATGAGGCGTATGATCTCGCTTCTGACTTCCTAACTGAGTGTGCAAAGAAAAATAAATTTGCAGGTTATTGTGACGAGAAACGACTACCTTGGATCAGAGCTGTCATGTTTTCTCAGTGGATGTCTCGAAAAAGAGAAAAACTAGGTAAACAGGCGGATCAGCGAATGGACAGTAGAAATAGAACTCTGAGAGATCAAAAAAAAGGAGAAAGCAATTGCCCAGCACAAACATATGCTTTCGTCAACATCGAAATAGAAGAAGGTTTGTTTGAAAAGGAGTTGTATGACCCCAACCAAACTTCTCAGCTTGATGAGTTAGAGTTTAAGACTTTAATCCAGTCTCTCGAAGAAATAATCCGAGTTGAATGTCAAGACAATGCGGATAAGCATACACTTTGGACGGAGTTGCTAAAAGGTTTCGTTGAAACCAAGGTTTTCAACCTAAAGAGACACTCAGATACGACTTGGGCTCAAACTCTCGGCATCCCCCTTAAAGACCTTAGAAACCAAAAAACGCAGATGAAGAGAGCATTAAGAAAGAATCTTGTGGTCTAACCCTTCAAACCCAAGTCTGAGAAATGCTGATAGATAAGCTCAACAGCTTGGTCAAAGTCACTTATTTTAGTCTTTGAACCGTCTATATCTACGACAAGATTAGCATAGGAAAAACCACCTTTAGGGTTGACCAAAACACCTTCTATCTTAGCACTAGATCCTAGTGCGTTAACTTCGATGTGCTTGTAGGTGTTTGACCTGTCTACATAAGATCTCACAGTATGTTGGCCTTTCTTAAACATCCATTCAAGTCTCTTTACAACCCGACTTAGTTGTTGATTTCCAATGAAGTCTTTCATCATCCCAAAAAACCTAGACTCTATATGTCTCTGACTTATTTTCTTTGCAGAAGCTCTTTTATCGTACATCTTTTATGTCCTCTATCCTGTGTGTTTAATCTCAAAACAATACAATACATAAAAGGAGTATAGAATGATGGGAGCTGGAGTTATGATTACAAGTAAGAATAGAGTACTTCTTTTGAAACGCTCTAAAGACTATAAGTGGAACTGTGCAGGAGGGTCTACAGAAAAAGGTGAAACTAGATTTCAAACCGCTATCCGAGAGATGAATGAAGAAATACTCAATGTGCCTGAAAGTCTGAAAATAGTAGACCACTACCACACTAAACCATACACACTATACTATGGTATTTTAGAAGAACCGTTCATACCTGTAATAAATGAAGAGAGTATAGATTGGGCTTGGGTTAGTATTTCTGAACTTTTCAACCTAGAAATACACCCCAAAGATTATTACTCACTCAAGTATTTCTTAGACTAAGGTTTACCATCCACCTTCATTTTCGTCTTGTTCTTGAGCAAGACTCTCAATTACATAAATGAACTAAAAGAGCACCTTTTCACCACTCTGAATATACCCCTCATAATCCTCAATATCTCTCACTTCTCGACCTTGAAAATCAACTACAGAAATAAGAGCTTGATGTGTCTCTTTCATGTTGTCGTACTTCTTGTTATGGTGTGTAAAATAAAGATTCCCAAGACTATAAAAAATAGGCTTACCTTTATATATCTCCATCGGTTGGAGAACATGAGGGTGTGAACCAACAATGAGATCTGCACCTAAATCGACTAAGAATCTACCTAACTTTATTTGATAGGACTCAGGTTGGATCTTGTACTCTAACCCCCAATGAATACACACACAGATAATATAGTCGGGATATATTCTTCTAGTGTCGGTGACACCCTTTAACAAGAGAGGTAAATCTTCTCGGCAAAACACCAAATCTCGTGTTTTGTAAGAAGACTCGACTAAATCAATACTGAAGATCGCTAAGTTTAATTTTTCATCTATATGTGGATAATAATAATCAGTACCAACACCTGAATAAGAGACCCCTTCTCTTTCCAAGTAATACGTTGTTTCAGAAATACCCTTAAGACCATGATCTAAAGCGTGATTATTACCTAGAGAAACATAGTCTATACCTGCCTTAACTAAGTGGCGAACTGCTTGTGGTTCTGCATACAATAAAACACCGTCATAGTTCTCGGCTTTCTTTCCCGTAAGAGGTGAGCTACATATGGGTGACTCTAAATTAACTATGCTGTAATCTCTTGGAATACGAGCTAAAGAGTCTAAACAACCCTCAACAGAATAAGAAATAAACCCCCCTTTATGGGTTCTGCCGAAAGAAATGTCGCCACCAATAAGTATCTTCATGTCATTTGCCCTTGATTAAGAAGTAAACTAAAATAGACAGAACCATTAAAAGCACCAAAAGAGGAAGGATGAGAAAGTCAGGCATCTCTTGAGTGTGGTGCTTCCAACCTATGTAAATCTTAGACATCTTTAATTATCCACCACCATTAGGGGGAGGGTATTCTTCTCCCCCCAAAGGATAATCCAACCAAGAAAATCTCTTTCTTGACTCTAAGTAGTTAGTAAAGTCATCACACTCCCAAGCTTCCTGTTCAAATCTGATCGCAAGATAAGAATCGCGAGTGAACCCTTTCTTCTTGATGGTCGCTGAATAGAGGTAGTCGAAAACATAGACCAAAAGAAACCCAACAACAAAAGTCTCTAGGTATTGTTGGAAATGGATGGTTTCATGTCGTTTTGTCTTCTCACTTATTTCTCCTCTTGAAAAAACAAGACAGAAAAGAGTGATTGCACTTATTTCTATCGGGGCGAGTTTACTCAGAATAACAGGAACTTTTGAGTTCTCTATGAAAATCGGCTTTAAATGTTTAAGCATGAACCTTCTCCAATAGTAAGTTTATACGAGTTCAAGTATATACTTGAGAAAAAAGATAGAGGATATAAAAACTATGAGTGTACAAAACACGAGAAACATCGTCAAAATTCTGGAAAAAGCGTGTAACTTAGCAATCTTAGAAATATTAAATGTCCTTTCAGACACTAAAGACCCTCTAGTAAAAATCATTGCTATCCGCAGATGGAAACACAACTACGGTATTTCTTCTAGGCTACTCAAAGTAGGAATCGAGTTTTCAATACTCGGAGAAATATACAAAAACCAAAGTAAAGACAAATCTTACTCCAGAGATCTGGGGAGTATGCTTACAACCGAGCAGAAATTAGAAATAAACCTGCTACACAGGAAGGCAGCGTTGTGGGTTTACACACATTGGAGTTCTGCGGTTACAGCAAAACTTTACATGAAAGTTAAAAACAAGAAAGCATTAGATGATGTTGCTTTTGCACTCCTTAAGCACAAGTACCTCAGACTTACCAACGGTATGCCATACAGAAGACTAATAAAAATAATGTTGCAAAGTTTACCGGAGGTGTAAAAAAAACTCCTTAATATTATATACCTCATACTAACCAAAAAGGGGTATTTTAATGATAGAAGAAAAACTCGCACTGACAATCGAAAAGCTCCGAAAGGTAAGAGCCAAAGAGGACTTAAAAGCCCCTCCAAGCACTATCCTAAAGACAGAGATAAAAGAGGATGTCCCACTTACTCTGAGACAGTATCAAGTACAAGGTGTCTTACACCTTCTCGCAATGCCTCGATTTGTTCTAGGAGATGATACGGGTTTAGGAAAAACCCTACAAGTCATAGCGACCTTAGCCTATTTGTGGGATAAGCGACCCGACATTCCTGCTATTATTCTCACCACCAAATCAGCCGTAGGGCAATGGGAGTCAGAGTTCGAGAAATTTACAG
>Ga0233427_10003021_pt1 | contig 15119 bp, 10 predicted proteins | sample SI_118_April2016_5_FD_179885 | JGI IMG/M metagenome (GOLD analysis project Ga0233427, IMG submission 179885) | Seawater microbial communities from Saanich Inlet, British Columbia, Canada - SI_118_April2016_100_MG | ecosystem: Environmental > Aquatic > Marine > Inlet | place: Canada: British...
GCCCATGAGATGGCATGTCGGCATCGACAGCAACAGCGGCGGCGGGGCCATCGATTAGTTCAATTTCGAAACTAAAAATTTCGTTAAGTGGCGCGCCTCCATCAGGGTAGTGCACCAAAGGCAAAGAGCTTTGACATGATGCCAAAGCCCCTAACACTAGAAGTAGTAATAATTTTCTTCTCATAGAACAGTTATGCGTTCAGGTAGAGATAGCATACCTGTTGCCGCACCTGGATTTGCTACGGCTTGCATATAAACTGTAATACCCGCCATCTGCGGGGTGATAGAAACTGGTATCGCTGCACGACCAAGCGCATTGATTTGCACAGAAGGCATAACAACTATTGGCATCGATAAAGCAGCCACACCATATGGTGATTGGATGCCGTCCATGCCGGCCACGCTGTAAGCGATTCGCGCAGTAGAGTTGGCCGGTGCGCCATCAATCGCTAGTTGAGAATTTCCACCAGTAGTTGATTGTGATAGTCCAATCTCAAATGGCGCGTAGTCAGTTGCTGTTGAAGGAGGTGGCAAGTGCCCGCCACCAGGACCAGTGTTTGCGGTCTCTAGTATTCCGTAGTAGGTAGGTCCAACCAAGTAAGGATATTCTGCTTCGCCACTTGAGTTGCGAGTTGCGAAATAGGCGAATGTTCCTTGCGGATATTCTGGCGTCACGCAAAGGCGACCGTTGAATTCATTTAGGTGTCCGAGGTTGGCAACGTATTCGTAATCTTCGTTGTAAGCACCCAGAGGGTAAGTGTTGCTAATCGCCGGGCCCCATTCGTTTTGCGGCAAGGTTGTTCCATCTGGCAAAGTGTGGCGATCGGTGATGCTGCGTATGCGGTATGAAGTTTCCATCCGCACAATTGGGCCAGTACCATTGGCATTAGCGGAAGCATATGGACCGTAAATCGGAAAGCCATCAAAAGCAAAACCAATAATAGATGAATGATAGCGCGCAGTGTCACCCGTTTGCGTGACTAACGAATGAGGGATTTGGTGATAATGATAATCACCACGCTGCGCTGGGTGACCCATGCCGGTGTCCATGGTGCTGCCTTCCCAGTAAATCGCGTTTTGAAACCATACGCCTAAGTTCTGGTAAGAGCGTGCGTCTTTAGCATTAAAAATAGGGACGCCATTTATCATTACGCCGATTGCTCCGAGCCCCGTTTCGGTTTTTGTACCGGTTTGTTCGGTAGGGGTTACTGGCAACAGAAACGACCATCCTTGATCACTAGCAACATTTGGGTTGCCAGGCCAAGGGCCAATCGCGTGCGAAGGAATACCTGCTGACTGCACGAAAAGGTGTGCTGGCGTGAAAGAAGTACGTTGCACATCAGCTTCGATTTGGCTGATAGCTGCGTGCACTGAGGCAGACGTTGATTGACCAGTAGAGCCATCAAGATTGCGCTTAAAGGCATCTAATTGGCTTGGGGTACCCTGGGCAAGGGCAGAAAGGAGGAGCAGTGAGCCTATTATCATGACAAGTTAAACACAGCTAAACCTGTTTGGTTTCGTGGCATTTGTTAATATTACCACATGAAATTCATTGGAAAGCTACTTTTATGGATAGGAGGTGGGGCTTTGCTCTATACCGACCTAAAACCTTTAATAAATGACATCATCGACGCTTTCGACTCAGGTCTTGGTCTCGGCATGGGCGTCGAAGAGTATCTGCTTGCTTTTTCGCGTCCAGTGTTTGTATTTGGCGTGATTTGTGCTGCCGGTTTACCAGAATTGAAAGCGCGTGCCAAAAAGCCAAAGCCTAGTAGCGCGAAAAAAGGTTCATGAAGTTTGTCGCGGCTGCGGGGTGCAAAGTCAGTGCGCCTCGCACAAAACTAAAGTTTTCTAGTTCTTCGCCGCGCTCTATTCTAGTGCGGATCATTTCCCCGCCGGCGGGTTGCCAATCGATAGATACCGAATCGATTTTTGATTCTAGCTCGTAACGTAATGGAGTGGCGCCAGTGTCAGCAGCCAAAGTTGGCCCCTGAGAAGACCATCCGTGATTGTTGGATGAAGTAGCCCAACCATCTAAATCTCGGCCGTTGTATAGTGAATGGTCGCGGCGTAATGTCGCTGCTTTTTGTTCTTCGCTCAATCGTCCACTTGCTGGCAATTCACGCACCCGCATGTTTCTGAAGTAAACGGTTTTACCCTCAGCTTCGATACACAAAAAACCTTCACGTGGATTTATTTCGGTTCCTGCGGAGACCACTTTGCCGTTGACCGATAAAGTTAAAGAGCCATCGATGGCGGTTATCCTGAAGTGATTCCATTCACCGGTGCCGCGCGCACGGCGTTGGCTTGGCAAACATCGCGCCCAAGATGCTGGATGGGGACGAACGGGGGTTAAAGTAGAGCCCCAAATTGCAAAAATGTCACCATGACTAGTGTAGTTGTCAGTTTCATAACCATTAATCACTTGCACTTCAATAGAACGAGTGAATGGCACGCCAACTGCTGGGGTCGGGTCAGACCATACGAAGAAACCAGCATTTGACACATCTTCGAGATGTTTGTACTCGAATTCGCAAATGAAATTGCGATAGCGTTTTTCGGAACGCAATACGCCTGTCGGGATGCCATCACACTTTATCATGCTATCTTCTACAGTAAATGTTTCATCGTGACAGTTTACCTTTTGCCAGTTCGACAAGTCTTTGCCGTTGAATAAGTTCTGCCACGGCTCGAGGGGGTAGATTTCGGTCAATTCGCCCTGCACCTTTCTCAGCAAATTGCGAGTGAAACGAATGCCGTCGCCTTCACTATGTTTGCTGCCTTCATATTCGACGCCGAAGTGCCCGGTGTAGCCAGAGCGTAATACTAATTCGACCATTCGGTAATAATCGGTGCCAGTCTCGTTACCGTTTTCATCGAAAGCATGTGACTTGGCCGAAACCGCTTTAGCGAAAGGCATCATTTCTTCGACGCCTTGATAGCGATCGTACAAACCATCTTGCTCATCGCTGCCGTTGTACATGTTGAAGTTTCCGAAGTCAGGCAAAGTGCCGCAGTTGTCTTTGCCAATCATGTTCATTACGCCGGCAAGCCAATTGCCATTACTTGAGTAACCACCGTGGTTTTCGACAATTACGTTTAATCCGTATTCTGCGCCATAATCAGCTAGTTTGGCTAAACCGTCGGCAGCGAGTTTTTGTTGCTCTTCGAATGAACCAGAGCTAGCCGCGTTGACGCGAATCGAATGACAGCCTAATTGCTTTGCAGCACGTAACCATTGGCGATGGCTTTGCACAGCTATTTCGCGTTTTGTCGCGGACGGGTCTCCGAGCTGTCCATTGCCGTCGCACATAATTAATAATGACTGCACACCCATATCGTCAGCACGTTTTTTCATTTGTGCAATGTAGCCTTCGTCGCTAGCTTTGTCGTGAAAAAATTGGTTGACGTATTCGACAGCGTTGATGTCAAAGGAGCGCGCCATCTTGGCGAAATCTAGATTGTCGATGTCGCCAGCTTGTAGAGCACGATGCAACGACCATTGCGCAAGTGAAATTTCAAAGTCTGCCAGCTTGGGATGAATCGGCGCGCTAATGCAAGACGGAAATGTCGAAGAGGTAGTAGCTAGGGCAGCTAGTTTTGCTGAATTACCAAGAAAGGTTCTGCGGGTGTGGGCCATGTGCTTAGCATAAGGACGCGTTAAGCTATCGTCAGTAAATAAATTTGATGCAATCTTTGTTTGGAATACTCTGCCTTCTCGGCCTAGCTGTTTTGTTGAGCAGCAGCCGAAAAGCTATTAATTGGCGCACTGTTGTCAGCGGGCTGGCACTGCAATGGATGTTGGCATTTATTGTCCTTAAAACATCGTTTGGCTCTTTATTTTTTGACGGTGCCCAAAAATTTGTGCGTGGACTAATCGATATCGCAAAAGTGGCTGGAAAAGATGTGTTCGGCGAGCCAACGTTGGGTCTCGATGGCGGGCACGCGATTTTTGGGGCAATTGTGATTGTTACGGTGGTGTTTTTTAGTGCAATGTTTACGCTGTTGCACCATCTTGGCTTCGTAAAGATAATCGTTGGCTCTATGTCTAAAGTTATGGCCAAGTTGATGGGCACTTCCGGTTCAGAATCAACGGTTGCAGCGGCCAATATTTTCGTCGGACAGACTGAAGCCCCGTTGTTAATTCGCCCATATTTGGCCACTATGACGCGCTCTGAAATTGGCGCAATCATGACAGTTGGGTTCGCCACAGTCGCTGGCGGAGTATTTGCAATTTACGTCGAGATGATGGGCGACGTTGTGCCCAATGTCGCGGGCCACTTATTGGCAGCGACAGTGATGTCAGCGCCGATGGGATTGGCTATGGCAAAAATCGTTTTTCCGGAAACTGAAAATTCGCCAACTATGGGTAAAGATGTTAGTCAGCCAGAATCTGAATATGCAAATGTCTTAGACGCGACATCATCGGGCGCGTCCGAAGGTATGAAGTTGTCGATAAACATCCTCGCGATGTTGATAGCTTTCCTTGGGGTGTTGGGCGTGATAAATTGGTTGATGGGAGCGGTGTGGGGCGATGGTATTACCTTGCAGTCGATTCTCGGCACTGTGTTTGCACCGATTGCATGGTTGCTTGGCGTACCGGCGAGTGAGATGACTCAAGTCGGTTCACTACTTGGTACCAAAATGGCAGTGAATGAATACGTGGCGTTTATTGAACTCCAAAAGCATTCAGTAGCCGGATTGAGTGACACCTCGAAAATTATTGCGAGTTATGCTTTGTGCGGATTCTCTAATTTCAGCAGCATCGCCATTCAAATCGGCGGCCTGAGCACACTCGTGCCGCAGCGGCGCAAAGAAATCGCCTCTTTAGGCTTGCGCGCGATGATGGCGGGCACCCTCGCTACTTACTGCACGGCAGCAACTGCATCTTTATTCCTAACATAGACCGTCGCGCACCGTATGATATGGCATGAGAAAAATCGCACCCTGCGGTGCTGCAACGTTGCTAATTTTTGCGGCGTGTTCAGCACCAGAACCACAAAGCACGCAAATGGTCAAATTGCAACCTGCAATCGATCGCTCGTATGCTCCGCAAGAAGCAGCCCCTGTTTCACAGACCATTAACATCGCCATCAGTGGCATGACATGAGTTAGTTCATGAGGCGGCAGGGTCTCTAAGGCTCTTGCCTCTCTACCGTGGGTAGAGGAATATGATGTACAGCTCGGCTCCGCGACAGTTACTGTTAACGCCGAATACGATGAGTTAGCTACTTTGGCAACAATCGAGGCCGCTGGCTTTGGCGCTTCAATAAAGTAGTAAGTTAAGCTTTAACCTTTACAGCAGTCGCCCATTAATATGGACGACTGCTTTTTGTATTAGCCGGGCTAAGCATCTTTATTTCTTGAAATGTAGATGAAAAAGTGCCAAGCAAGCATAAGCCCAAGTATTCCACCAGCGACTCCGCTGAACATATCCACGTGCTTGTGACTGTCGATAACGACGCGCTCAGCCAGGTCATAGTCGAGGTTGCTGTACAAAATGTTGGTGAGATATCCGAGAACTAAAGATATCGTCGCCAAGCTAAATAAATAAGCACGCAAGGCCGAGCCACCAATCATTTGTTTGATTACTAAGATAGTAGTAATATTGGTTGCTGGTCCGGCGAGTAACAAAACTAGCGCTGCGCCGGGGTCTAAACCTTTGGCGACCAGCGCAACAGCAACCGGAGTCGAAGCGGTTGCGCAAATGTACATCGGCAGCGACATCAACAACATGGCGACTAATGAAAGCCATCCGCCTGGTATGACGTCGCCGAAAAAGTTGTCGGGGATAAATAAGGTGATTAGCGCAGAAAGAATAAACCCTAGAATGAACCACGGCGCAAGGTCTGCCATTAGCTTGCCGTATCCGAACTTGACCGCTGCAACTAAGGACGGCTTATTGCTAGTAGTTTGTTCATGTGCGCAACAATTTTTTACTGGCTCGGGTTTTTCTTCTGGAGGTAAGCTTAAATTATTTACTACGCATCCGGAAACTATTGCTGTGAAGACCGCCGATATCGGACGCAGGATGGTCATTATCGGATCCATCAATGCGTAAGTGATGCCTACGGAATCAACTCCGGTTTCTGGGGTCGCAATTAAAAAGGCAGTAGTTGCGCCGCGAGATGCTCCAGCTTGTTTTAGACTTGCTGCGGTCGGGATAACCGAGCATGAGCATAACGGCAGCGGGGCGCCGATTATCGAGGCTTTTAATACTGACCAAAAATTATCTTGCCCGAGATGTTTAAAAACTTTTTCTTGCGGAATAAACTCTTTAAGCAGTCCGGCAATAAAAAATCCACCAAGCAACCAAGGGCCTGACTCTACTAAGATTGACCAAATGGCGCCAAAGAAATCAGTCATTGAATTAACGCCATGCCACAGATGCCAATTAGTAATAAAATCACTTTAGCCGCAACGTCTTCTTTGTGGTGGAAAACTTCGGGCAGCAACTCGGTAAGACAAACATAGAGAAATGTGCCAACGGCCAAGGCGACGGCAATAGCGGTGGCGTTCGGTGAAAGCTGCGGCAAAAGTTCACTGCCGAGTAACAACCCGAGTGGCGTGATGCAGGCGAACACCACAATTAATGTCACCACCTTCTTTTGCTCGAAATGCGCCAATTTAAAAACCGAAGTTAAGGAAAACGCTTCGAATGCTTTGTGGAACAAAATGCCAACCATAATCGGCGTAGTTAACTCAGTTGCCGACAAGCTTAGTCCGACAGTAAATGCGTGCAGCGATAAACCGGCAAGCGTTGCATAGCCTACAGCAGTGTGGCGGTGGATATCATCATGGTCGTGAGTTCGGAAAAGGAGTGATTCTAAAAAGTAAATCGCCAATACTCCTACTAAAGCAACTGCCCATAGCAATCGCGGCTCGATATCCGCATCAGCGATGGTGGTCGGTAGTTCTGGCAACATGTGCAAGAACACCGCGCCCAAAAAAATGCCCGTCGATAACGCCAATGCAATGTGAAGGCGGCGGTCATTCCATTTGACTAACAGTGGCAGCAATCCGCCACCAAGGCCAACGAGAAGTAGTTCGAGCATGCGCTTATTCTACAGTATCAGGCATCTCAACATGGGTGATGTTAATGTTGCCATTTATAGTTGATAAACGAATCAGCCCAGCGCCTTGATTGGCAAACAGCGGTGGTCCGTATACGCTGTAGTCACCATGAGTTGTCGAACCCGCTATTTTGGCATCGATAGTTGCCGAGTTGTTGATACGCAATGAACCATTAGTTGTAGTCATTGAACCCGAGCCGTTGAATATAGCGGATTGAGTTAAATTAATATCACCCTTGGTTGAGCGCAAGTCGAAATCAGCGCTGTTGCCGTCTAGCACAATATCACCATTGTTGGTCTTGGCACGCACCTTGTCGCTGGAGTTAATAATTACGTCACCATTAATTGTGCGTACATTCACCGCACTTACTAACGGCACCACATTGACGTCGCCATTTGAGTTACGAATGTCAAGATTGATATTTTCAGGAATCTGTACTATTAAGTTCGCTCCGCAATTGCTAGTTGGTCCGGTTATTTCAACAATTGCAACGCCACCGTCGGCATAGTTAAATTGCAAATCAAGTTGATTTATTAGGCTATTCGCCTTTTCGATAGATGTGGCCTGAGCAAAATAATCGACATCAACATTCAGTTCTTTATGCGCACTGAGCGAAGAAATGGTGATGTCGCCGTTGACGTTGATAATGCGCAAGCTTTTAGTTTGCGGCACCAGTTCGTTACTGAAACTACTAAGGCGGCTAACAGATTCTAAGGAGCTGCACGCAGTCAGGCACATGACGGCAAGTGGTAAAGCGAATAACTTCATGCGAATATCTTATAATCATTGAGTGTTAATCGCTCACCTTTTTTTTGCATTTGCTTGCTCGCAAAACCCAAGCGAGTATGTGCAAGTTTATCCGGGCAATATGCCCTTGGTGTTGTCGGCGCCTCACGATGGCTATGAGAAGCCCAAGTCAATGGCTGACCGCACTGAAGGTGTCGTTGTGCGCGACACTGGCGCACGAACGATTGCTTTGCATTTAGCCGATGAAATCGAATTGCGCTGCGGACGGCGTCCGTATGTGGTAACTACAACTTTGCATCGTATTAAGTGTGACATGAATCGCGAGGTGGTTGAGGCGGCGCAAGGCGATAGGGCGGCTGAGGTTGAGTGGCGCGCTTATCACGATGCATTAGCGAAGGCGTGTGCTGACGCGCAGGCGATAAATGGCTCGGCGTTATTATTGGACATTCATGGGCACGGCCATCCGAATAATTGGATTGAGGTCGGGCATGCGGCGCCACTCGATGGTAGTGAATGGATAAGTGGCAAAACTAGTGTTGGAGCTTATTTGACAGAGCAAGGCTTCAAGGCGGTGCCGTCTCCAGATATTCCAGATCCGGGTGATGAAAAGTATTTTAATGGTGGTTATATAACCAGACATTTTCGTAGCGATTCGATGCGCACCATCCAATTTGAATTGTCGGGGCCGATGCGTAAAAAAGACAAGCGCCATGATACCGCACGACGCTTGGCAGATGCTTTGAGCGATTTCTTCCCGACTCATTTTGCGATACCTAAGTTCGAATTAAATATTCAAGAAGTCACTAAACAAAATGATTACGAGTCGTTTTATAAATTTTTTAATCGCGCGATTGACGTGTTTGGTTTGACAATTGTGGCCGATAAGAATACAGATGAAAAAAAATTGCTACACCAAGCGTGGGTGATGTATCAGTATTTGGACAATGATCAAAACGGTTTTGTTGACAACTACAAAGTAGTAGAGTTTTTGCAAACCGAAAAAGCGTATATGTTTATAACATCTAGGCGTTTCAGCCCACAGCGCCACGAAAAAGATGGATGGCATATCGCGCAAGATTGTTTCGCTGACGAAACTCGTCCCGATGGCTTGCCTTTTAATAAAGATGCTGACGAATTTGACGCCACTTTAGAAGAAGTGTGGCATTTGATTTCGAATGGCTACGTCGCTGTTTACCCGCAAGCATTTGGCCTAGAACCTGATTCGTCAAAGCTAAGCGCAGCAATGGATGTCGCCCGCGGAGGCCAGTTTAGGCGCATTCCCCGCAATTATCCAGATGGCGCCTGGTACTCCTATTATGATAAAACATGCGAATATGAATGCATGGCAATGGAATACTTTTATTGGGGCCTGACCACATTGCTCGATGCGCAATCACATCCGTTGCGCGCAGCACAAATAAGAGATGAATGGCGTTTGACGACCCCCGAACAACTGCGTGATGGCGATAAGTTAATCACCGAGTTGCTCGAGGATGATAAATATAAGCTGCCTACTCGCTTGCCGCAGCCAATTTCTGCGCCTTAAGCTCTTCGACTACCTTCGCTTTAGCCGACATCACCGCATTGCGCGAGGTCTTTTTTAGATCCCAGTTGAGGCGTAGCTTTGCGCCAGTCCATAAAACCCATTTGGTTGGGTCGTAGTGAAACCAGCGGACGCCATTACGGTAATCGTTGGCAAAGCGATGGTGAAAGTTGTGGTAGCCTTCGCCCATTGTTAGCAACGCAGTGATAATCGAATCACGCGCTGAGTTCGCTAAAGAATACGGGCGTGTGCCAACTATGTGCGCGACCGAATTTATCGAAAACGTCGAATGCCATTCGAAAACCAAACGTAAACATCCAGCAATCAAAAATGCACCCCATGGGTCACCCCAAAGCAATCCTAAACAGAATGGTAAAATGAAATTAGATATCGCCACCCACAATACGTAATGGTTATGTTGGTGCATCAACCACTTGTCTTTCTTTAAGTCCGGCACATTTTCATAATCAGGCTCATCGGAACGGAACAAAATCCAGCCGATGTGTGCCCAGACAAAACCTTTTTGAATGTTGTACGGGTCTAAATCCTTGTCTACCTGGCTGTGGTGTACGCGGTGATCGGCAGACCACTTAAGCGCTGAATTTTGCACAGTTGCTGCGCCGAAGAACAAATGCCAAACGCGAAAGATTTGATAAGTGCTATAAGACGGGTGCGAAAATAAACGGTGATAACCAGCACTGATTGCAAAAGTGCATACTAAAAAATATGCAATACCAAGCCATAAGCTAGCCCATGAGAAGTGAATCATCGCCATGTAAAACACCGCGACAATCGCCAGGACATGAATGGTTCCAAAGAACCAAGCGTTAAGCTTGTGCACCGGAGGACGTGTTTCGGTTGTCATTAATCGTTACTCGTTTCGGTAACTGGAGCTTTCACCGCTTCCTTTTCAGCGTTTTTCTTGGCCACATTCCAGACGTTGTTGTAGCGGTCGATCTCAGGGAATAAATGCTTAGTGTCAATTTCGACTTCGGCGATTTCTTTAGTCGTGCTGAGATTGACAATTATTTGATTTGATTGAAACCAAACTTCGACTGGCTTTATGTAATCATCAAAAGTTTCGTCGGTGTAAGTCACGCGATAATGCAGTGGCATCACCAGCCCGCCAAGATTTTCGAAACGAATGCGGTCGTTGTTTTTACCTACACCAGAAACAGCCTGATCAAGCATGCCAGTTTCCATGAACCAACCGCGCCAGAACCATGCTAAATCCATGCCAGCGGCGTCTTCGATAGTGCGGAAGAAATCGGCAGGTTGTGGCGATTTGAACTTCCAGCGATTCATGTATTGCTTAAAGGCAAAGTCAAAACGCTCTGGGCCAACGATAGTTTCACGCAATAAAGTCAGGCCAACGCCAGTCTTCGAATACTCGAGCAAACCAAGCGCCATGCTCGGCAATTTGTCAGGAGCAGTCACAATAGGCACCGAGTCGGCCATTTGCATCGCCCAAGCAAATTCTCCGGGGTCGTTTTCGTTTTTACGTTGCGGCCCGAACCAATCTTCGGTGGAGTAACCGTTAATGAAAGTGTTGAAGCCTTCGTCCATCCATGCGTGGCGACGCTCGTCTGTATTAATCATCATTGGAAACCAGTTGTGCCCTATTTCGTGAGTCGTCACACCGTAAACGCCTTTCTCGCGGCGCCCGTTACAAAACACAATCATCGGGTATTCCATACCGCCTTCAGGGCCAAGCACATTAGTTGCTACCGGGTAAGGGTAGGGAATTAAACGACGGTTGTAGCCAGCAATTGCCTTACACATCATTTGCGTTGCCTTTGCCCAAACCTTGCCACCTTCTTCGGGATAAGCTGTTTGCACTAAAACACCGTCGACACTAGCGGCGTCTAAAATAAATGCATCAGAACAAGCCCAGGCAAATGTACGCACGTTTTCGGCTTCGAATTTCCAGGTGAGTGGCTTGTCACCAAGAGGGCGACTAGAGTTCTGCCCGACATCTTCTTTAGAAATTATCATCACAGTCTCTTTGGATTTCTTTGCTTTGTCGAGCGCCTTAGCTTGCGCAGGCGTGAAAACTTTATTCTTGTTTTCTAATTCGCCGGTGGCCACAACTACAAAATCGTGCGGCGCAGTAATCTCGACGTTGTAGTCGCCGAAGTTGGTATAAAATTCGCCGCTACCCAAATAGGGTAATGTGTTCCAGCCATTGACATCGTCATAAACGGCAACTTGTGGTATCCATTGCGCAATCTCATAAACATAACCTTTATTGTATTTTTTCATGCCGAAACGACGAAATACATTTCTAGGGATTACGAATGACCATTCGATGTCAAAACTAAATTTTCCGCCGCCACGCAATGGTTTTGGCAATTCAAGCAAGCCCATTGTGTCATAAACATGGAATGGCAAATCTTTGCGCCTGTGCTTTACGCCATAAATTGTGTAACCATCGCCTTCAGGCTTTGCGCCAATCGACGCGGCATCAGCAACTGCATTTCCTATACTATCCTCGCGAAAAACGTTTTGTTCTAGATGTAACCATAGGTAGTCGAGTTTGTCGGGCGAGTTATTGGTGTAAGTCACTTCGGCAGACGCGTGGACAGTACGGGTTTCGGGGTCGATGCTGACCTCGATATTGTAATCGACCTGCTGCTGCCAGTAATCAGGTCCGGGCGCGCCTGCACCATTACGCACGCTGTTTGGTGCTGGTAAATCAAGCGGACTGAAGATGGTCGCGTTAGGTCGTGCTTCACGCACGCGTTCCCAGCTGATTTCGTCGTCAGATTGCGCGAAAGCAGCGGTTGAGAAAAGAGTTAGGAGAATGGTTGAGGCAACGAATTTCATCGCTAAGATTATATAGATGTTGCTCACCACACTCACCTTATTTGTTACCGCTCAAATAAATGTGTTATTTGTTGGCGATCGCGGCTTTCATCAGCCTGTCGACCGCTTGTCTGATGTGTATGGCGAATTGGTGCGAGCTGGGGTGGCGGTCGACTATGAAGACGATTTGGATGTAATCGATTTGAGCGTGTTGCGTAAGTACGACACGATTGTGATGTACGCAAACCAGGCGCAGCATTCGAAAGTGCCAATCGGGTTTATGCAATCGCTAACTCGTTACGTGCGCGGTGGCGGCGGGTTTGTTGGGCTGCATTGCACTAGCGGTTGTTTCGTTGAATCAGATTCATGGTTGAAATTTATTGGTGCGCGCTTCGAATCACACGGAGGTGAGGTGTTTACTCAAACCGCAGTCGGCGACCATGAATTGCTTAAAGGCTGGAGTAATTTCACAGCCTGGGATGAAACCTATGTGCAAACTCATGTCGATGATGACCGCACGATTCTTACGATGCGCGGTGACGAGCCATGGTCATGGGTGCGAGACGTCGGCAAAGGCAGGTTGTTCTATAGCGCTAGCGGGCACGATGCCCGTGTATGGACGACACCTGGTTTTTTCGACATGTTACTGCGTGCGATTGTTTACACCGCTGGTGATGACGCGCGGTTAAAAGAGTATCCGCAGTTTGAGTATGATGCGCATGAGTGGGTGCCGAATTACGAACAGCGCGACCCGCAAGACTTGATGCAGCGCGCATCTACTCCGCAGCAGGCTGTTGACTCGTTGGTGGTTCCGGCCGGAATGCATGTTGAATTATTTGCCTGTGAACCGATGGTGGCCAATCCAATTGCCATAGCCTTCGACGAAAGCGGCCGCTGTTGGGTAGTCGAGTCGCCGGGATATCCTGCGACGCGCGAGGATGGCGATAGCGTGTCAATTTTGGAAGACACCGATGGAGATGGTCTTGCTGATAAAAAAACTGTTTTTGCTGATGGGTTAAATTTACCGACATCAGTTTTGAAAGTCGATGGCGGAGTACTAGTAACACAAGCTCCAGATTTATTATTTCTAAAAGACACCGACGGAGACGATGTGTGCGACGAACGTAAAGTTGTGCTAACCGGCTTTGGTGTTTGGGACACGCATGCTGGCCCAGCTAATTTACATTGGGGTCCTGATAATTATGTGTGGGGCACAGTAGGTTATTCTGGTTATAAAAGTGATGCCGGCACTTTCGGCTCAGGCTTGTGGCGCTGGAAACCCGGCATGGAGCACCCAGAGTTTATGGCTCAATTTACTAATAACACTTGGGGATTGGACTTTACCAGCAAGGGAGAGATTTGGGGAAGCACCGCGAATAATGCCCCGTCATTTTTTGTTGGATTGCCTAATGCAAGATTAGCGTTACCAGTTTTTGACAGCGCGCGAGTTCACCCAGCATTAGCTGAGACACGGCAAGGCGATTTCTTTGGCAACTTCACCGCGGCGACAAATCACACTTTTGCTACGGGCGACCAGTTTCCTGAATGGTGGAACGAAACTTCAGCATTCGTTTGTGAGCCGACCACTCATTCAATATCACGCTTAGAAAGTTATGTTAGTGGTGCTGGCTATCGCACGCGCGATTGTTTTAATGTGGCGGTGTCGGTCGATGATTGGTTTTGTCCGGTGCAAGTTGAGATCGGGCCTGACGGCGCGCTATGGATTGCCGATTTTTCTCAGTTTGTAATTTTGCACAACTTGCCCGGGAGCCCTGAAAGAGGTTTGCCGAGCGTCGACTTTGATGAAGGCAATGCGCATTTAAACCCATTGCGCGACAAATCTCACGGGCGGATTTACAGAGTAGTGAACGATGAAAGCATTGCTCGTAGCGAATTCGATTTGTCAAAAGCTAATGCAGATGAAATTTTAAGAGCTTTCGATTCTGCCAATAAATTTTGGCGAGTGACTGCGCGGCGATTGCTGCTTGAGCAAGATTTGCGCGGCGCCACAGGAATCTTAAATATGATGGTGCGAAAGTTTTTGGATCGTGGTAATAACGGGGCATTGATTGCACTTGAAGCCTTGCGCACACTAGACGGGTTTGATTCATTTAATCACCCAAACGGTCAAGGCTTTGACACTCTAAAGGAGGCCTTGATATTTCAAAACTTCTGGTTGGGAGAAGTGGCTTTAGATGTAATGCCACGCAATGAAAAATACGCACAGTTGCTCGCCGATAGCAATTTGATTAGCTCTGGAGCAAACAACATTCAACGACACGCGTTGTTGGCAGCGTCTGAGATGCCTTCTTCTTATGCGATTGCCAATGACTTGTTAAAGGTTGCGATGGAATTGGACAAAACAGACGTGTGGTTGCCTAGCGCGCTTAAGTTGGCGATCAAAGCGCATTCAGGGCCGTTCTCTGAGCTCGCGGAAGAAGGAGCGGCGGCCGAATCGCAGGTAGCGCTTCCAGAAAAGAAATTGCTTGCTAAAGATTTTATGCCCGACAACTATTCCGGCAATGCCGATTTTTCATTGGCTGAGAATGTGCTAGTTATCGAATCAAAGGCCGGCGCAGATTGTTCTTATCAAATAAGCGTGCCAGTGATTGGCGGATATAAATACCGTTACCAAGGGCTAATAAAAACTAAGAATCTCAGTAACGACGCCAATGCTTTTGGAGCACTGCTAAACATACACCCTGAGCGCATAGTTTCTGAGCGCATAGTTGGCGACACCGACTGGACTTTGGTTACAGTAGAGTTCGAGACTGCTGCTGACCAACGAATGGTCACCCTCAACTGCCTCTACGGTGGATGGGGTCAGTCGGCCGGCATCGCCTATTACAAAGATTTAACTTTAATCCCGCTGGGGCCAACCAATAGTTTGTCGGCATATTTTAAGTATGCACAGCAACAGCCGTCACAAAATTTAGTTGGTAATGCCAAG
>Ga0233427_10003022_pt1 | contig 15119 bp, 16 predicted proteins | sample SI_118_April2016_5_FD_179885 | JGI IMG/M metagenome (GOLD analysis project Ga0233427, IMG submission 179885) | Seawater microbial communities from Saanich Inlet, British Columbia, Canada - SI_118_April2016_100_MG | ecosystem: Environmental > Aquatic > Marine > Inlet | place: Canada: British...
GACCTGTTCTTTTGTAAGGTGGATGGCGGGCGCGATAATGTGGCTCGGTGGTTCTTTGCGAAGCTGAATGATGTATTCACCAAGGTCGGTTTCCACCGGAATAATGCCGGCATCTTCCAAGCTTTCATTAAGCGCGATCTCTTCGCCGATCATCGATTTGCTTTTGGTGACCGTGCGTGCACCGGCGTCTTTGCAAAGGCCAACAATAATCTCGCAAGCTTCATCCGCGGTTCGGGCCCAATGAACTTTGCCCCCTTGCTTGATTACCTGTGCTTCAAATTTTTCGAGGTAGCTGTCGAGGTTATTCAAGACATCGGTCTTAATGTCCCGTGCCGCATCGCGCAGGTCATCAAATTCGGCCAAGCGGGACACGGCATTAAAACGCTTTAACGGAAACCCTTGCGCCAACTTGGCCAAGGCTTCCTGCAACGTATCATTGGCCAGCGCGTCGCGGCTGTTGTCTGAAAAAACATCTGAGGTAGGTTTCATCGGTCCTACCCTTTAACTTTCGGTTTTGGATGACCGATGGGCGGCGCAAGGCCGGTTGTTCCCGCCAAAACTTCCGCAACATGCCGGACATTAACATCAGAGCCCCGACGCGTCAGCCGCCCAGCCACATTCATCAAACAGCCTAAATCACCGCCGAGGACCGTATCAGCGCCAGTCGCCAAAATGTCATCCACTTTCGCATCGACAATTTTTTCCGAGATATCTGGATATTTAACGCAAAACAGCCCGCCAAATCCGCAGCACGCCTCGGCCTCCGCTCCCTCAACTAACTTTAGGCCTGGAACCTTCGACATTAAGTTTCGCGGTTGCTGCTTCACACCCAATTCGCGGAGTCCGGAACAGCTATCGTGATAGGTCACGGTCCCGGCGTAATCGCCAAAGATTTCAAGTTCTTTTATGACATCGTTTAGAAAGGACATGAGCTCGTATGTTCGGGCGGAGAGTTCCTCTGCCTGTTCCAGCCAGTCCGGATCATTTTCAAATAATCTAGGATAATGCACCTTGATCATACCGGCGCACGATCCAGACGGTGCGACCACATAATCGAGCTCGGCAAAATCGCCAATGACCTGCATCGCAATTTCCCGGGCATCCGGTAGGTCACCGGCATTATACGCAGGTTGGCCGCAGCATGTCTGGCTTATGGGAACATAGACCTGGCAGCCGGCATCACCGAGCAACTTCATCGCTGCCGTTCCTACGCTCGGCCGCATGAGGTCTGCCAAACACGTGACGAACAAACCGACAGTCGGCGGTGTCTTTTGAGTGCTATCATTCATGGGAAAAGGATGGGACATAAATTTCCCTGTGACAAGACCGGAAAGGATATTTGAGAAATTGAGTTATCGCGCTTTGGCGGGGCGGGGCGGTTTCGGCAATAAAATATAGTAACGACCGCTGCTTTTCATGAAGCCAGCATTCAGGGCCGCGTTTTCGCCGTGTCCCCAATAAAGATCGCCGCGCACCGGGCCTTTGATCGCGCTGCCAGTATCTTGCGCAATTACCAATCGGTTTAAAGCTTCGGATGAATCTAAAGGACTGGTCGTCGCCAACCAAATTGGTGCGCCTAATGGTATGAACCGCCTATCAACCGCCAAGCTTCGCCCAGGCGTCAAAACGACACCTTGCGCGCCAACCGGACCAGGTCCCTGAAGCGGTCGGAAAAAGATATAGGACGGATTGAGCTGCATGACCGCTTGCGCATCGGTTTTGTTGACCCGCAGCCATGATCTGATCGATTGCATGGAAACAGCCTCTTTGGCAATCGCGCCGCGTTTCACCAGTTCGCGCCCGATGGCGACATATTTGTGACCGTTTCGTCCGGCATATCCGACCCGCACGACGGAGCCATCCTCCAACACAACCCGGCCTGAGCCCTGAATATGCAGGAAAAACGCGTCGATGGGATTGTCCACCCATAAGAATTCTATGCCCCGCCCGGACAACGCGCCGTTATCAATCTCACGCCGAGTTTGTGCTGGGATAACCCGATCAGCGACAACGCGCCCGGTAATCTTTTTCCCGCTCCATTCTGAATTAAATTGGCCAAGATTGACCGACACCATATCTTTCGGTGTCGAATAAAGTGGCGTCTGATACGCACCGTTGCGAGATCGCGAACCGCGCAATTCTATTTCGTAATATCCCGTAAACAGCCCGCTTGCTTGACTGCGGTTGGATACCAGAAATGGATCAAACCATTGTTCAAAATACCGGCGGGTGATGGCTGTATTGCCATCCGGCACTCTCGCAAGGGCAGTACAGGCCCGACTCCAATCGGCAAACTTGCCGCCAATACTGCTTTGACCCATTTGACGGCCCGGCGGTTGACGCCGAAAAATTTGGCAAGACCCCCTGAGTGCAGGTAGGGCCGCATCGACACGATCCCCGGCCCACCCTGGTAGTTGAGCAAATGTCACTGGTGTCAAAACTAAATTTGGCGTGCTGGGTGCTACTTTTGGCACACGCGGGACAGGAGGCCTAACGCTCGCCGGGTCCAATGTCTCACAAGCAGTTATTAGGACCAGGACTAATCCGGCCAGAAAGCGGCGGGCCAGAAAAGGGCGGGAGTGTCTAATCAAGGCTCCGGGTGGCAACAAGTATCCAATTGGGATCTCGTGACCGCATATCATGTGAGAAGGTCCAAAAATCGACTACTTCAGTGACCACATTGGGGTCACCGTCAACAACTTCACCGTCTTTATCACGAATGGCATGAACCTGTTCGCTGATGAATTTCACTGTGATATACGCTGCGCTTTCTTCCATGTACGCTTCAACAACATCGGCTGTCTTAATGCCAATAAGAGTTTCTTCCATGGTTTCGCCAGCTTTTTCACGTTCGCGAATGGCCTGATCAAAATTGGCGAAGACATCATTGCTCAGCAGGGGCTTTAAAGCGTCTGAATTTCCAGCTGCGTAGGAACCTAAAATAAGTTCAAAGGCGATCCGCCCGCCGGAAATAAATTCCTGGGTCGAAAAGGATGGGTCTAATGACCTGATTTCATTGAGTCCGATGCCAAGAGGATCTGCCCCCTTCGCGCCTTCGAAATTAACATCCTCGTCTGTATTAATTTCGGAGTTCTCTTCATCAGGGCCCCTTAAGGGAACGACGTTGTTATCGTTTTGCTCTGAAAGTCCTGTTCGATCCAGAGTTTCCGGCGGTGTTCCCTCATGGCCATCGCGACGACCAAGCACGCTCCGCAACCGCAGTACTAGAAACGCTGCGATCATCGCAAAGAAAATAATATCTATAAACTGAAAGCTTTCGCCCATGGCCGGATTTTCCAGAAGCCTGGACCTATTTGGTTCCCAGGATTATTCATATCTTTAACTTAACGGCATACCGCACTAAGGTCCAGTCGGCTATCGTCGCCTATGGCATGAAGATAAAAACCGTCCTATATCCCATACATAGGCGTGAACTTCGTAAAGGGCAAGCATGGGTCTCATTCTCCTCTTACTATTGATCGGCGTGCCGACTCTGGAAATTTTTGTTTTTATTGAGGTCGGCGGAACAGTTGGGCTTTTTAACACTCTGGCCATTGTGATTATAACAGCGGCAATCGGGGCTTATTTGCTCAGGAGTCAGGGCTTGAGCGTGTTGCATCGCGTGCAGCAAAATCTGGCTGCCAATCAGTTGCCAGTGAACGAACTGTTCGATGGCGCTTTTTTGCTAATTGCCGGCGTCCTGCTGTTAACGCCGGGGTTTGTAACCGACGGTGTCGGCTTTTTACTCTTTATGCCGCCGTTCAGAATGTTGCTTCGGCATTTTATCGTTCGCCGTTTGGCAAACAGCGGTCGCACCCAAATGTGGACATCGGCAAATCCTCACACTCACGAACCCCAAACTCATGAGCCCCAAACTGGGCCCGGAAATATCATTATCGATGGCGACTTTGAGGAGATAGCCTCAGAAACCCAGAAAGGAGAAAATGATAATTCGGAGAAAGGGTCGTCTGAAAACCCTTGGTCACGCCGATAGACAGTTGTTCCCTTGTTCGATCCATGATAGCCACGGCGCATTAAGAATTTGAGGAGTTCCAGACATGGCTGATGAATCGCAGAACAATGGTGCCAATGGGCCCGAAGCCGATGCACCCCCCCTGACCATCGCAACTCAATACATTAAAGATTATTCCTTCGAAGCGCCTTCGTCGCCCGGGATATTTAATCAGGCTAACGAGACAGAGCCTAATCTTGAAATTAGCTGCGATATAGAAGCCAACCCTCTGGAAGCTGGCGTTTTTGAAGTTGTTTTAGTTCTGCGGACAAATTGCAAAATCGGCGAACAAATCGCCTTCGTTCAGGAACTAGAATATGCTGGCGTCTTCATTTTGAACGTTCCACAAGAACATTTACAACCAGTGCTTCTGGTAGAGTGCCCGCGTCTGCTATTTCCATTCGCGCGCAATATCATTTGTGATGGTGCCCGTGACGGTGGGTTTCCGCCAATAATGCTGAACTACATGGATTTCGCAGGCATGTATGAGGAACAGGTGGCGAACCAAACCGAAGCGCCAAGCTCTCCCCTCATCACTTAAAATTTAGATCAAGCCAAATATAGATCAAGACCGCCAGATCGGGTCGGTTAATTGGCCGAGAAATTCTTCGTGGGCGGCGGCCTCATCTGATGTTGGTGCATGCGCGCGCGCTGGCTTTTGAGGTGTCGACTCTACAGTTTCCGGTTTTGTCTTCGCTTTTTCTGCCGCCAATTCAAGACCTGGTTGGCGTCCGCCAACAAGTTCCAAATAAACTTCCGACAAAAGCTGAGCATCCAATAAAGCGCCGTGAAGTGTTCGGTTTGTATTATCGATTTGGAATCGAGAGCACAGTGCATCGAGATTAACCCGTACCCCCGGAAATTTTTGGCGTGCAATTTTAACTGTATCGATGGTTCGGTCCATCGGAAGGGTGGATTTTCCGATATTACTGAGTTCCGCGTTTAAAAAACCGATATCAAATTCTGCGTTGTGAATGATCAACGTTGAGTCTTGAATAAATTCCAAAAATCCATCAATCACATCTGCAAAGACCGGCTTGTCGGCTAAAAATTCCTCAGATAAGCCGTGCACCCTAAAAGCCTCATCCGGCATATCACGTTCTGGATTAATGTAGACCTGATAATTCTCCCCGGTTGCGACGTGATTGACCAACTCTACACATCCAATCTCAACCAAGCGATCGCCGCCGTTGGCTTTTAGACCTGTTGTTTCTGTATCCAGGACAATTTCACGCATGAAGGTTTCTACCGATCATTGTGTAAAAGTTTAGCTGCCATAGCCCGGTCGCCATTTTTGCGTTGGTATGGTTCGTACCACTCTGACGATGTTCTTAATCACGCGCAAGCTGAGAGCGTGGCCCAATCCGGTCGGTATAATAAAATTAGCCCGTTCGCATTTTTCAGCGTCTGGCATTTGACGATCAAGAATTTTTAAAAGTCGGTCGGCGGTCATGCCGGGACGATTTAAAACGCGGGCGTGTTGAATTCGCGTCGGTGCCGTCACAACAGCAACAAGATCACACCGACCCTCGCCGCCCGTTTCAAATAACAACGGAATATCCAAAACGACGATTTTCTCGCCGCGCCGTGCTGCCGCCGATAAAAAACGACGCTCCGCCTTATGAACCAAGGGATGCAAGATGGCTTCTAGATTTCGCAAATCGTCGGCGTCACCGAATACCCGTTGCCCCAATGCTGTGCGATCAACCCGCCCATCCTTCACGGACTCCGGAAACAAAGCCTGAACCTGATCCACCGCCAAACCACCGCGCGCCATCAATCCATGAACTACTTTATCTGCATCATGGACATGAACGCCCAAACGGCGAAAAGCTTTAGCGGCTTCGGTTTTACCCATGGCGATGGATCCGGTCAGGCCGAGTATCACCATATCCCTAGCCTGCCATACCTGCGAGAACGTGGCTCCGAAGTTCAAGTGTGACTTCGGGCTCCTGGCCAAACCAAGCGGCGAAACCAGGACGTGCTTGATGCAATAACATTCCCAATCCATCCACGGTTGGATTGCCTTGTGCTCTTGCATCTTTCAGCAGAGTTGTCTCCAGCGGCGCATAAACAATGTCCGTCACCAAGGCGGCTTTGGGTAATAGTTTTAACGACAATTCAAGCGGTGGTTTGCCGACCATTCCCAATATCGTTGTATTGACCACCACTGTTGCATCTTCCAAAACATCTTCGCGCTGATTCCAAGGAATTATTTTTATAGGTCCGCCGATTTCTTGGGCAACTTCCGTTGCGCGAGACTCCGTTCGATTAACCAGGCTAATTTCGGGGACACCTGCATCAACTAAAGCTGCGGCGACTGCTCTTGATGCACCGCCAGCGCCTAGAATTATGGCAGGCCCTTCTTCGGCGCGCCATTCAGGCGCGCCGGCTTTTAAATTTTCCAGGAATCCGAAGCCATCCGTATTGCTGCCCCTAAGGCGTCCATCCGTAAGCACAACAATTGTATTCACAGCCCCAATCCGCCGAGCATGATCATCAATTTCATCAACAGCTCGTAAGGCAGCTTCTTTATGGGGAACGGTTACGTTGGTGCCAGCGAACCCCTGTTCACTTAATGATTTGAGCCTGCTCTCTAATTTTTCGGGTTCGACAGCGATAGGATCATACGTTCCATCAATGCCGTATTTCTTGAGCCAAAACCCATGCAGGCGGGGTGACAAAGAATGGCTTACCGGCCACCCTATGACACCTGCTTTGATTGTATTGTTGTTTGCCATAGGAATTGTTCAGTCCGATATAATTTCTTCGTCTCGTAGGCACGCGAGTAATGGCAATAAAGGAAGGCCTAAGATTGTGAAATAGTCACCATCGATTTTTTCGAATAAAGTGGCACCGATCCCCTCCAAACGATAGACGCCGACAGATTCCAACACCTCCGGCCCGCAGGCGTCAAGGTAGCGCTCAAGGGTGTTGTCGCTCAAGGGTCGCATGGTCATCGTTGCCGTTTCTGTATGCACCCACCGGGTTTCGCCCTTAAAAACCAATGCAACGCTGCTGATGAGCTGGTGGGTCGTGCCTTGAAAAATTTTTAGGTGTGCGAGGGCTTCTTCCGCGTTTCGGGGCTTATCGAACAAGCTGCCTTCACACTGCAACACTTGATCAGCACCTATAACGAAGGCGTCCAATTTTTCTAAAGAGACAGCCCGTGCCTTGGCACCTGCCAAGCGTACGGCGATTTTTTCTGGTGAGAGATTTTCTTTCTCGGCCTCCAGCTTTAGGGCATCTTCGTCAACGCCCGATGTGATTTGCAAAAATTCAACACCAGCATTTTTCAGTACGCTGGAGCGACCCGTACTGGCCGACGCAAGAATCAGTTTTTTTGAACTGTTTTTCAGGAAACCGGCCCCGTGATCCGGTTATACATTTGCAAAATCGTTGCCGCGGTTTCCTCGATGGATTTTCGCGAAACGTCGATAATCGGCCAATCATTTTTTGTATAAAGCCTGCGCGCATCTCCAACTTCTTCAGAAACCGTTTCCAAGTCGATGTAGTCGGTTTCTTCATCTTGTTGCAGCATCCGCAATCGGTTGCGCCTGATTTGTACCAGCTGACGGGGATCTTTGGTTAAGCCGACAATTAAGGGAACGTTGGCGGTATAAAGTTCTTCGGGCACGGGAACGCCTGGAACAATTGGGATATTTGCAGCCTTTATGCCGCGGTTGGCCAAGTAAACACAGGTCGGTGTTTTCGATGTTCTAGAAACCCCAAGGATCAGGACGTCTGCTTCATTTAAATTCCAGGCCGCCTGGCCATCATCATGGGCGAGAACAAATTGCATGGCTTCAATGCGGTTAAAATAATCCGCATCCATGACATGCTGGCCGCCACTTTGCGCCGTTACTTCTTCCCCTAGGTGGGCCCCCATGGCGGCGACGACAGGATCAATGACCGGAACATATGGAACATTCAACTTGCGACAACCGTCTTCGAGTACTTTTCGTAAAGTACCATCGACCAAGGTATAAAGGACGAACCCCTTATGCGCGGCAATCCCGGCCAGAGCTTCGTGAACCTGTTTTTCATTTCGAACCATATTCCAAAGATGTTCGATTGCGCGAATGTCTTCGAACTGAGCCAGGCTGGCCCGACCGACTAAACTCGTCGTTTCACCAGTGGAATCGGAAATAAGGTGCAGATGGAGGATTTTCATAAAATGCCTAGAATTTTGCAGCTATGGACAAATTGGGGATAACACGTTCCGTTGCATACTACAGGTAAAATTATGCAGGTATAGGGATATTCATCCCACATGGTGATACCCTATGGATGAGTTTATACCCACCCTTAAACAGATGAAAATTTAGCACCGAATTCCAGCATGTTTTCCCCATTATTCCCATTTTTAAAAAACTTATAGAATCTCCGTCTGATAAGGTTATTTATTTCCTAACTAACAGGGTACCAGACGAATTCAACGTTTCTAGAGTATGGTTTTTACGGTATGTCTAGTTTCCTGTGGATAATAGATAATCCCCAGGACTAACCGCCCAACTACCACAACACCTTTATTTCATATAATAATTTATATAGTAGAAGGGTATGGGATAACTTTCTCTAACCACTAAAATCGGAACTTTAAAACCGTGACAAAAATTTTCCTTCAAGCTCTTAAGGGCGTTCCATTGACACCGCCACCTGTGTGGTTGATGCGTCAGGCGGGTCGGTATTTACCAGAATATAAAGAACTCCGGACCAAGGCGAAAAACTTTTTAAATTTTTGCTATACGCCGGAGATGGCTGTGGAGGCGACCTTACAACCGTTGCGCCGATATGATTTAGATGCGGCAATTTTGTTCAGCGATATTTTGGTAATCCCTGATGCGTTGGGCCAATCGGTTGCTTTTAAGGAAGGCGAGGGACCTGTACTTGAACCAATTCAATCGGTTGAAGGGTTGCGTAAGTTAGAGATCGATAAGGTATTGGATCATTTGGCACCCGTTTTTCAGACTGTATCTACGTTATCTCAAGAAATACCGAAATCTACGGCTTTGATTGGTTTTGCTGGAGCACCCTGGACTGTGGCGGTCTATATGGTTGAAGGGCGCGGGGGGACGGATTGTGGGACAGCACGGCGCTGGGCTTATGAAGACCCGGAAGGTTTTGGACAGCTTATTGATATTTTGGTTGAGGCGACGTCTCAATATTTAAATCAGCAAATTTCTGAAGGTGTGGAAACCATTCAGCTGTTCGATAGCTGGGCAGGTGTATTAAGTGAATCGCAATTTCGCCGATGGGTAATTGATCCAACCATAAAAATTGTTCAAAACATTCGAAAAGAAAATCCGGATATCCCAATCATAGGATTTCCCCGTCATGCCGGTGTTCAGTATGAAACATATATCCGTGAAACAGGTGTTGATGGGGTGAGTTTGGACAGCGGCGTGCCATTGGATTGGGTGAAAAATAATCTGCAACCCCTCTGCACGGTTCAAGGGAATTTGGATAATCAAGTATTGATGGCTGGTGGACCCGCATTAGAAGCTGAAACACGCGAAATTTTAGAGAAGCTTTCTGATGGCCCCTTTATCTTTAACCTGGGTCATGGGGTCCTGCAGTGGACATCGCCGGATCATGTGGAGTCCTTAATTAATCAAATTCGTGCGGAAAGATGAGCCAAGATAAACGAATTGCGGTGGTTTTATTTAATCTTGGGGGTCCCGATAACTTAGACGCCGTTCAACCGTTTTTATTTAATTTATTTAATGATCCCGCGATTATCAGCTCTCCTTCTCCAGTTCGATGGCTTCTAGCAAAATTAATCTCCAAACGGCGGGCTCCTATCGCGCGTGAAATTTATCAGCATCTTGGGGGTAAATCGCCGTTATTGGAACAAACTGACGCCCAGGCGCAGGCTTTAGAAACGCTCCTTCAAAATTCCCTGGAAGCAAAAGTATTTATCGCAATGCGGTATTGGCATCCGTTCAGTTCTGAAACTGTTGCTGAGGTTAATTCATATGCACCTGATGAGGTGGTTCTTCTTCCGCTTTACCCACAATTTTCAACAACAACGACAGAATCCTCGGTTAAGGATTGGATGAAAAATGCTAGGCAACAAGGACTTGATATTCCAACCCGAGCGATCTGTTGTTATCCGACGGACGAGGGACTGGTTGAAGCGCAGGCAAACTTGGTTCGAAAAGGTTTAGAGGGGGCAGCAAATGAGGCGCCTCTCCGGGTTTTGTTTTCCGCCCACGGGTTGCCTAAAAAAATAATAGAAGGCGGTGACCCCTATCAGGGGCAAGTGAAACAAACAGCTGATGCCATTGTCCGGAAATTGGATATCGCCGACCTTGATTGGCGTGTTTGTTACCAAAGCCGGGTTGGTCCGCTGGAATGGATTGGCCCCTCGATCGATGAGGAATTAGATCAAGCGGGCGCTGACAAAGTTGGCGTTGTCGTCGTGCCGATTGCCTTTGTATCCGAACATTCTGAAACCTTGGTCGAGTTAGATTTGGAATTTAGGGATTATGCTAAAGGTAAAGGCGTTCCTACATATCATCGAATCCCGACAGTAAGCGCTCATGGTTCGTTTATTCGCGGCTTGGCCGATATTATTCACGTGACATTGAAGGACGAGTCAGGGCTATACTGTTCTCGGGGAGGGAAATTCTGCGATCGCCGATTTTCCCGGTGTGTATGGGATAAGCCTCTCATAGAGTAAGTCTTTGAAATAAAGACGGGTAATTCGATGATTGATCTCTCTGTAGAAGCCTATCTTTATGTAAAAGCGGCCCATATTATCAGCGTCATCGCGTGGATGGCGGGGCTTTTGTACCTGCCTCGGCTGTTCGTTTATCACACAGAAACAATTGCGGGCTCGGAATTGTCAGAAACGCTCAAGGTGATGGAACGTCGGCTTTTGCGCGCGATCATGACACCCGCGATGTTAGCGTCGTTAATATTTGGTGGCATCCTCATCGCCGCGCAGCCTGAGGGCGCGTGGCTGCAAATTTGGCTACTTATCAAGCTGTTCGCGGCTTTTGTTCTTGTGGTTACGCATATGGTTATGGCCGGGTGGCGTAGGGATTTTGCCGAGGACCGGAATACCCGACCGCAAAAGTTTTACCGTTATGCCAACGAAATTCCGACCCTGCTGATGATTATCATCGTGATATTTGCCGTGGTAAAACCGTTTTAGGAACGGCATAAATTAAATCTTCGATTGACTTAAATACCGAGTTTGGTTAATGCTGGTTCGTCTGCGGGTCGAACCTGTTTGCTGGGTGGGGCCATTTCCAAAAATTTTCCGACAACAGAAGTTCGTAATCGCCGAACCAGAATTATTTTAGGTCAATTGGTTTATTTTTAACCGATGTTGCCAAAGTCCCGCCGTATTCAACGGTATCCGCTATCTTCTCACCTTAAATTAAACTGTAAAGTTCACCAATGAAACTCAAGGAACTAAAACAAAAAACACCCGCCGATCTTTTGGCTTTTGCTGAAGAATTGGAAATTGAGAACGCCAGTACTCTGCGAAAGCAGGACATGATGTTCGCAATTTTGAAGACGCTCGCTGAGAACGAAGAATCTATCTTCGGCGATGGGGTTTTGGAGGTGTTGCAAGATGGATTTGGTTTTCTCCGGTCGCCGGAAGCGAACTATTTACCGGGGCCGGACGATATCTATGTCTCGCCCAGCCAGGTAAGACGCTTCGGACTTCGCACGGGTGACACGGTAGACGGGGAAATTCGCTCGCCAAAAGACGGTGAACGGTATTTTGCACTGTTGAAGGTGATTGATATTAATTTTGAAGAACCGAATAAGGTTCGCCATCGGATCAATTTTGATAACCTAACGCCGCTTTATCCAGACGAACGCCTGAAGATGGAAGTCGATGATCCGGAATTAAAAGATAAAACAACCCGAGTAATTGATCTGGTTAGTCCCATTGGTAAGGGCCAGCGGGCGCTTATCGTGGCACCGCCACGGACGGGTAAAACGGTCATGTTGCAGAACGTTGCCCACGCAATCGCGGCCAATCACCCAGAATGTTACCTGATCGTCCTCTTAATCGACGAACGGCCCGAAGAAGTTACGGACATGGACCGTTCAGTTAAAGGCGAAGTCGTCAGTTCAACTTTTGATGAGCCGGCGTCGCGCCACGTTCAGGTTGCTGAAATGGTAATTGCCAAGGCGAAACGTTTGGTTGAGCACAAGCGAGATGTGGTGATTTTGTTGGATTCTATTACCAGACTGGCACGCGCCTATAACACAGTCGTGCCGTCATCGGGTAAAGTTCTAACGGGTGGTGTTGACGCCAATGCGTTGCAACGACCTAAGCGTTTCTTTGGTGCCGCGCGTAATATTGAGGAAGGCGGCTCATTGACTATTATCGCGACGGCCCTGGTGGATACGGGCTCGCGTATGGACGAAGTGATTTTTGAAGAATTTAAAGGCACAGGCAATTCGGAGATTCTGCTGGATCGCAAACTTATTGATAAGCGCGTGTTCCCGGGCATTGATATTACGAAGTCTGGTACCCGTAAGGAAGAACTGCTGATCGATAAGGGTACTCTTTCGAAAATGTGGGTGCTACGGCGAATCCTCATGCCTATGGGCGTTGTCGACGCCATGGAGTTCCTGCTGGGCAAATTGAAAGATTCGAAGAATAACGACGACTTCTTTGATTCAATGAATACCTAAGGGAATATGTAGAGCGGCTCAACTAAGAACCGCCCTACCCAGTTGTTTAATTCATTACGGTAAGAAAATGGTTGAGCCCGTTGTTTTCCGGGCTTCTAGGTCGATGTGTGCCTGGGCTGCATCCTTTAGCGCGTAGGTCTGATTGACCGATACCTTGACGTGCCCATTTGCGACCACATCGAACAGATCATTCGCCGTCTCAACAAGGTCTTCCCGCTTGCCAGTGTAATGAACCAGCCCGGGCCGTGTCAGAAAGAGCGAGCCCTTGCCGGCGAGTATATTCGGCGCCATTGGGGGTACGGGGCCGGATGCGTTGCCGAAGGTAACCATGGTGCCCAACGGGCGAAGACAGTCTAAAGAATCATCAAACGTATCTTTACCAATCGAATCATAGACCACCGGCAGTCCTTCGCCATCGGTGATTTCCAGAACCCGGTCTTTAAAGCTCTCCCGTGTATAGACAATCGGATAGTCGCAGCCATTCGCCTTAGCCAATTCAGCTTTTTCATCAGAACCAACGGTGCCGATGACGGTTGCGCCCAAGTGCTTGGCCCACTGACAAACGATCGAGCCAACACCGCCGGCAGCGGCGTGAATTAAGATCGTGTCGCCAGATTGGATGGCATAGGTCTTTTTGACCAGGAATCTTGCGGTCATACCTTGGAGCATCATGGACGCTGCCTGTTCATCGGTGACCCCATCGGGGATGGCGATAAGCTTAGCAGCCGGAACCAGACGTTCTTCCGCATACGCGCCCGGTACAGGGGCGTAGGCAACCCGTTGGCCGACAGTTAGGCCCGTCACGTCAGGTCCGACTTCTTCAACCACGCCAGCGGCTTCAGCACCGATGACAGCGGGCAAAGAGGGCAAGGGATACAGTCCCATGCGGTGGTAACAATCGATGAAGTTTAGACCCATGGCGGTTTGGCGGAGTCTGACTTGCCCTTCTCCGGGTGCACCGACGTCTACATCTTCCCACTTCATAACTTCTGGGCCGCCGGTTTCGTGAATACGGATTGCTTTAGTCATTTGATTGGTCCCTGTTGATTTGTTTAATTGGGATTACTTTAACCTGTAGCCTTCCAGGCGTAAAAGGGCACGTTTCGTATCTATGCCATCGCCGCCTGTATAACCGGTCAATTTGCCGGTCGCACTGATGACGCGGTGGCAGGGTATGATGATGGGAAGAGGGTTCTTCCCACAGGCGCCGCCGACGGCACGGGCGGCTGAGCCTAGGGCCTTCGCTAAGTCACCATAGGTTTGGATGGTGCCGTAGGGAATTTGTTGTAGCAAGGTCCAGAGGCGTTTTTGAAAGGCTGTTCCCTGAGGACGCAGGGGAAGGTCGAATTGCTGTAAAGTGCCGTTGAAATATGCATCCAGTTGTCGATGCGCTTCTTCAAGCAGCGCGGAAGATTGTGATTCTGGGACTTCACCCCAATCAAAGGCAACAAGCGCACCATCGTCTTCAAATAAGGTCAGTGCGCCTGCCTGGCTCTGGTACGTGAGATGCGGCATTTTCTATGTTTTGGACAAGGCTTCGGCGAGCGCTGCGGGGTCTTTCTGGGGCGGACTGCAGGTCGGGCCAATACAGATATACGCGGCTGGTTTTCCATCGATCAGGCCTTTGCCATGGGCGGGATGGTCGGGCGGAAGGGGTGCGTCTGGACTAAGCTGCAATAAGATTTGGGTCGGGACCGAAGTAGTGTGTACGGTTTGAAGTAAGGCCTTAGTATCAGGATCGTCGGGTTCACCGACGACAACAATTTGTGTCGCTAGCGCCAAGAGCTCAAAACCACAAAGCATGACGGTTTGGCCGACAAGCCGGTCGATCTCGGGCGACGAAAATAGCTTGTTCATCGCGTCGGCGCGGTCGCGGTAGTCGGTGTTTCCGGTAAGGGTAAACAGGCGCGCCAGGACATTCATCATGGTACCGTTGCCTGACGGTGTGGCGTTGTCAGTAACGGTTTTGGAGCGCGTAATGACGTCGGTGGCGCTGGCCGCGGTTAGGAAATATCCGCCATTTTCGTCGTCCCAATAGCCTTCGTTGGTTTGGGTTACCCAGGCGACGGCTTGGTCCAAATATGTTGTGTCGCCGGTATGCTCGTAAAGGGTAATCGCCGCCATCGTCATGTTGGCATAGTCATCTAGGATTGCTGTGTAGCGGAGACGCCCTTCCCGCCAGGTGTGGTTCAAATGACCTTGGTCTACCATCAGAGTACAGACAAATTGATAGGCACTTTTGGCAGCTTCAAGCCATTCGGGTTCATCGAAGACTGTGCCCGCTTTGGTCAGAGCGGTTATCATAAGGCCGTTCCAATCGGCCAGCACCTTATCATCCCAAAGCGGCCAAATACGGTCGTTTCGGACCTGGAGTAATTTGTCCCGAGCCTTGGTCAGTTCTTGTTCCTCTTCGCTTGTGCCAAGGGTTGGATTGGCGGTG
>Ga0233427_10003025_pt1 | contig 15114 bp, 13 predicted proteins | sample SI_118_April2016_5_FD_179885 | JGI IMG/M metagenome (GOLD analysis project Ga0233427, IMG submission 179885) | Seawater microbial communities from Saanich Inlet, British Columbia, Canada - SI_118_April2016_100_MG | ecosystem: Environmental > Aquatic > Marine > Inlet | place: Canada: British...
AGGCAGCATCTCCATACGAGGTGGAGACGGCTTCTAGTTCGTCGAGAGGAACGTTCTGACTCATGGCACAACCGTAGTCAGTTTCCATTCATGGAGACGATGGGTACCAGCGTTGAGACTGGTCGTCTTCTCACCTCGGCGCTGAAGAACTTCTGAACGCCGTCGTGCGGAGTCAGGTTGATCCGGCCACGGCCCGTTCGATTGACGCGACGATGGTGCCGATGTCGTCTTCATCGGTGCGCCAGTTCGACACAGACAGCCGAATCCCGAACTCGCCCTTCCAGACCGTAGAACTCGGGTAGCAGTCGCCTTCAGCAACCACGGCGGCGAGTACGTCCTGCGTACGTTCATGCGCTGAGCGCGTTGGGGTGGCATCGAATCCGATGATGATTTGATTGATCTCAGCCGCGCGAACATGGATGCCCGCGCTATCTCGCAACCGGTTTGCGAGTTCCGCGGCTCGATCACAACCACGGTCAATCAGGTCGGCCACTCCATCGCGACCGAGCGCACGGATTACAGCCCAGACAGGAATACCACGAGCGCGCCGTGATGCCTCCGGCACCAGATCGACCGGGTTGGGGATCCCCCCGGGTTCAGGCAGATAGGCAGCCTGAAGGCCAATGGCACGAGCGAGCACCTGGGGATCACGAACAATCGAGATGCCACAGTCATATGGGACGTTGAGCCATTTGTGCGCGTCGCAGGTCCACGAGTCGGCGCGCTCGCTTCCATCGGCGAGTGACCGGTGACGATGACCGGCCCGAACCCAAAGCCCGAAGGCTCCGTCGATATGGAACCAGGTGTCATCGACGCTCCGTCGGCCGCGATGGGCATCGACGATGTCGGCTATCTCGGCGATGGGATCGAATCCGCCACCATTCACGTTGCCGGCCTGGGCGTAGACGATCGTTGGCCCGTCGAGCAGTTCGAGCGCGGCCGTGAGCGCCAAGGGGATCATGCGTCCGCGTTCGTCGGTCGGAATCCGGATCGCTGTATCCGCACCCAGTCCCGAGAAACGTAGCGAACGAAACACAGTCGAATGCTGTTCCTCGCCCACCACAATGTTGACCCGGGGGGCGCCTTGGAGGCCGCGAGCCTCGACGTCGTAGCCATGCGCGGCAAGGACCGAGTTTCTAGCGGCGAGCAAGGTCGCGGTATTCGCGCCCTGAGCGCCGGTGGTAAATCCGACCGCACTCTCCTCGGGGAGGTCGAGAAGGTCAAGGATCCAGCGTCCGGCTGCGTGCTCGATCGCAACAGCGGCCGGATAGAGCTCTCCAAATGATGCGTTCTGATCCCATGCCGAGACCAACCAGTCGGCTCCAAGCGCCGACGGCAGCACGCCGCCGGTGACGAGCGCCAGATAACGGCCTGACCCTGTTCCCGCCAAGCCTGGCTCAGCACAGGCGGCCAACTCTCGAAGAACGGCGGCCGGTTCCATCCCAGTTGAGGGGAGGGCATCGGGAAGTGAGGCGCACACGGTCGCAGCATCCGCCAGCGGCGTGACCGGACGTTCGTCGGTCCCAGCCAGCCATGCTCGAGCGAGTTCGTTGGCAACATCAAGCGCCGCGTTGAAGTCAGCGTTCAGCATCAGTGTCTCCCTAGGTCAGCGATCAGATCACCAGCATGGCCGGACACGATCCAATCGTGGACACCGACGAACTGAGCGAGGTCATCGAGCGCCGTTCGCATTCCTTCGATCACGGCGTCTCGGTCGTTGCCAGGCTCGCTGAACGCACCCAGCACTCGGAGTACACCATCGGTTCGATCAGTCTTCAGATCGGCGCGGCCGACGATCTTGTCGCCGAGCAGGAACGGCAGTACGTAATAGCCGTACGTCCGTTTCGGCCGGGGAACGTAAATCTCGATCCTGTACTCGAAGTCAAAGAGCCGCTTGGCGCGCTCACGGTGCCATACCACCGGGTCGAACGGTGAAAGCAGTGTGCACGCGTTGACCGTTCGGGGCCGAGCCGCTTCCGGGTGCACGTATGCCCGGCGGTCCCAGCCATCAACGGAGACCTCGGCGAACTCCCCTTCTTCAATGAGTTCCAGTGCCCGCAGCCGACCGGCCTTCTTGGGCACACGGTGATAGTCGATCAACTCAGGAAGGGAGAAGACGCCGAGGCTTTTGGCGCCGCGGCGCAGCAGTTCGCGCGTGGCATCCCGCTCACTCGGTGTCGGCGAATTACGGATCTCCTCCGGCACGATCCGTTCCATCAGATCAAACTCCTTCACGAAACCTGGCTTGCGACGGATCCCCACCTCTCCAACTCGGAACATCCAGTCAAGCGCCAGCGAGCCGAGCGAACGACTCCCCCACCATTCGCCCTCACGCGGGCGCGGATCGGTCAGCTCGCCAGGGGCAAGCGGCCGTTCCCGGATTTGAGCCCGAACCTCGTCAATGTAGGCCTGCTCCTTGGCCGCAAACTCGACTAACCCACCCCAGGTCTCCCCCCTACGCGCACGATCTTTCAGAAAGCGCAGGAGAGGCTCATCCTCGACCGGGATCAGTGACGCTTCATGGCACCAAGCTTCGATCCACTCATCGTCCTTGTACGCAATTCGGTCGTGTAGATCGGGGTCATACGGGCCGAGGCGAGAGAACGCCGGCATGTATTGCGTGCGCATCACCACCGGGACGGAGTCGAGTTGGAGATAGTTGAGGCGACCCATCACCCGGCGTAGGTGACGCCGATCGACACGACCACCCGGGCGGGGGTCAGTGAAGCCTTGAGCGCCGAGCGAAATCCGCCGAGCCGCGGCGGCACTCAGACGAGGTGTGTTCATTCTCATGCGAGATGGTCGGCCAGAGCATGCAGACCCGGAAGGCGCCAGTGATCGTGGTCGTCGTGATAGTCGAATGGGTCGAGCTGCACGACAGGCATGCCCGCGGCCTGTGCACCGCGTACGTCGGCGTGCACTGTGTCGCCCACGTACAACGTACGTCCGGCAGTGGTGGCCAATGCTTCGATCGCAGGCTCAAAGATCCGTGGGTCTGGTTTCGAGATGCCCAGGACACCTGAGTCGACAATGGCGGCAACCTGCGGCAACGCCCCCTCGCCGACCTGACAAATCCCATGATCGAGGCACTGCTGGATGGCAGTGCCATTGTTATTCGTCACAATCGCAACGGGTCGCAACATGGCAATCCGAGCAAAGCCAGCGATGTTCTCCGCAAGTGGATGGCGCCAGACGAGTTCGCCTTCACCCTGAGCGCGAAGCTCGCGGCGAGCACCGATCGCCACATCTAGATCGTCGCCATCGATTCCAGCGACGCCGAAATACGCCCTGTCGTAGTGCTCCCAAACGTCAAGATTCCCTTCACGAACGTCAGTGTGCGCCAGCAGTTCAGTCATCGCCCGCACTCCGGCATAGTGACGCTGCGCCGCATTTTCGCCCGTCAGAGCAGCACTCACACCGTGCGACAAGAGGACGCGGTTGAGGACGACGGGATCGGGAACGATGAAGACGCCACCCATATCGAAAACCACGGCATCAATTACTTCAGGGGAATACACGATGGTGAGTAGATCACGCCTCGCCGTCGACCGCCATCCGTAGGCTCCAGCGATGCAAACCCGCTTCTCGGGATGGCGGATAGCGGCATTTGCTATCGTCGTTCTTGGCCTCACCGGCCCCGGCCAGACCATTGGCGTAAGCGTGTTCATCGACCACTTCGCCGACGATCTCGAATTATCGAAGAACGCGATCGCTGGTGGCTACGCCATCGGCACCCTCACTGGCTCGTTAATGATGCCGAGCGTTGGTAGCTGGGTCGACCGCTATGGCGTGCGCCGCTCCATGACGATGATCGCCGTGCTCTTTTCGCTCGCGCTCGTGGCGATGTCGGGTGTGCAGGGAATCATCAGTCTCACTGCTGGCTTCGTCTTCATCCGCATGCTCGGGCAGGGAAGCCTGTCCCTCGTCGGGATTGTGTCGGTCTCGCTGTGGTTCGAGCAGAAACGAGGTCTTGCACTCGGGGTCGTGCTCACAGCCTCATCAGCGCTGATGGCCGCTGTGCCAGTGGCGCTGACGTTTACCATCGGCGAGTTCGGCTGGCGGCAAGCCTGGCTCTTTGCCGCCGCCACGGTTGCCATGATCGTGATACCTATCGCATGGTTCGGCATGATCGACCGTCCATCCGCGGTCGGCCAACACGTCGATGGCATCACGCCCAACAACGACAGCGCGGACATTGCAATGTGGGGCGTCGACCGATCAACGGCAATGGGTACTCGGGCGTTCTGGATTCTCGCCGGATCTACGGCAATTGGATCGATGCTGGTCACAGGAGTGAACTTTCATCAGATCTCCCTGCTCGGCGAGTCGGGATTCTCCCAGACCAACGCAGCCATCATGTTCCTCCCGCAGGTGCTCGGGACAGCGTTCGGCTCGCCGCTCTCAGGTTTCGTTCTCGACCGGGTCGGCAGCCGGTACGCACCCGCCGTTGGGCTGACCCTCTTGTCGCTGACACTTCTGCTTGCCGGCAGCGTCTCCTCGACTCCAGCCGTGATTGGGTATGCCTGCGTGCTCGGGTTCTACAGCGGTGTCAGTCGCACGATCAGCTCTGCGCTGGTGCCGGGGTGGTTCGGCACCAAACACATCGGGTCGATTCATGGTGCCATGACGTTCATGGGCGTGCTCGCCTCAGCGGCAGGCCCCATCGCTCTCGCGTTGACCGAATCAGCCACTGGCAGCTTCCGCACAGCGGCGCTCGTCTGGTGCGGCGTCCCACTCCTCGGCGCGGCAGTCGCCACACGAAACCGGCTCCCCACATTCAATGAGGAGCCGGTCATCGCAACGAGCTAAGTGCCGGTCCAGTTGGGTTCGCGCTTTTCTGCGAACGCCGTCGGGCCTTCCTTGGCATCGTTTGAGCGGAAGACCTTGGCCTGCAGCGGACCCTGCATCTCCCACAACTCGGCTTCGTCGTAGCCCTGACTGGCTGCCTTGACGATCTGCTTCGACGCAGCAACGGCCAGCGGCGCGTTCTTCGCCACCCGTTCTGCCAACGCGATCGCGGCCTCAACGGCCCCGCCAACGGGAGTGACCTGGGCGAGCATCCCTGCCGCCAGAGCTTCCTCGGCGGTGATGTTGTCACCGGTGATCGCCATCTCCATGGCCTTGGAGTAGCCGACTCGGCTTGGGAGTCGCATCAGGCCACCGCCCGCAGCAAACAGGCCAACCTTGACTTCACGGATCCCGAATTTGGCTCCCTCAGCGGCAACCAGAAGGTCACAGGAGAGCGCGAGTTCGCATCCCCCAGCAATGGCGAAGCCCTCGATTGCGCCGATCAGTGGCTTCTCAGCACCAGCCTGAATGAAATCCATCATCGGGCCGATGTCTTCGCCACGGGCGAACGCCTTCAGGTCCATCCCGGAACAGAAGCCGCGGCCGTTACCCGTGAGGACACCGGCCGTTAGACCGGAATCGGCGTTGAGTTCTTGGACAGCGCTCCACAGGCCGTTGGACAGAGCGCCGTTGATGGCGTTCATCTGGTCGGGCCGATTCAGCGTGATGATCATCACGCGTCCGCGGCGTTCTAGGAGGACAGCATCTTCTGACACGATGTCGCCGCTCATTTCGGTGGCATCCGGATGCCACCGTCGAGACGGATTGTCTCGCCGTTCATGTACGGGTTGGTGATGCACTCCATCACACCGAACGCCAACTCTTCTCCGGAACCAAGGCGTTTGGGAAACAGCACTGACTGCCCGAGATGTGCCTTGAACGCGTCGGATTGCTCGCCCTCGCCATAGATCGGCGTGTCGATCAAACCAGGGGCGATTGTGTTGACACGAATGCCGACAGCACTGAGGTCTCGGGCGATCGGCAAGGTCATGCCGACAATTCCACCCTTCGAAGCCGAATAGGCACACTGGCCAATCTGGCCGTCAAACGCAGCGGCTGATGCCATGTTGACGATGGCGCCCCGGGAACCGTCCTCGTCAACCGGATCGGTCTGCGCCATGGCGGCGGCCGACCGGCTGAGCATGTTGAACGAGCCGATCAGGTTGACCCTGATGACGAATTCAAACTTCGACAGATCCATCGGCACGTTGTTGCGGTCGATGGTACGACCGGCGTAGCCGAGGCCAGCGGAGTTGACGAGCGCACGCAACGGCCCCATCTCTGAAGCCGCCGCGACAGCAGCATCGGCATCTTCGATAGACGAGACGTCACACTTGACAAAGAGGCCGCCGAGTTCGGAGGCGACAGCTTCACCCTTCTCTTGGTTGAGGTCGGCGATTACGACATGGCTACCTGCGGCGCGAAGTTGCCGCGCACTGGCTTCACCGATGCCGGAGGCACCGCCGGTGACAATGGAGGAGCTGCCCTCCAGGTTCATACGTGGCATCAGGAATCGATCCTTTCAATGATCGTTGCGTTGGCGAGACCGCCACCTTCACACATTGCCTGGAAGCCGTAGCGGCCACCAGTTCGCTCAAGTTCGTTGACGAGTGTGGTCATCAGCTTGGCACCTGAGCAACCCAGAGGGTGACCCAGGGCAATAGCACCGCCGTTGACGTTGACCTTGTCGAGATCTGCACCAGTCTCTTTCTGCCAGGCCAGGACAACCGAAGCAAAGGCTTCGTTAATCTCGAAAAGGTCGATGTCATCGATCGACATGCCGGTCTTGGCCATGATTTTCTGGGTGACAGGGATCGGGCCTTTCAACATGGTGACGGGATCAGTGCCGGCCAGGGCGAAGCCGTGGAAGCGGGCACGGGGCTTGAGGCCGAGTTCCGCAGCCTTCTCGGCGCTCATGATGAGCACCGCAGCGGCGCCGTCGGAGATCTGAGAGGAATTGCCCGCAGTGATCTTGCCGTCTTCTTTGAATGCGGGCTTGAGCTTGGCGAGCGTCTCTGCCGTTGTACCGGGGCGAATTCCCTCGTCTTGGGAAAACATTTCGATCTCGCCATCAACATCGACGGGAACCGGGATGATCTCGGCCTCGAAACGACCCTCGATCGTGGCCTGCTCGGCGCGCTGCTGACTTTGCGCGCCGAATGCGTCGAGGTCTTCACGGGTGATGCCGTACTCGTCTGCGATCATGTCGGCTCCAATGCCCTGAGGCGGCAGGCCGGTCTCGGTGTAGCGCTCGGTCATCGAGTCGGGGAACGGCATGCCAAGGGCGCCATTCACGACGGACGCGCCCATCGGGGTCGTGCTCATGACCTCGACGCCCATGGCGACAACGACGTCATAGGCGCCAGCCATCACACCCTGTGCCGCGAAGTGAATTGCCTGCTGGCTAGAACCGCACTGGCGATCAACGGTGGTGGCGGGGACTGACTCTGGCCAACCGGCAGCGAGCACGGCGTTACGACCGATGTTCAGCGACTGCTGCCCTACCTGCATCACACAACCGGTGACGACATCGTCAACCAGAGCGGGATCAAGATTATTGCGCTCCGCGAGCGCCTTCAGCACATGGGCACCAAGTTCTGCTGGATGCCAGCTGCTCAGCTTTCCGTTGCGTCTACCGCCTGGTGTGCGGACGGCGTCGACGATGACTGCATCATGCATGGGTTCTCTCTCTTATCTCTGTGGGGAGTTCTTTGGGGAGTTTTTAATGGCCAGATCGATATTGGCATCAAGCCGTTCGAGGAGCTCGGCCAACTGCTGACGATCATTACGGCCGATGCCGCGTCGGAGTTCATCGCGCAGCGCACGGTCGATCTCGTAGAACTGTTCCACGATGTCTCTACCTGCGTCGGTTGCGGCAACGAGCCAGACACGGCGGTCGCCCGGATCCGGGCTGCGTTCGAGTAGGCCTCTGGCCTCAAGGTGGTCGATCATCGTTCCTGTGGCCGCTCGGCCTAAACCGACCATCTCGGCAAGAGCGGTCTGCGTGCTGTCGCCGAAGTCCACCACGAAGGCGAGCAGACTCGCTTGGTTCAGATTTAAGTCAAGCGATTCGACCCGGGTGTTGAATGCCGTGTTCAGCCTTCGAGCAGTGCCGATGATCGCGATCTCGAAGCGGCGCCAGGAAGGCGTCTCAGCCATCGGAGTCGGTGAAGCGGTGGTCATGAAGAATCGTATGATTTCATACAGTCTGTTCTCAGACAATATGTAATCGTATGACATAAGTCACAACTGCTTGAAGACTCCACCTAGGCGTGCCTCCGAGTCCGCGATGCCATCACCGTGAGGTTCTTCAACGTCAAGTGTGGCCCCGATCGCGCGGGCACGAGGCACTCTCCGCCTGAGCCATCTGGAAGACCAGCTATCCAAGGGAGCACGTTTGGCAACAACGCACGTTTGGGGTCTGTCCCCAGGCGTGCGTTGTCAGATGATCAGGTTGACCATCCGGCCGGGGACCACGATGGTTTTGCGGATTTCCTTGCCATCGAGATGAAGGGCCACGTTCACATCGGCGAGCGCTGCCGCGACCACACTGGCCTCGTCGGCATCAGCGGCAACCATAACTCGGCCACGAACCTTCCCATTGACCTGGACCGGCATCTCGATCTGATCGTCGACCAACATCGCCGGATCAGCTTCGGGGAACGTCGCACGAGTGACCGTTCCCTCTCCCCCCAGCATCAACCACAACTCCTCGGCCACATGGGGCACAAGCGGTGACAACATCGTGACCATCGTCTCGGCGACCAGCCGAGGGGTCGGGCCGTCGAGCTTTGTGATCTCGTTGTTCAGTTCGGTGATCTTCGCAATCGCCGTGTTGAACCGCAGATTGTCCATATCGGCTCGCACCCCGTCGATTGTGCGATGCATGGTGCGAGCAAGTTCGTCACTCATGGCATCGTCGCCAACCACAAGTTCGCCGGTGTCCTCGTCAACGATGTTGCGCCAGACGCGCTGCAGAAGGCGCTGTGAACCGATGACCGAACGTGTCTCCCATGGGCGGTCCTGATCGATCGGACCCATCGCCATCTCGTACAACCGGAGCGTGTCGGCGCCGTAGGCCTCGTACATGTCGTCGGGGGTGACTGCGTTCTTCAACGACTTGCCCATCTTGCCGAAGTTTCGCTCGACCGGCTGCCCCTTAAAGGTGAAGCCGGATTGGGCGTCGCCCTGGACCTCTTCGGCCTCGACATAGATGCCGCGGCTGTCCTGGAACGCCGCGGCCTGGATATAACCCTGGTTGATTAATCGCTTGAACGGCTCCGCGGTACTGACAACACCGAGGTCGAACAACACCTTGTGCCAGAACCGGCTGTAGAGCAGATGCAACACCGCGTGCTCGACACCACCGACATAGAGGTCGACACCACCATCGGCCGGGTTGTCACCACCCATCCAGTACTTCTCGGCCGTGAGATCAGCAACGATGTGATCGCTCACGGGATCGATATAGCGCAAGTAGTACCAGCACGACCCGGCCCACTGGGGCATGACGTTGAGGTCACGCCGGTAACTCTTCATTCCATCGCCCAAGTCGAGATCGACCGTGGTCCACTCGGTGGCGCGACCCAACGGCGGTTCGGGCTCGGAGTCTTCGGCGAGTTCGCGAGGCGCCCAGTCGATCAGTTCCGGCAAGTTCACCGGCAGCAGTTCGTCCGGGATGGAGATCGGGTTGCCGTCTTCATCGAAGACGATTGGAATCGGCTCACCCCAGTAGCGCTGACGAGCAAACAACCAGTCGCGCAGCTTGGTGGTAACCGTTCCTTCGCCGGCGCCGGTCTCCTCGAGTTGAGCGATCATCGTCGACTTTGCCTCGGTGATCTGCATACCGTCGACGAAACCCGAATTGATTGCAGGGCCATCGCCAACATACGCGCCCCCCTCGAAGTCCGACGGGGGTTGCACGGTGCGAATGATGTCGAGATCGAACGCTTCGGCGAACTCCCAATCTCGTTCGTCTTGGCCAGGCACTGCCATGATGGCACCGGTGCCATAACCCATCAGTACGTAGTCGGCAATGAATACCGGGATCGATTCGCCATTGACCGGATTGGTCGCAAAGGACCCTATGAAGACACCAGTCTTCGTCTTGTTTTCCTGGCGGTCCATGTCAGTTTTCTGCGCCGTGGCATCACGATAGGCGGCAACAGCGTCGGCGGGCGTCGCCGCGCCACCTGTCCACGCATCCTTTGTCCCTTCAGGCCAGGCGTCGGTAACCAATCCGTCGACCAGGTCATGTTCGGGCGCCAGCACCATATAGGTGGCACCGAACAAGGTGTCGGGACGAGTTGTGAACACTCGAATCAGATGCTCACCGGCCACAAACTCGACCTCGGCACCCTCAGAGCGACCAATCCAGTTTCGTTGCATGGACTTGATGCTGTCGGTCCAGTCGAGTAGATCAAGGTCGGCGAGCAAGCGATCGGCGTACGCAGTTATCCGCATCATCCACTGCTTGAGCGGGCGACGGAAAACGGGAAAGTTGCCGCGGTCGCTGCGACCATCGGCGGTGACCTCCTCATTGGCCAGCACCGTGCCCAAGCCCGGGCACCAGTTGACCGGGGCCTCGGACACATAGGCCAAGCGGTACTCGTGCAGGACCGAGCGCTGCTCGCTCAGTGACAAGCCGGCCCACGAGCGACCATCAGGTGTAGCTCGGCTCCCGGCAGCAAACTCAGCTTCGAGCTCAGCGATCGGACGAGCCTTCTGTTGACACTCATCAAACCATGCGTTGAAAATCTGGCTGAAGATCCACTGGGTCCAGCGGTAGTACGCCTCATCGGTGGTGGCGATCGAACGGCGATCGTCATGGCCCAAACCCAGCCGATCAAGCTGACGGGTCATGTTGGCGATATTTGCCTCAGTGTTCTCGCGCGGGTGAACGCCGGTCTGGCGAGCGTGCTCCTCGGCTGGCAAGCCGAACGCATCGAATCCCATTGTGTGCAAGACGTTGAAGCCGGTCATTCGCTTGAAGCGGGCATAGACATCGGTAGAGATGTATCCCAGCGGATGACCCACGTGGAGGCCCGCCCCCGATGGATACGGAAACATGTCCATGATGAACAGTTTCGGCGAGTCGGCAACGCCGAAGGGATCATCGCTCAGCGGGCCTGAGGGGTTCGGCGCGTGGTAAGTGCCAGCCTCACGCCAGTGGGCCTGCCAGCGGGTTTCGATCTCATCGGCCCGAGCAGCGTCATAGCGGTGACTCGGGACTTCGTCTGCAGCGAGTGCAGTAGGGGTTTCGGACACCGCAATAGGTTATGCGAACCGGCTTCCGTTCCTGGGGAGTTTCATGATACGGTACAGTTCCACAATGCGGAACAGCTTGATCTAGCCGCACCAGGTGTCTGAACCAGCAACATCTATCCCGTTCTTAATTCCTAGGAGTTACCGCATGTCAGATGAGATAGACGACGAGATCGACCTCAACGCGTTGAGCGATGAAGACCTCACCGCCCAGATGCACGACGACTTGTATGACGGACTCGCCGACGAAATCCACGAAGGCACCAACATCTTATTGAGCCGAGGCTGGAGCGCCGGGCGGACCCTCAACGACGCACTTGTCGAAGGCATGCGGATTGTCGGTATCGACTTTCGCGACGGCATTCTCTTCGTACCGGAAGTACTTCTCGCCGCAAACGCGATGAAAGCCGGCATGGCCATCCTGCGTCCCATCCTTGCCGAGACAGGTGCCGAATCCATCGGCACCGTTGTCATCGGCACGGTAAAGGGCGACATCCACGATATCGGCAAGAACCTTGTGGGCATGATGCTCGAAGGCGCTGGCTTTGAGGTCCACGACCTCGGCATCAACACCGATGTCGACCAGTTCCTCGCTGCACTCGACGAACATAAGCCCGACATCCTCGGCATGTCCGCACTACTCACCACCACAATGCCGTACATGAAAGTCGTCATCGACACCCTCGAAGAGAAGGGCATACGTGACGACTACATCGTCCTCGTCGGCGGTGCCCCGCTCAACGAGGAATTTGGTGACGCCATCGGCGCCGACGCCTATTGCCGCGACGCCGCCGTCGCATCAGAGACTGCATCCGCTCTGGTTCACGCCAAGCGCCACAAAGTGAACTGAAGCCGTGACTACGCCACAGGTGCTGATTTTGGCCTGCGGTGCCCTCGCTCGCGAGATCCGCGACATCACGCGACTCAATGAACTCGACAACGTGACCCTCGACTGTCTGCCTGCCGTGTTACACAACCGCCCCACCGACATCCCCAACGCAGTGCGCGAACGCCTCGACCGCGACGCGCACAAATACGACCGGGTCCTGCTCGGCTACGCGGACTGCGGAACCACGGGTGCCCTGGCCGACATCTGCGAGGAGCGAGGCATCGAGATGCTGCCCGGTCACCATTGCTACGAGTTCTTCGCCGGTGGCGACACGTGGCAGGGCATGCATCACAACGACCCCACCGCCTTCTACCTCACCGACTACCTAGCGAAGCACTTCGACCGGATCATCATGGACGGACTCGGCATCGAGGCCCATCCAGAGCTGCAAGCGATGTACTTCGGCAACTACACAAAGGCCATCTACCTCGCCCAGACCGACGATCCCGAGATAACCGCCGCGGCCAAGGCCGCAGCCAAGCGACTCGGTCTGATCTACGAGCGAGTTGCCACCACCTATGGCGATCTCGAACCAGCCCTTCTCCAAATCTCCCGGCGGTCCTCATGAGTAGACGCAGAGCACGAGGCGGCCCCGGGATAGTCACGATCTTTTGGCGTGACATTCCTGCGCAGGTCACCGCAACAACCGAAGACGGTTCGAAGGAGCAGGTACTGCTCCATGATCGGTTCCAGCACGCGATTGATCGTGCCGCTGCCGTCGCCGGGCTGACCCAGACCGACGACTACGTAAACGAGTGGCGCCGCGTGATGACGACACCTGACGGCGATCCTGTGGCTGCGGCCCAGGCAATCGCTGCTGCATTCGAAAACAACATCCCCCCCGAGCGGTTGAAGGCCCTAGTGGCCAACGGCGGACTCGGCCCTGACTCCCCAGGAGAATCCCAATGACCGACACTGTGATCAGTAGCGCTACCAAAGAGGTCGTGATCGGGTTTGGCCGTCCGTTCGTCATGATCGGCGAACGAATCAATCCGACCGGCCGCAAGCTCTTAGCTGAAGAGATGAAGAACGGCGACTTCAGCCGAGTCGAGGCCGACGCGCTCGCCCAGGTCGCTGCCGGCGCCCAGATGCTCGACGTCAACGCGGGCATCCCACTCGCCGATGAACCAGCGCTGCTCGCTCAAGCGATCAAACTCGTGCAGTCGGTCACCGATGTTCCGCTCGCCATCGATTCATCGATCATCGAGGCACTTGAAGCCGGTATTGAGGCCTACCAAGGCAAGCCACTGATCAATTCGGTCACTGGTGAGAACGAGGTCATGGAGCGGGTGCTTCCCCTCGTAGCCAAGGCTGGCGCTGCCGTCGTTGCCATCTCCAACGACGAGACGGGTATCAGCGAAGATCCCGATGTTCGCTTTGACGTCGCCAAGAAGATCGTGCTTGCCGCCGCCGACTACGGCATCCCCGCCCATGATGTGATCGTCGATCCACTCGTCATGCCGATCGGCGCCATGGGCACCGCCGGCCAGCAGGTGTTCGCACTTGTACGACGCCTCCGTGATGAACTCGGCGTCAATACAACCTGTGGCGCGTCCAACGTGAGTTTTGGTCTTCCCAACCGCCATGCCGTCACTGGCACGTTCCTCGCCATGGCAATGGGCGCAGGAATGACGTCAGCGATCATGAACCCGATGCACGCCGAGGTGAAGACGGCAATTATGGCCGCCGACGTATTGGCCGGCAACGACACCAACTGCGCCGCCTGGATCACTGAGAACCGTGACCCCAACGCCGGCACCGGCGAAGGCGGCGCTCGCCGCCGCGGTGGACGCCGTCGCCCTGCCTCGGTCTAAGTCGAGACTGCTCTACTGATGCCGGACAAAGACGTGACGTTGGTCTTCACTCCATCCGGGGTGCAAGCCGACGTCGCGCCCGGCACCAGCGTGCTTGATGCCGCCCGGCGAGTCGGCGTCGACATCGACTCCACATGCGGTGGCCGCGGCCTATGCGGGCGCTGCCAGATCACACCATCGCTCGGCGAGTTCGCCAAATGGGGCATCACCTCGACCGACGACGCCGTCTCACCATGGACTTCAGTAGAGTCGGCATACAAAGGCCGACGCCAGATCATCACAGGGAGCCGACTCGGGTGCCAGGCCAGGGTGGTCACCGACCTTGTGGTTGACGTACCCGCGGCCAGTCAGATCCATCGCCCCGTCGTCCGCAAAAAAATCGATCTGGACGGGCTCACGCTCGATCCGTTGATCCATGCCCGATACGTCGAGTTGCCTGAGCTGGAACTGGGCGACGAGCGTGCCGACGCCGAACTCCTGCGGGAAGCACTCGCCACTGACTGGAGTATCGAAGGCGCCACCGTGGATGCTCGGGTGCTGCCTGACCTTCATCCCGCCATTGTCACCGGTCAGCGTGCCATCACCGCCATAGTTCATAACGACGGTACCGTCATGGCCGTTCGGCCTGGGTTCGACGAAGTCATCTACGGGGTAGCGATCGATGTCGGATCCACCACCATCGCCGGCTACCTGATCGACCTTGCGACCGGCGACGTCGTTGTCACCGCTGGCGCCATGAACCCGCAGATCCGCTTCGGTGAAGATCTCATGAGCCGCGTCAGCTACGTGATGATGAACCCAGGCGGTGAGGAAGAACTCACTGGCACGGTTCGGAGCGCCCTCAATGACCTCATCGATGATCTGACCGATCAGCGAGACCATATTCACGACCTGGTGCTGGTCGGCAATCCAGTCATGCACCATCTCTTCCTCGGCATCGACCCCACCCCGCTCGGAGCCGCACCCTTCACGCTGACAGTCGGCAGACCCATCGATATGCGGGCCGACGAGCTCGACATCGATCTTCCCTACGCCCGGGCCCACATCGGTCCGTGCATCGCCGGCCACGTCGGCGCCGACGCCGCCGCCGCAACACTCAATGAGGGCACCCACCGCACCACTGAGCCACAGCTCATGGTCGACGTAGGCACCAATGCCGAGATCGTGCTCGGCACAGCCGATCGCACCTATGCCACATCATCACCCACTGGCCCGGCATTCGAAGGCGCTCAGATCTCCTGTGGCATGCGAGCCACCGCTGGGGCCATCGAGCGCATTCGGATCGATCGAGACACCTTC
>Ga0233427_10003028_pt1 | contig 15100 bp, 13 predicted proteins | sample SI_118_April2016_5_FD_179885 | JGI IMG/M metagenome (GOLD analysis project Ga0233427, IMG submission 179885) | Seawater microbial communities from Saanich Inlet, British Columbia, Canada - SI_118_April2016_100_MG | ecosystem: Environmental > Aquatic > Marine > Inlet | place: Canada: British...
TGAACAGCTGACTGGCCCGCTCAGCAAGATCGATGTGACCGCGGGTGATGGGGTCAAAGGTCCCCGGATAAATCGCTTTAGTGCTCATATGTCTGCTGACCCTCCTAACCGGCTACTTTCCGGTTGCGATACTACCAATCACGGCGTGAGTGATCCATAATTTATCTTGAGACCACGGCAAATTATATGGAGAGACGTAATGGACGTTGTCAGTTTTACTCGAATGGCGGACGGAACTAAAGCAGATTATCAGTTTCTGGACGAACAAGAAGGTGAATTTATAGACGGTCTGCCGGCTCGACTGCTGGAGGGTCTGAGTTCACTGAGTGAATCGTTTTCCGGTTATCCAGTCAGTCGACTGGAGCATTCGCTGCAGTCCGCAACCCGGGCACATCGCGCGGGAGAGTCTGAGGAATTTGTCGTTGCTGCACTGCTTCATGACATTGGTGACCTGCTTGCGCCACGGTCACATAGCGAGATGGCAGCGTCGATTCTCCGGCCGTTTGTTTCCGAGAAAACCTACTGGATCGTTAAGCACCACGGTCTTTTTCAGATGTACTACTACGCCCACCATCATGGCGGGGATCGCAACGCCCGCGAGCGTTTCCTCGATCACCCATGGTACGAGGATGCCGTTCGGTTTTGTGAGGAATACGATCAGAACTGCTTCGATCCTGATTACGACAGCGAGTCGTTGTCCTTCTTTGAGCCGATGGTGCAACGGGTCTTCAGTAAAGAAAATTCCTTCGATGAGGAACGGGTTGCCCGCACGGGGGTTCAGCCTGGCTGATCAGGCCAAGCCGCCAAGATCCACTGCATCGCTGGTGGTGTTCGTATAGAGGCGGTAGGAGACCTGGCCCGTCTGCTTTTTGCGCAGTAGGGTCCAGCCCTCCGGAATGGCTGGCACCTCGTCGGCTGAGCATTCGACATAGATCCGGGCCTGGGGCTTGAGCAACTGATAACGGCTCAGTCTTCGAAGGCTGCGTTCAACCAGTCCGGTCCCGAACGGCGGGTCCACAAAAACGATATCGAACTGCTGGGCACATGAAGTCATCCATTCAAGTGATTCCGCGCAATGCGTGATGACCTGTTGTGCGCGCAGGAGAGATGTGGTTTCTTTGAGTTGGGCGCAGCAGGTTTTGTGCACTTCCACTAGAGTGACGGCTCGCGCGCCTCGTGATGCAGCCTCGAATCCCAGGGCACCGCTTCCGGCAAAAAGATCTAGGCACTCAGCGTTAAAGATAACGTGAGACAGCCAGTTAAACAGCGTTTCGCGCACGCTATCCGGAGTGGGCCTGAGGTCTGCTCCGCCGTTGAAGCGGATTAGACGCTTTTTCCACTCCCCTCCGATGATGCGTAAACGGCCGCGCTGCACGGTACGAGAAGAACTCAATCGAATGATCCCTCACACGTTTCTTTGACAGGGGATGATAGGATAGTTAGAAGTTAATAAGAATGGTTTTGTTTCTGAATTCCTGCCCTGATCACGCGATATCCATGGCTTCTCATACAAAAAATTCAAGTCTTTTTACGCGCCTGAAAAAAACCCGCACGGCACTGTCCGATGGACTCGCCAGTCTTTTTAGGGGCAATCACGTGCGTTTTGATGATGCCGTCTACGATGATCTGGAAGACCAGCTCATCATGGCAGATCTTGGTGTGGAAGCAAGTGCCGAGGTAGTCTCGGTACTTCGGGAACAGGTCCGAACAGCTCAAATTGAATCGTCCGAGGCCTTGAAAAAAGCGCTGATCGGCCAACTTTCGTTGATGCTGAGAAAGGCAGAACGCAAGCTGGTACTGGGGAGTGACTCTCCCAAACCGATGGTGATACTGATGGTGGGCGTCAATGGTGTTGGCAAGACCACCACGACAGCCAAGTTGGCCGCGCATTTTCAGGCCGGCGGTCACTCGGTGCTGTTGGGTGCCTGCGATACGTTTCGAGCCGCCGCCATTGAGCAACTGCAGTCGTGGGGCGACCGGCTGGGGATCCCGGTGATCGCGCAGGCTCATGGGGCAGACGCGGCAGCAGTCGCGCATGATGCGTTCGCTACGGCCAGGAGTCGAGGGGTTGACATACTCATTATTGATTCTGCTGGACGCCAACACGTGAACGTGGATCTGATGGCGCAACTTGGCAAGATTCGTCGAGTGCTTACAAAGGCGGATTCCCGAGCCCCGCATGAGACAATTCTGGTGGTCGATGGTGGGACCGGGCAGAACGCACTATCACAGGCTGCGGCCTTTGAGAAAGAGGTTGGTCTGACGGGCATCTGTGTCACCAAGTTGGACGGCACCGCCCGTGGCGGTGTGGTCGTTGCCCTCGCCAAGCAGTCGCCGGTCTCCATTCCATTTCTTGGAGTCGGAGAGGGCATCGGCGACCTTCGACCTTTCCAGTCGGAGGATTTCGCAAGAGCCCTGGTAGGCGGTTCAAGTTCCTAGTGATTTCTGTGCGGTAAACGTCAATTTATCCTCAGTATTCTGTCATGAAAACAATATAAAACATTGAAAAATATAAGTTAGTATATTATTTAGATCAAATTGTATTATTAGCACTCAGATCAATAGAGTGCTAAAATAACCCCCGTTTAAGAAATCACGCGAGACACTATGAGCGAATCATTGCCTGTTGTGACAGATCTTGGTCCGAGTCAGGGCCTGGCCCAGTATCTCAACGAGATCAAATCAGCCCCAATCCTGAGCGCAGAAGAAGAGAAAGCGCTTGCCCGGCGTTATCACTCCGATGATGATCTTGATGCCGCCCGGCAACTGGTGTTTGCACACCTGCGCTATGTGGTATCCATTGCCAGGGGTTTTACCGGTTATGGCCTACCGCTTGCGGATCTCATTCAGGAAGGCAGTGTCGGACTAATGAAAGCCGTCAAGCGGTTTGATCACGAAAGAGACGTACGTCTAGTCTCCTTTGCCGTCCACTGGATCAAGGCTGAGATTTACGATTACGTCGTACGCAACTGGAAAATGGTCAAGGTAGCGACAACCAAGGCGCAGCGGAAGTTGTTTTTTAATCTGCGAAAAAACCGGGCGCGCCTGGGCGTGATGAAAGAAGCTGAAGTGCAGACAATGGCGGCCGCGCTAGATGTCAAGCCGGAAACGGTCCGGGAGATGGAGATCCGGATGAACGGCGCAGATCTCGCTTTTGAGCCGGAAACCGAAGATGATGACGCGCCTCGCTCCCTCGCGCCTGCCGAAGCCATCGGAGATTCGTCACTCGATCCCGGACGATTGGTTTCGGAGGCGGATGAGGAGCGTCATCGGCAAGTCCAGTTGGGTACAGCGCTGTCCAGTCTGGATGATCGGAGCCGGGAGATTATCCAGGCTCGCTGGCTGATGGAAGAGGGCAAGAAGCAGACGCTGGGAAATCTGGCTGAAAAGTATGGGGTTTCCGCGGAGCGGATACGGCAGATTGAAAAACGCGCGATGGAGCAGATGCGCGTTGCCGCAACGGCATAACGATCGGAACCCAGTCAACCCATCAGCAGTTCGATCAACGCCTTTTGGGCGTGTAAACGGTTCTCAGCCTCATCCCAGATCACACTCTGGGGGCCTTCGAGTACCTCAGCACTGACTTCCTGGCCACGGTAAGCGGGAAGGCAGTGCATGAATAGGGCCTCTTGGGAGGCTATGGCCATCAGATTTTCATTGACTTGAAAGTCAGTCAGCGCAGCGAGTCTTTGCGCCTTTTCTTCCTCCTGACCCATGCCCGCCCATGTGTCGGTAATAACGAGATCCGCGCCGGCGACTGCCTCCCGCGGGCTGGTGGTGACACTGCAGTGCCCACCGGCTGCTGAAATGAGATCTGGATGGGGGTGATACCCTTCGGGCGCGCCCACACGAAGCTCAAAGCCCATCATGGCTGCTGCATCGACCCAGGACTGGCACACATTGCTGCTGCCATCTCCGACGAAGGCAACGCAGGCGCCCTGGATATTGCCTCGATGTTCAAAAAATGTCTGCAGGTCGGCCAGTAATTGGCAGGGATGGAAATCCTGAGACAGGGCATTGATCACCGGTACGGCGGAGTGCTCTGCCATCGCGCAGACGCGGTTGTGCTCGCCCGTGCGCATCACAATGAGATCCGCCATGCTTGAGACAATGCGGGCGGTATCGCTGACGGATTCGCCGCGACTCATCTGACTGTCGCCGGGTGACAAGAAGACCGATGAGCCGCCCAGGTGGGCGCACGCGACTTCGAAGGAGATCCGGGTCCGGGTCGAAGACTTTTCGAAGATCAGCACCATGGTGCGTAAGCGCATAAGATCCGCGGTTTGCGGCCCCGTCGGATCCTTTTTCAGCGCGATAGCGCGGTGGATGAGTGCGACAAGCTCTGAAGGAGAAAGATCTTTGAGTGTCAGGAAGTGACGTGTCATAGCATCGGCCGCCTAAGCCAGAAGGCTCACCAAAAAACAAAACGCCCGGTAAAGGGCGTTGGAGAACGAAGTTTACCGTTGACGGGCCTCGTGGGCAACCGAGTCCTTATGGGTCACTGATATAATCTGCCTGCTTCGACAGTCTTTTTTTGGGCCTGTCACCCACTCCTCGCCAGTTATCGGAACATATCGTGAAGACAATTAAAAAGGCGGTACTTGCCTATTCTGGGGGCCTGGATACCTCGATCATCCTGAAGTGGCTTCAGGATGAGTACGGTTGTGAGGTGGTCACTTTTACCGCCGATATCGGTCAGGGGGAAGAGGTTGAACCTGCCCGAAAAAAGGCGAAGGCGCTGGGCGTCAAGGAAATCTTTATTGAAGATCTTCGCGAGGAATTCGTCCGCGACTACGTGTTTCCGATGTTTCGCGCGAATACCTTATATGAGGGTGAATATCTTCTGGGGACGTCAATCGCACGCCCGCTGATTGCGAAACATCTAGTCCGCATTGCTGAGGAGACGGGCGCCGACGCTATTGCGCACGGTGCAACTGGCAAGGGCAATGATCAAGTCCGGTTTGAACTGAACGCCTACGCCCTTAACTCGAATATCCAGATTATTGCCCCGTGGCGCGAATGGGATCTCAACTCGAGAGAAAGACTGGTGGCCTATGCCAAAGACCATGGCATCCCGGTGGAGACGCGCAAGGACGGCGGAGCAGATTACTCTATGGACGCGAACATGCTGCATATCTCCTATGAGGGTGGAGAACTAGAAGATCCTTGGGTTGCACCCGATGAGTCGATGTGGCGGTGGACCGCGTCACCGCGGGAGGCCCCGGATGTGCCCGAATCCATCGAGCTGACTTTTGCAGGTGGTGACCCGGTTGCCATCGACGGCAAGCGTCTGAGTCCTGCGCTGATGTTGGAGGCTCTGAATCGTTTGGGCGCAGGTCACGGTATCGGGCGGATCGACCTCGTGGAGAATCGTTATGTGGGTATGAAAAACCGCGGTTGCTACGAGACGCCGGGAGGCACTATCTTGCTGAAGGCGCACCGGGCCATTGAGTCGATAACGCTCGACCGCGAAGTCGCACACCTTAAGGATGAACTGATGCCCCGCTATGCCTCCCTCATATATAACGGCTACTGGTTCGCACCGGAACGGCAGATCCTCCAGCGGATGATTGATGATTCACAACAGGCTGTGAACGGCGTTGTCCGCCTGCAGTTGTACAAGGGCAGCGTGATGATTGCGGGTCGGTCATCATCAACGGATTCACTGTTTGACGAGAGCGTGGTAACGTTTGAGGATGATCATGGCGCCTACGATCAGGCCGACGCCGAAGGCTTCATCAAACTGAATGCACTCCGATTGAGAATTGCTGGCCGCAAGGGTCGAACGCAGGGCTAATACCGCTTTGGTATCAGGTACTGGCGTTTACGCTGGCGACTGCCCAATCCTTTGAACAATAGATCTTCACAGTCTCCTCCGCTTAAGTGGTCTTTTTTTGCCCCGCGTCATTGGGGAACTTGGGTGCTCGCTGCGATTATCGCTTTGTGCACCCTGCTGCCGCGCGCATGGGCGATGGCCTTGGGGCATCAGATCGGAGGCCTGTTTTTCCGCATCAACCAAAAACGTGTTGATATCGCTCGCGTCAATCTGCAGTGGTGTTTTCCGGAACTGACGGAGGCGGATCGAGAAAAACTACTGCGTCTTCATCTGACGCGATACGGCCAGGCCATTCTCGATATGGGGCTAGTCTGGTGGGCATCACGAAGTCGGATCGATCGGTTGTGCACGGTGAGTGGCGAATATGAACTTGAGGCCCTGCGGCGCTCGGGAGAGAAGGTGCTCTTGGTTATTCCACATGTCCTTGGCATTGATATGACCGGCGCTGCGCTGGCGCAACTGGCACCCGGGACATCGATGATGAAGACACCGTCAAATCCCTTGCTGCATCGTTGGCTCTGGCGGGGTCGAACCCGCTTTGGCGCAAGAATCTTTACCCGTGACCAGGGATTGCGGCCGCTGGTCAAGGCAATACGGGCGGGTCACGTCGGCTACCTGATGCCTGATGAGGATCTTGGCGACGCGGCCAGTGTGTTTGCCCCGTTTTTCGGCATCCCGACGGCCACCTTACCTGTGGTGGGGCGTATTGCCAGGATGACCGGCGCCAAGGTGATTCCCGTATTTTGTGAACTTGATGACCGCGGTCGATATCACGTGAAGCTCGGGAAGTCATTGTCGGGGTTTCCAAGTGGTGATCTGCAGGTGGATGCGACTACCGTGAATGCCGCCTTTGAGGCATCCATCCGCACAGCCCCGGAACAATACCTTTGGACCCTTAAGTGGTTTCGCACAAGGCCCAGAGGGGAGACATCACCCTATGCAACCTAAGCGAGCGCGGTTATCGCCTACAGCAGTGGGGCCTGCGCCGGGCGAATCATGAATATTCTGCTGATCAAGCAGACCTCACTTGGAGACGTGGTGCATGCGACCGCGCCAATTCGATCTGTCAGGATGGCCCATCCTGATGCGCTTATTACGGTCCTGACCTCAACGACTGCAAGTGAAATCCTGCGCAACAATTCGGACATTGATCATTTATTGACCTTCGACCGATACCGTGTGAAATCGGATTGGTGGCGGCGGCCGTTGTGGACCCTGGGTCACTTTGCCAGGACATTTTCGGCGGTGCGGGCACCATACTTTGATCTGGTAATTGATCTGCAGGGTAGCTGGAAGACCGTTATCTTTCTGTGGGCTGCGCGCACTACTCGGCGCTATGCCAAGGGCCGGTGGTGGTTTGCGGAGTGTTTCCACCAGCCGATGGCGCATGCAATAGATGAAATGGCCGGAGTGCTGGAGTTGGCCGGGATCAAGTCGTGTCAGTCTGTGCCGATACTGAGGGTCGACCGTCACTCTGCGGAAACCGTCTCCCGTGTCCTCAAGAAATTAACGAATCCAGAAAGACCGATTGCGCTTTTGTGCCCCTTTACCCGGTGGCCGACAAAAAACTGGCCGATCTCTAAATTTTCCGCTCTGGCTGAGCAGTTGGCAGAAGAATTCCAGGTTGTCTTTACCGGCAGCCCTAACGATCGCCCCCAAATCGAAGAGGCAATCGCAGAAACTCCCCCAGTGTCTGCGGTAAATCTGGCGGGGCGCCTCTCTTTGCCGGAGTTCTTTGCGCTGGCAGCGCGATCAGAGGTTGTCGTGACAGGCGATAGTTTGCCGATGCATGTTGCCTCGGCGTTTGATCGGCCACTGGTTTCGCTCTTTGGGCCAACCAACGAGTTTCTGGTGGGGCCGAGAAACGATGCGGCCAAGATAGTGCGCGCAGCCGTTGACTGCCAACGGTGTTACCGCAGGCTCCGATGTCCTCGTGCCTGTATTCGTAAGATCACGGTTGACGAAGTCCGCACAGCGGTTGGGAGTGTTCTCGAGAAGTGAGGCATGTGGCACAGCTCAACTGCGCCAGAAAGCCGGACTAAACAACACCAGCAGTGTGAAGATTTCCAGTCTGCCGAGCAACATAGTGGCTGTGAGGATCCACTTGGCCTGGGGTTCAAGACCGGCGTAGTTTTGCGCAACGGCGCCAAGGCCCGGGCCAAGATTATTTAGGCAGGCCGTGACTGCCGAGAATGCGGTGACGAGGTCCGCTCCTGTGGCACTCATCGCGATGGATAACCCCACGTAACTGAGAATATAGAGGGCAAAAAATCCCCAGACGGCATTGATAACGTGATCGGGAACCGGTTTGTTGCCAAGCTTCACGGTAAAGATGGCGTTGGGATGGATGAGTTGATTGATCTCGCGCCGACCCTGTTTGTAAAGGAGCACTAGCCGAATCACTTTCATCCCGCCGGCGGTGGATCCGGCACAGCCGCCGACGGCGCTCATAATGATCAGCATCACCGGGAGAAATGAAGGCCACCAGTGGAAGCCGGTCGTGGTAAATCCCGTAGTCGTCCCCATCGACACTACCTGAAAGATCCCCTGAATCAGGGTTTCGCCGGTACCGGCATACACACCCCACAGGAACAGCGTGGTGAGGGTGACCAGAATCACCACCGACACAAAGCCGACAAAGGCGCGCACCTCGGGGTCTCGTAGATAGGCCTTCGGAGAGCGCCCTCGAACGACCGTAAAGTGCAACGCGAAATTCACCGCAGAGATCAGCATGAAGCAGATGGCGATGATCGCAACGGCGGGGCTGTCAAAAAATCCGAGACTGCTATCGTGAGTTGAAAATCCGCCGATGGCGACTGTCGAAAAAGCGTGGGCGACGGCATCAAAAAAACTCATCCCCGCGGCCCAGTAGGCGACCGCGCAACTCACGGTCAGGCCCAGATAGATGTACCAGAGCGCCTTGGCTGTTTCGGTAATTCGGGGCGTCAGTTTGGCATCCTTCATCGGGCCTGGCGTCTCAGCACGGTAGAGTTGCATACCTCCGACGCCGAGCATTGGCATGACGGCTACCGCGAGGACAATGATGCCCATGCCGCCCAGCCACTGAAGTTGCTGGCGGTAGTAAAGAATGGACGGCGGTAGCGTGTCGAGACCCGTGAGTACGGTTGCCCCAGTTGTTGTCAGACCAGACATGGACTCAAACAAGGCATCGGTCATGCTGATGTCGAGATCGGCTGACAGCAGCAGCGGGAAGGCGCCAAAAATAGCTAGCACGGTCCAGAACAACACAACAACCAGGAAGCCGTCACGGACTCGCAGTTCCCGTTGCTGTCGCCGCAAGGGCAGCCAGAGCGCGCCACCCGCGAGCAGGGTAGCAATATAGGCGAGAAGGAAAGGTCGTAGCCCGCCGTCATTGCCGATAAGGGCAATAACCACTGGCGGCAGCAGTGTGGTGCTGAACATGACCAGCAGCACACCAAGAATGCGAAGGATCCCCAAGGACGGCATGGTCGTGATCGTTACCTATACGAAAGTGACAGCGACCTGAAAGAGCTGCTCGACCTCACGAATGCGGCCCTTGTCTACTACGAACAGAATGACATGATCCTCCGGTTCGATCACCGTTTCGCCATGTGCGATTACCACTTCTTCTCCTCTGAGAATCGCACCAAGACTGGTGCCGTCCGGCAGCCCGATATCCCGTACTGCCTTGCCGACCACTTTTGAACTGCTGGCGTCTCCGTGTGCAATTAGTTCGATGGCTTCCGCCGCACCCCGTCGCAACGAATGAACCGCAACCATGTCGCCCCGCCGTACGTGAGTCAGCAGGGCGCCCACCGTGGCGACCTTTGGTGAAATAGCGACGTCTACCAGGGTGTTGGACATCAGATCGACATAGGCCGAACGGTTAACCAGCGCCATCGTGCGATGGGCGCCCAGGCGTTTGGCGAGCATGGCAGACAGGATATTGGCCTCATCGTCGTTGGTGAGGGAGCAGAAGACATCAACGTTATCGATATTTTCCTGCTGCATCAGTTCTTCATCAGCGGCATCACCATGCAGTACGACAGTGTGCTCTAGTTGGTCGGCGACGGTTTTCGCACGGGCCATATCGCGTTCAACCAGTTTTACATGACAGTGCGCCTGTTCGAGGGCCTCGGCAAGCCGTAACCCAATATTTCCGGCTCCCGTGAGCATGATTCGTCGGCCAGGTTTTCCCACCGCGCAAAGTTCACTCATGACTGCCTGGATATCTTCGCGGGCGGCAAGGAAAAACACCTCATCACCTGCCTCTATGACCGTATCGCCGTCCGGAACGATGGCGTGAGCCTGCCGATAAATGGCGGCGACCCGGCTGTCGATATTCGGCAGATCCTCTCGAAGCGCTTTCAAGGCCCGACCGATCAATGGGCTGTCTGCGTTGGCACGCACACCGACCAGACGTATCCGATCATCGGCAAAACTAACCACTTGAAGGGCCCCGGGGTAATCAATCAGGTGAAGAATGTGCTGGGTGACAATATGTTCCGGACTGATGATGACGTCGATCGGGATGGCATCGTCCGTGAAGATGCCCGGGTGCGAGAGGTATTCTGCCGACCGTATCCGGGCAATTTTCTTAGGGGTATTGAAAAGTGAGTGGGCGATCTGGCAGGACGCCATGTTGACCTCGTCCTGGTCCGTAACCGCAAGAATCAGGTCGGCGTCATCAACACCTGCACGCTCGAGCACGCTCGGGTAAGAAGCCGCACCCGCCACCGTCCGGATATCGAGCCGGTCCTGCAGTCCGGCGAGTTTTTCGGAATCGATATCGACCAGCGTGACGTCGTTGTCTTCACGCGAGAGGATCTCACCCATCGACGTACCAACCTGTCCGGCTCCGAGAATGATGATTTTCATGTTCGCGGGCCCCTCAGTTCGGGCGGGTTCACTGTCGGTACTTTTGGTCCTTGGGGTTGAGCCCAAGACCCTTCAGTTTACGGTACAGATGAGTGCGCTCAAGTTCCGAGCGTCTAGCGAGTTCGCTAATATTGCCTCGGGTCTGGAGCAGGTGGAATTCCAGATAATCCCGTTCAAAGTGTTCTCGAGCGGATCTTAGGGGCTGACCGAAATCTCTCCAAGCGTTTTTCTCTTCGACGGCGTCGATAGGCATAGCACTTTGCCCCATAACCTCCCGCGTTTCTTCCGCTTCGATGACTTCTGACGTTGTCGTTAACAGAATCCGGTGGATAAAGTTGGTCAGTTCACGGACGTTGCCTGGCCATGGGCGGTTGCGAAGATAATTCACCGACGAGGTGGAGAAACGGCGAAAGGGTAAATGCTGACTGTCCGTGAGAAGCTGAACGTAATGATTGATTAGATCAGGTATATCTTCGCGGTGGGCCCGAAGGGGGGGTACCTGAACCGTGACAGCGCTCAGTCGGTAAAAGAGATCTTCGCGAAAGACTCCATCAGAGAGTTTCTGCTCCAGATCCTGATTGGAGGTAGCGAGGATTCGGAATGCCGGTTCCAGCGGAGTTGTGCCACCGAGGCGGACGAATCGGCCAGCCTCGAGTACACCCAGTAACTTGGTTTGGGTATCCATATCCAGGTCACCGACTTCATCCAGTACCAGGGTACCGTCGCTTGCCTGCTCGAACTTGCCCGGGGTGACGGTACCGCCACGTTCGCTGCCAAAAAGTTCGAGCGCGATACTCTCTGATGGTAGAGCGCCAAGATTAACTTCGACAAAAGGGCCTGATGCTGAGCCGCTGGCTTGATGCAGGGATCGGGCTGTCACGCCTTTGCCGCACCCAGCCTCACCGCGGATCATGACGGCCTGGTCGGTGACGGCAATCCGGTTGATGAGGTGCCTGAGGTCTTCTAGTGCCTCGCTGTGGCCGATGAGACCCGCTGCTGGTGACAGCTGCGTCTTGAGGGTAAGGTTTTCCTTTTGCAGGGTGACGGTCTCAAGTGCCCGTTCCACGGTAATCAGAAGTTTGGCGGTAGAAAGGGGTTTTTCAAGAAAATCGTAGGCGCCAATCCGAATGGCCTCGACCGCTGTCTCGACCGTGCCATGCCCTGAAATCATGATGACCGGAGAATGGCCGTCGGTCTGATCTTTACGCCACTCGCGCAGCAGTGCGATGCCATCGGTATCCGGCATCCAGATGTCCAGCAGCACCAGGTCGGGAGCATCTTCAACATAGCGGGTACGCGCCTCGGCCGCATCTGCTGCAACAGAAACATGGTATCCCTCGTCTTGGAGGATGTCGCTGACAACTTGTCGAATATCCGGCTCGTCGTCGACAACCAGAATTGAATAGGCGGTCATAGTGCCAAAAGGTGTTAAGCGGAGCCGGTTAGTGTCGGCGTAGCGGAAGTGAAATTATAACGGCCGCGCCCCCCTGCTGCGGGTTGCTGGCGCGGATGGTCCCGCCATGCTCCTCAATGATACGCCGGCAGATCGCGAGTCCGAGGCCGGTGCCTTTTTCTTTCGAACTGACATATGGCTCAAAGATACGGTCAATGTTGTGCGGATCAAATCCCGGCCCGTTGTCCTGCACGGTTACGGTGACACCCCCGGTTCCACTGTCTTGCTTAGTGCGGATGACTACCGTCCCCTCACGGCCGGCCAATGCATCCTGGGCGTTGATGACCAGATTATTCAGAACCTGACTAAAACTATTGGGATCGATTTGAATGTGCCCGAGGTGGGTATCAGGCTCTATTTGTAGCTTGATCGAATTTGGTCCCGAGCGAAACAGTTCAACAGTGTCATTAATGAGCTGGTTGAGGTCCGTTGACGCCCGCTGTAGCGGAGCCGGACGTGCGTACTCCGAGAACGCATTCACCATAGTTTTCATGGCTTCGACCTGCTGCACGATGGTTCGTGTGGAGCGGTCCAGCGTTTCACGCTGCTCGGGATCCAGTGTAGACAGATACTTGTTGCGAATACGTTCGGCGGATAGTTGGATTGGGGTCAGGGGGTTCTTGATTTCATGGGCGAGTCTCCGAGCGACCTCACCCCACGCTGCGGCGCGTTGGGCATTGAGCAGTTCCGTCGCATCCTCGAAGACCACAACGTGTCCTGCATTCATGTCGTCACTATCGACACGTGTACCGCTACAGATCAGGACATGTCGGCCCTCGCCACCGCTGATACGGATCTCTTTTTGCCATCCGGAGATCTGTTCCTTCATTCCCTGGTTAATCGCCTCGATCAGCGCCGTTGCCCCTGGCAAGGCCTGCGCCAGACTCTCAATTGGACTACCGATACACCCTTTGAGATCGGTTCCAAGAATTCTGGCAGACGCCGGGTTGCAGGTTTTCAGATGCTGCGTACCGTCAAAGGAGAGTACCCCGGCTGACAGGTGGGTCAACACGGTATCGAGATAGGCACGCTCTGACTCGGCCCAACGTTGACTTTCCAGCACGGTCTGCTGTGCCGCGCCGATCTCACGGGTCATCCGGTTGAATGAATCGACCAGAACCCCCAGTTCATCACCACTGTCTACCGGCAGTATCTTGTCATAGTCTCCGCGGGACACCGCCCGGGTGCCCTCGGCGAGATCTCGCAACGGCGCCAGCATTCGCTGGGCTATATAAATCGATGCCCACAGTGCCATCAACAGTGTCATCAGGCTGATCAGTGTCAGACTCAAGACGAAACTTAGCGTTAACGGCCCACGCAGATACTTCAGTCGGTCGTACTCCGTAGAGGCGGACTCCACGCTTTCACCTAGACGCGAGTAACGCAAGGGGAGCGGGTACAGGATCTGAAGGACGCGAGAGGGAGAACTTACACTGAGACCCGATACAGGTACCGCGACCCGAAGTCGGAGACCCTCATCATCGGTCGGTTCGAATTCAGCGTAGACGCCGTCTCGCCGCACCTTGCCCAGCACATCTTCCCCCGGAGCATCCGGGACCAAAGAGATCGACAAGTTACTGCTGGAAGCAAGAATACGGCCGGTACTTGAATGCAGACTCATTTCGTCAAACGCACCGCTGGCCCGGATTTTGTCGAGGAGATTATAGAGTTGTACCGAAGAGGTGGTGATTTCGATACGCCGTGCGGCGGTGCGTGCCTGTCGGATGACTTCGAGCTTTGTGGCCTCCAGCGTACTGCGACCGAGGAGCAGTGCGTCGTCCAGTGCCTTTTCTATCCGCACATCAAACCAAGAATCAATACTTCGACTGAGAAACTGGACCGAGAAGTAATAGACCATCGCCAGTGGAACCAGCGCCAGAATGGCAAAAGTTGCAATGAAACGCAGGGTCAGTCGAGAGCCAAGCGCTCTGGCGCGGAATGCGCTGACCAGTCTTCGAACCTGGAAGAATATGAGCAGCGCGAGAATGGCGATCCCGACCGCATTCAGGATAATGAGTGCGGCGAAATAGTCGCCGAAAAGATCGCCGTCTTGGGCGCTCTGGCTGAGGAGGATGGAAGCCCCCAGGAGCGCCAGAGACAGGATCAGCGTCAGGGCAAACCCCTGCGAGTTCCTCACGGAATGGTGACCTGCCAGCGCTCCCAGTCGCTACCGAGTCGCCAATCTTTCAAAACCAGGGCGACTAACTTTAATGGTCCCGGCAGATCACCCCGACTCAGTGAGACCTGCATGCGCATCTGCAGGGCATCGTTCGGGTTGACGCCGTCTGGCAGAACAACGGTCTTGGCGTATTGTCTCAGGAAGTCCAGCGTCTCTGTTAGTGTCGCGAAGTCTTCAGTAATACTGCTATCCAGAGTTGTCAACGTGTATCGGTTTGACAAACTGTGGTGCTCGAGCAGAAGCCGATCCTCCCACTCTCCAATCTTAAAGTGCCAGGAAGCCAGACTGGCTCGATAGAGGTGGGATTTCACCAACAGCGTTAACGGGATACCTTTGGACAGTGCAATTGCGGGTTCACCGTTAATATTGAGATCAAGATGGGCCGAGGTTTTTATGCTATTGCCGATCAGTACCGACTTTCCTTCACTCACCGTGAAATCCGCCATGGCTGGCGCGGCGGGAAGCCACAGTACACCGGCACTGAACACAGCTAGCCAGAAGCGGTTCATCCAAGGCAGAAGACTGTTAAGGGAAACATGCATGAGACTGGGCCCGACAGAGTAAATTATAAGCGCTTGTGCAAAGGCCCTCAGACTTTCTTGAGGGATGCGTAATAGAGGCCATCCTGGGTTGGATTTGGAAGAAGCTGGACACCGTAGTCGGTTTTGATGGCGCCGGGCAAAGCGGTATGGTGCAGTTGGGCGTCATCACACCTTGTACAAAGATCACGAACGGGTCCGTCGTTCTCCTGCATCAGGATTGAACAGGTTAC
>Ga0233427_10003029_pt1 | contig 15088 bp, 17 predicted proteins | sample SI_118_April2016_5_FD_179885 | JGI IMG/M metagenome (GOLD analysis project Ga0233427, IMG submission 179885) | Seawater microbial communities from Saanich Inlet, British Columbia, Canada - SI_118_April2016_100_MG | ecosystem: Environmental > Aquatic > Marine > Inlet | place: Canada: British...
AGTTGAATCTGAGATACTTTCTTTTATTTCTGATAATGGTAATCTAGGGACAAAAACAAATACAATTCCAAAGAGAATATAAAAGAATGGAATAATTTTTGAAGAAACAAGTGGTTTCATTTAATGTAATTTTTTGATTAGCAAATATAATAAACAAAAGTTGAATGAGTTATTAAGTAGCTGAATTAAATTTTTATTTTTGCATTAATGTTAAAACAAATTCTACTATTCTGTGTTCTATTGTTTTCAGTAACTACTTTCGGGCAAACTCTGAAAGGAAAAATTACTGACAATGAAGCAATTTTGCCAGGAGCAAGTATTACTATCAAGGGTGAAGGAAATGGATTGTCGGCAGATAAAAATGGAGATTACTCTATCAATTTAAAAGCGAACCGCTCAGTTGTAGTAAACTTCTCCTTTATTGGTTACGAAACAGAAAGCATCCGAATTCCCATGCTAAAAAAAGGGCAAACTTATACTTTGGATGTAAAACTAAATCCGACAAGTACAGTAATTAGTGATGTAATAGTAAGGGATAAGAAAAGTAGGAAACAAGCCCTTAGCAGAATAAAAACAAAATATGTAAGTTTAATTCCAACTTCTGGAGGTGGTGTGGAAGCCGTACTGAAAACATTACCAGGAGTAAGTTCCGCAAATGAATTGAGCTCTCAGTATTCTGTAAGAGGAGGGAATTTTGATGAAAACTTAGTATATGTAAATGGAATTGAAGTATATCGTCCGTTTTTAATCCATTCTGGTCAGCAAGAAGGATTGAGTTTTGTAAATACTGATATGGTAAGTAATATACTCTTTTCTGCTGGGGGTTTTGGTGCGAAATATGGAGATAAAATGTCTTCTGTTTTGGATATTACTTATAAAACTCCAAAAGAAAATAAAGCCTCTTTTCAGATGAGTTTATTGGGTGGATCCGCTCATATTGAAGGAACTATTTTAAAAAACAGATTTTCTTATTTGGTTGGGTTTAGGAATAAAACAAATCAGTATTTGTTAAATGCAATGGATACAGAAGCCGACTACAAACCAAATTTTTCGGATTTACAAACTTATTTGAAATACCAAATAAAAGATAATTGGACTGTAAGTTTTCTTGGAAATATTTCTCAGAACAAATACCAAATGATTCCTAAAAATAGAGATACAGAATTTGGAACTTTGAATGAAGCATTAAAATTAAGAATCTATTTTGAAGGACAGGAAAAAGACAATTACAATACTTATTTTGGAGCTTTCAACACTACTTTTTCTCCAAACTTAAAAACAAAATTGCAATTTACAACTTCCTCATTTAAAACCATTGAAAGTGAAAGCTTTGATATAATGGGAGAATATTGGCTCTATCAGTTAGACAATAGTTTGGGTTCGGATAATTTTGGAGATGTAAAATTTGACAGAGGAGTTGGAAAATATATAAATCATGCCAGAAACAAATTGGAAGCTACTGTAATCAATTTCTCTCATAAAGGACATTTTATTACAGATGAATACACAAAATTAGAATGGGGATTCCGCTTGCAAAAAGAGGAAATTGAAGACGAAATAAAAGAATGGACACTTATCGACTCTGCAGGATTTATTCTCCCACATCCAAATGATTCTATTGGTGGTGTATCTGACCCAAATCAAGTTATATTAATGACCGAATTTCTAAAATCAAATCTTTCTCTTTCCTCTTACAGAAACTCAGGATTTATGCAATTTACAAAAGAATTAGGAAACTTTACCCTCAACTCTGGAATGAGAGCTTCTTATTGGACTTTTAATGAGGAATTCTTGTTGAGTCCAAGAGTGAATATTTCGTACATCCCACTTTGGAAAAAAGATATTGTATTCCGAGCGGCTAGTGGAATATATTATCAATCTCCATTTTATAGGGAACTCAGAACTTTAGATGGAAAACTAAACAGAGATATAAAAGCTCAAAAATCAACTCATTTTGTATTGGGTTCCGATTATTTATTTTATAGTTGGGGCAGGCCATTCAAACTGATATCGGAAATATATTATAAAGATTTGAAAAACCTTATCCCTTATAAGGTAGAAAATGTAAGGATTCAATATTTGGCAGAAAATAACTCAAACGGATACGCTACAGGAATTGACTTGAAAATAAATGGTGAGTTTGTACCTGGAGTGGAAAGCTGGGCGTCTCTTTCTGTAATGACAACAGAAGAAGATATAGTGGACGACTTCTATATTGATGAAAATGGAAACACTATTTATCCAGGATTTATCCCAAGGCCTACCGACCAAAGGGTGAATTTCTCAATGTTCTTTCAAGATTATTTGCCAGGAAATCCAAACTATAAAATGCACTTAAATATGGTGTATGGTACTGGACTTTCCTTTGGTCCTCCAAAAGGTAAAAAGTACCAAGATGTACTGAGAATTCCTGATTACAGAAGAGTGGATATTGGTTTTTCGGCAGTGATAAAAGCAGAGGATAAAAAAGGGAAATTTAAATTTCTGAACAAACTAAATTCCATGTGGATTTCTGCAGAAATATTTAACCTTTTAGACATTGACAATACGGTTTCTTACCTTTGGGTAGCAGATGTAAGTGGCAGGCAATATGCTGTTCCAAATTACCTAACCTCTAGGCAGATTAACTTTAAGTTGATTGTGAGTTTTTAGGATAGTTTTGTTTCTAATGATTTAGTGTAAATCTCTCTGTAATCCTTTACATCACCAAAGGACTTTTCATCTATTCTTATTTCTGATTTACTCACATGTCCTAAAAGTGAAAATGGAATAAGAACATTTTTTAGAACATCCAAAAATCTATCTTCCTTTACCTCTCTAACAGAAACAATAACTCTTGATGGTCCTTCACCAAACAAAAAGGCATCTTCTCTAATTTCGGCACTTGTAGTAATATCGAAACCTAAGTTGTTTACCATAGCACTTTCTAACAAAGTAATAAAAGTACCACCATCTGACACATCATGTGCTGATTCAATTACTCCCGTTCTTATCAATTTAGTAATAGTATGTTGTATTTCCGCTTCCTTATCTAAATCAAAATGAGGAGTTGGAGATTCTTTTAATCCATGATAAGAAGCTAAATATTCTGAAGAAGAAATATCATTTTCTGATTTTCCAATCATATAAATTAAATCAGACTTCCCTTTAAATCCTAAAGAAGTAATGTGTTTTTTATCTTCTACAATTCCTAACATACCAATAGTTGGCGTTGGGAAAACAGGAACTTCCGTCCCCTCCACAGCTGATTGATTATAGAAACTTACATTACCACCAGTAACAGGAGTTTTAAATTTTAAACAAGCTTTACTCATCCCTTTAATAGCACCAACAAATTGCCAATATACTTCTGGATTATATGGGTTACCAAAATTCAAACAATTTGTAATTGCAGATGGAACACCACCAGAACAAACAATATTTCTGGCTGCCTCAGCAACCGCCATTGCGGTCCCTTCTTCCGGATTTGCATTTACCATACGGGCATTACAATCTACCGTCATAGCAAGTGCTTTATCTGTACCTTTAAGGTTTACAATTCCTGCATCTGTTGGTCCGTTAGTACTCATATTTACCGTACCTACCATAGAATCATACTGTTCGTAAACCCATCTTTTAGAAGCAATGTTTTCGTGTCCTGTTAAGTATTTAGCAACCTCTACTAAATCAGTAGGTTCTTCTATACTATCAATATTGAATTTTTTCCACTCCTCAAAGTATGCTGGTTCGCTCCACTCTCTGTGGTATACTGGAGCTCCGCCTCCTAATACTAAATCATCACAAGGAACATCTCCTACTAATTCCCCATGCATAAAGTATTTTACTCTTTCACCCTCAGTAACTATTCCTATTTCTTCACAGGATAAATCCCATTTATCAAAAATAGCATTTACAATATCTTCTTTTCCTTTTTCAACTACTACCAACATTCTTTCTTGCGATTCAGAAAGTAAAATTTCCCAATCTTTCATATCTGCCTGACGAGTAGGAACTTTATCTAACCATAATTCCATACCGTGCTTTCCTGCTGCAGACATCTCGTTAGTAGAACAAGTAATACCTGCAGCTCCCATATCTTGCATACCAACTACAGCATCAGTTTTCCCAAGTTCTAAAGTAGCTTCTAACAATAATTTTTCTTGAAAAGGATCACCAACCTGAACCGCTGGCAAATCTTCTGCAGAATCTTCTGTAATATCTTTAGATGCAAATGAAGCCCCATGAATACCATCTTTACCTGTTCTAGATCCTACAATAAATACAGGATTTCCAACTCCTGATGAAGTAGCGGAGATCATCTCTCCTTTTTTCATTATCCCAGCAGAAAATGCATTTACTAACGGATTTGTATTGTAACATTTATCAAAGAAAACCTCTCCACCAACAATCGGAATACCGAAAGCATTTCCGTAATCCCCAATACCCTTTGTTACGCCTTTCACCAACCATTTTGTACGGTCCAATTCAATATTACCAAACCTAAGTGAATTTAACTGTGCAACCGGGCGAGCCCCCATAGTAAAGATATCACGGTTGATACCACCAACACCTGTTGCAGCACCTTGGTAAGGTTCTAAAGCTGACGGGTGATTGTGTGATTCTATCTTGAAACAACATGCCAAACCATCTCCAATATCTACCAATCCTGCATTTTCTTCACCAGCCTCTACTAACATATGAGGACCTTCTTTTGGTAATTTCTTAAGCCAAACAATTGAGTTTTTATAAGAACAATGTTCGGACCACATTACCCCAAAAATACTTAATTCGCAAAAGTTAGGAGTTCTTCCTAATATCTCTTTAATTCTATCAAATTCTTCTGGAAGCAAACCCATTTCCTGAGCTTGTTCTACTGTTGATAAAGTAAGTGTTGCCTGTGATGACATAATATATGTTTTGATTTGTTTGCAAAAATAGAAAGATGACATTAACTAAGCAGCATTTTAAGCCACAGATTTATCATCTTCTTCACAATTTATAAACAGGAAAAATTTAGAATATTTTGGAATTATAATTTTCAGGATTTCTGGCAATAACATTTGAAAAAATCTCTTCAATTATTTGTAAATCTTTTTTCTTTTCTTCAGATGGGTTCATTATTTTTACAATCCCAATTTCCTTTTTACCATAATCCATTGCTACTAAAACAAGTGGGACATTTGCATTTTTTGCCATATAATAAAATCCTGTCTTCCATTTTTCCACTCTTTTTCGAGTCCCCTCAGGAGCTACACCTAAAATAAATTTATCTTTTTTATCAAACATTTTTACCACCTGATCCACCACATTAAAACTCTCTTTTCTGTACACAGGAATTCCTCCATTTATTTTGAGTAATATTCCAATAATAGGAAGGAAAAGTTCGCTCTTTATTAAATATTTAGGAGTAATATTACTTATATAAGCATAACATCTTCCAATTAGAAAGTCCCAATTAGAAGTGTGCGGCGCTGCTATAACAATACACTTATCAGGAAAAGAAAGTTCCTTGGATGTCCTCCATCCCATTACCCAAAACAAAAATTGTGAAATTAATTTTTTCATAAATATTATTTTTTACAAAGAAAAGAACAAATTCCAATTTTATTATTAAAAATTGTAGATTTGCCAAACTAAATTTAAAATGCATGAAATCTACTATTATTAAAATCACTCTTTGGATTGGGATTATCTCACTTGCTTATTTCGGATTATACGGAAATATTACAAACGAAATAAAAGTGAGAAAATCAATGGATAAAAGAATTAAAGAAAACGTTCAGAGATTACAGGATTTGAGAGAGATACAAAAACAATACAAAAGAGAAAAAGGATTTTACGCATCTAATTCTGATTCGCTTACTGACTTTTTATTCAATTCTGAAATTGCATATCTGAATACCGAAAAAGCAGATGCCGATTCAATAGCAATAAATGTAGACAAGTGGAAAAGCATACAAAATCAGTTGAGAAAAAAGAAAAGTAATGCCTTAAACGAAACTTCTATTGCAAAAGGATACTACAAGAAAGCAGGAGGAAAATGGCGCATACTTACAGAACAGGAAAAAATTGACAAAGGATATATTAGTGTAGAATTCTTTGTTGCAAAAGATTTAATATTTACAGAAGAATATCAGAATAGTAGAAATTCTGGATTCAAATTAAACATGAATAGTTTGAATTCTATAAAAAATATTTACAATGCTCAATCTTCTGAACTTTATAATAAGTTAAATGCACAATCTGCATACAATACCGTAAACGGATTATTTAGCAATATTTTGAATCTAAACGATTCTTCAGAAAGTAATTTTGACAACTTAAACAAAGCAATCTCATCTAATAAAACAGAGATTGAAAACTTAAGAAAAAATATAGAAGAAAATAAATCCGAAAAAACAAATTCGTCCAATGTTATAAATGGAGTAAAAGCAGAACGAAAAAAATACACCGAATTAATTGGAGAAAGCAAAATACTAAAAGTAAGAGAAAAAGCAAGAATCAAACAAGAAAAAGGGAAAATACTAAAAGGTAGAAAAGCAATTATCTATAATATGGTAACTAAACAAGATTCTACCGAAACGGCAAATAAGAATGTGATAAGTAATTGTAAAAATAACATCTCTAATTTTGAAAATGAAATTGATTTGAGAGAGCAATTAACTAAACTTATTGAAAAGAATATTCAGTGTATAAAGGATGTTTCTGAAATGCAAAAAGGATTTATTAATTATAAAAATACCAAATCTACTTCTTTCGATTCTCTTTTACACTTTACACTTAATGAAGAAATAAAAATAGTTACTACTCTTAAAAAAGGAAGTTATACAATTGCTACAAGTCCGGATTTATGGAAAAGTGCAAAAGTAAAAGCAGATCTTTTTATTACTGAAAGTTTAGGAGAAAACATGCTAAATGAAGTAAATGAAAAGTATAAAAATAATGGTGGAAAGTGGAGAGATTTAACAGAAGAAGAAGGATTGGAAAGAGGACTTACTATAGTAAAATATATTATTGCTAAAGATGTTATTTTCAACGATATTTACATGAGTAAAAGAAATCCTGATTTCAAATTAAATTTTGATAGTTTGATATATGTACCTCATAATAAAACAAAATATACATTTAAATCCGGAATGCAACTTGCTACATTAGCCGAACTATCACAAGGAGGAATAGATAAATATTTTTTCGCTATTTACACCGATTACGAAAAGGTATTTAACGACTTAGATAAAGAATATAAAGTATTACAAAGAGCTAGTGAAAGAGATAGTATTATGGTAGGTTCGCTTGTAAAAACCATTACAAATGGAAACTGGGGAGAATAATAAAATCTCTTCCTACATTTCAAAATATTTTAGTGTTGAAAAAACTGAACTGTATCATTTATCTGTAGAGATATCTCCTAACAAACTAACTTATTGTTTACTAGATACTAATAAGTTTGAATACGTTTTTCTCAAATCAGCTAATACGAATGATATCTCAGATATTATTCAATTAATTGGAGAAGATGAATTATTAAAATCAAATTTCTTCTCCTCTACCCTTTCGTATTCCAATTTTCCTTCCTCAATTATTCCGAATAAATTTTACAAAAAAGAAAATGAAAAAAACATTCTGGAATTTGAAAATGAAATATTTGATGTAATGAAAAGAGATAACATTCATCAAATTGATTCCAAAATTACGTACTCAATTCCATCAGAATTAGAAAATTTTATATCTGATGTTTTCCCTTCAATTGTAGAAAAGAACAGTACAAACATTATTATTGATCAGTTGATAAATCAGGGTAAAACTACAAATGAAAAATCGGTATTTGCTTTTATTGAAAATAAAAAAGTAGAGATTATTGTTTTGAAAAATGACAAATTATGTTTCAGAAATAGTTTTGATTTTGAAAGTGAAACTGACCTTTTGTATTATGTGCTTTTTTGTTTTGAGCAATTGAAACTTTACCCAGAAAAAACTCCTTTAGTTTTATTTGGAGATGTAAATAAAGAAGACAGAAATTTTAATATTTTATACGATTATGTAAGAAATGTTTCTTTTGGGAACAAAGCTGAAAAACTGACTTATCCCACAGAATTTTCTGAAATAAAAAATCAAGAATATTTTGCACTTTTTAGTCAAGTATTGTGCGTATAGTAAGCGGGATACATAGAGGAAGGAAAATAAATCCTCCTAATAATTTAGATGTCCGACCAACAACCGACAGAGCAAAAGAAGCTCTTTTCAGTATATTAGATAGTAGATATTATTTTCATGAAAAAAATGTATTAGATCTTTTTTCTGGTAGTGGAAATATAGGATTTGAGTTTTCTAGTAGAGGATGCGGAAACATTACTGCAGTAGACAATAATAGTAAGTGTATTCAATTTATTGAAGAAACAAAAAAGGAATTAAATCTGAATATAAATACCGTACAATCAGATTGCATAAAATACTTAGAAAATCTGAATCAGCAATTCAATTTTATTTTTGCTGACCCTCCCTACCGTTATGATGATTATCAAGCAATGAAAGATATAATAGTTAAAAATAACTTAATAAAAAAAGATGGATGTTTAATAATAGAACATGATAATTTCACTTCATTTGAAGGTGAAAATATGGAATGCAGAAAATATGGTAATGTTCATTTTAGTATTTTTTCGTTTTAATTCCCTATTTTTACATCCTAAATAATGTACAAAATGAGCAAAATTGCAATTTTTCCAGGTTCCTTTTCTCCTTTTACTTTAGGTCATAAATCTGTAGTAGATAGAGCTCTACCCTTATTTGATAAAATAATTATTGCTATTGGAATGAATGTAGAAAAAAATGAATATTTTTCTATTGAAGAAAGAGAAAAATGGATAAAAGAGATTTATAAAAATAACTCTAAAATAAAAGTTCGATTTTATGAAGGACTTACAGTTGATTTTTGTGAAAAAGTAGATGCAAAATACATATTGAGAGGATTGAGAGATTCTCACGATTTTAAGTACGAAAAGAACATTGCACAAACCAATAAAAACTTAAACTCAGAGGTAGAAACTATCTTTATTATTACTCCTCCTGAAATTTCTCATATCTCCTCTACCATTATCCGTGATATTATAAAAAATGGTGGAGATGTAAGCCAGTTTTTACCAAAGGAAATTGATTTGTAAGGGTTCGAATCCTGCTACCCCGACTTTTTCCTCTTCAACATTTCCATAATTTTCTGTAAGTTTGCTATATGAAAAAATTCATTAAATGGCATAAAGAACTTACAAATAGATTCACAAAGAAAACAGGCATGGACTCATATCAACTAGCATGGTTTTCTTGGGTTAAAGGACTTATTACGGGTATTATTCTAATGATGCTTTTATCCTAGCATCATGAAAAATCTACTTTTCATTTTTATTACATTAATAACATTTACAAATGTAAGTTATGCTTCTTTTCCTGTTCCTGAGTATTTGGAAATAGCTTCTGCAAACTATGCAGATGATGTTGATATAGCGGAAACAATAGTAAATGTTCTTGGGTTATTGCTAATGATATTTGGACTTTACTTTTTGATTAAATCCTATAAAGATACTTATAACCCTTGGATAAAATATTTAAAGTTATTTGGAATAATTTTCATTTCTCTTTTTTTATTAATTATTATTCTTTGTGGACCTGATGGAGGATGTCTTTCTTTTAGTGGTGGATAATAAAAAACTATGAAAAAACTAATTTTACTTTTAATCACGCTCACTACACTTACAACTGTGAGTTATGCTTCTTTTCCTATTACAGAAAGTAATACTGAAATACTAAAGACTATAATATCTGAAGATACTGAAGAAGATGAGCCTTCACTTCTTGTGTATACTCTTAGAGGAATTTTGTTTGTTTCAGTATTAGGATTTGTTTCCTACTTTTTAATTAGGGCATTGCGGAGGGCGTGGAGAAGAGATGTTCCTTGGGTTAAAAAACTACTACGTTGGAAGAATATTTGGTGGTTACTTTTAGTAATACCTATTTTCTTAATTCTATCATTATTGTCTGGAGGTGGGGTTAGTGGATTATAAATAGAAAGTTTAATTATAAGTTATTTTATAAAATAAGATATTACTCAGATAATCTAATTAATTTCTTAAGTTTGTTTTAGTAGATTGATTAGCGGTGCAAAAAGCGGAGCAATTTTTAGTTTAAAAGCTTGCTGTAATCATGTAAATAGGTGTTAGGTTGTAATCCTGCTACCCCGACTTTTTTTTCTTCTAAATTCCCATAATTTTCTGTATTATTGTAGTATGAAAAATTTATACTTAAAAATGAAGAATAATACTTTGAAATTCTTAATCCGTCTATTCATCGTAGTTTTAGGTGTCCTCATATCTTTTAGTATCGAGAAAAAAAGAGCATTATCATATAAAGAAGATTTAAAGAATAACTCATTAAAAAAGATGCTTGATAATATTAATCACGACCTTAGAGATAAGATAATCAACTATGAAATTCATACTAACGCATGGAGATGCTGTGATCGGCTGTTAGATAATTCAGAAGAATTATTTCAAGAGAATAAAGATTCACTAGGATATTACATCCAAATAGGAAGTATGGCAAATACAATCTTTATTGATAACAAAGAAGAATACTTAACTTTAAGAAACTCAGGATTATTAGAATTAATTGATAATGATAGTTTAATAAGTTTATTACATAAAAAATATTCATACCATCCGTTTTATAAGAAAATTGAAGATGGGATAGGTAAGTTAAATAATAAATTTCGAGATAGTATGCTAAATAAAATAAGCTATCTAAGTATAGGTAAAACAAAATATTGGGGAGGTTATGGGGAATATATTAGTCCAAGTCCATTAACTAATTCTGATTTATTAATAGTTAAAGATAAACTTGGAATGTCCTATTTTTATTCTGGGATAATCAAGGAAAGCATGAAGGAAGATTCTGTTTTAATGGATATGATTAAACAGGAATTATCTGATACAGAGTAAAGATACAATTAATTTTTGTGTGCGTGTTTTACGTACTTGTCAATTTGATATATTTTTGTAGATTTCGAGATGTATTACGACAAATACATTTTATTTTCTAAAATAATTATTATGAAAAAACACTACTCATATTAATTTGATTTCCTATTATTGGCTTGGGCACTCTTTATTAAGCTTCTAAGATATTAATATTATTTTTTAAAATATTTAATTACTCAGAAAACCTAATTAATTTCTTAAGTTTGTTTTAGTAGATTGATTAGCGGTGCAAAAAGACAACTAATTTCTCTACTGCTTTTCCTCTGTGGCTATTTTCCTTTCTCATCTTTATTCATTTCTGCAAAAGTTACCTTATGTCGCTTTGGTGTAAATATTGGGTCGTAACCAAAACCTTCTACCCCACTTTTATTTTTTGTGATGCTTGTTTTATAGTTTGGGTTTTAGGATTAGGTTTAGCTACTGTTTCTGATTTCTTAATATTAGACCTATTTGTAAGTTTATCTGAAGAAACTTTTATATTCAGTATTTATTCAAAAAAAGGTGATTGCCTTTTTTCTTGCACTTTAACCTTTTCTTAATCTTTTTTCTTATAAAAGGAAATACGATAACTAACTGTCAAAGAAGGACCAAAAGATCCCGAATAACCCGTTGTAATCGTAAATGGATTATCATCTGGATGATATGCAAGACTTATTGCTTTTCTTTTATCTATTTTACTAAAAACATTAGAAGCTAGTCCAATTCCTACTTGAAAAGAAAGATTATTACTAATTCTATAATTTAGGCCAAAAACATCAAATATTCCGTTAGTATTAGTTTCAACAGTATACATAAATCCAAGTTTCTTATCTAGCAAAATGTTTCTACTCGCTACTTGGTATCTAACTAGATTAGGTCCATATTCTGGATTAAATAAATATCCTACACCAAACTCCAAGCTAGCATTAGAGTTGGTGTATTTTTTACTGAAAAAATTCTCCTGGGCAAAAAGACTCGTTGTTACACAAAAAGATAATACAAATATAATATTTCTTAACATATCTAAATAATTATTATTGATTGACAAATATAACTCTTTTTTTAATATAAAAAACCAACTAATCTTTTAATTGCCTTCCCCCTGTGGCTTATTACCCCTTTTTCAACTTTATTCATCTCTGCAAAAGTTAACTGATAGCCATTTGGGATAAATATAGGATCATAACCAAATCCATCTACCCCACTTTTTATTTTTGTCATCCTACCCTTACACTCTCCTTCAAATAAAGTTTCTTTTCCATCAACAATAAGTGCAATTACAGTTCTGAATTTTGCAGTTCTATTATTTATTCCTTCTAGTTTTTCTAAAACAAAATTCATGTTGTCTTCTGATTTACAATCTTCTCCTGCATATCTTGCGGAGTACACTCCCGGCTCACCATTTAAAGCGTCTATTTCTAAACCGGTATCGTCTGAAAAACAATTAAAACCATAGTTATCAAATATATATTTTGCTTTCTGCAAAGCATTACCTTCCAAAGTAGGATTTGTTTCTGGTAATTCCTCATTACAATTAATATCTCTCAAACTCAAAATTTCAATTCCTGTCGGAACTAAATCTCTAATTTCAGATAATTTGTTAAGGTTGTTAGTGGCAAAAACTAGTTTCATTTACTGATGATGATAAGGTTCGTTATTTAAAATTGTATATCCTCTGTAAATTTGTTCAACAAAAAATAATCTCACCATTTGGTGAGAAAAAGTCATTTTAGATAAAGATAGTTTTTCGTTTCCTCTTTTGTACACTTCTTCTGAGAATCCGTACGCCCCTCCCACTAAAAATACCAACCTCTTTTTTCCAGAAAGCATCCATTGTTGTAGTTTATGTGCGAATTTTGGAGAAGTAAAATCTTTTCCTTTATCATCCAACAAAACCAAATGATCGGAAGATTGTATTTGTTTCAAAATCAATTCTCCTTCTTTTTTCATGAGTTCTGCTTCTGATAAATTCTTTACATTTTTAATGTTCGGAATTTCCATCATCTCAAAATTAGTATAATGTTTTAAGCGTTTCTGATAGTTAGAAATCCCCTCTATCAAATACTTTTCATTTGTCTTTCCTATTGTCATTAATACAATCTTCATTTTTTGTATTTTTGGCAATATTAACAATTAGTATCTTGATGACAGACAAAGATTTTGAAAAATTTATAACAGATTCTCTTTCAGAAGATGTGGGAGATGGAGATCATACATCACTTGCTAGCATTCCAATAGATGCAACAAACAGAGCTCATTTATTAGTAAAAGATACAGGAATTATTGCTGGAATTGAACTTGCAGAAATGATTTTCAGGGAAGTAGATTCTACTTTAAAAGTAGAAATATTTTTTAAAGATGGAGATAAAGTAAAATTTGGAGATATAGCTTTTTTAGTAGAAGGAAACTCAATTTCCATCCTTACTGCAGAAAGATTAGTTCTCAATTGCATGCAACACATGAGTGCAATCGCTACAAAAACTACTTACTTAAACTCTTTAATTTCTGATACAAATTGCAAAGTATTAGATACCCGAAAAACTACTCCTTTAAACAGAAAATTAGAAAAATGGGCAGTAAAAATTGGAGGTGGAGTAAACCATAGATTTGGTTTATACGATATGATTATGATAAAAGACAATCATATTGATTTTGCAGGAGGAATTACAAAAGCAATTCAGAAAACAAAAAAATATCTTTTTCAACACAATAAGAACTTAGAAATTATTGTAGAAGCAAGAAGTTTAGAGGAAGTAAAAGAAATACTAAATGAAGGTGGAATTAAAAGGATTCTACTAGATAATTTTAATTATAAAACCACAAAGGAAGCAGTTAAAATAGTTGGAAAAAAATGCCAAACAGAATCAAGTGGAGGAATAACAGAAAAAACTATTTCAGAATATGCAAAATGTGGTGTAGATTTTATTTCTGTTGGGGCACTCACTCATTCAGTACTAAATTTTGATTTAAGTTTAAAAGCCATCTAATGTTTGCACTCATAAAAAATATTTCTAAAAAATTTAAACCTTGGGGGTTTGAAGGACTGAGTATTTATGATGTAACTATTTTCTTTTGGAAAGGATTAATGGAAGGTGCAATTACAACCAGAGCTTCCTCTTTGGCTTTTAACTTTTTCTTGGCCTTTTTCCCAGCAGTTATTTTTCTCTTCACACTTATTCCCTACATTCCAATTGAGGGGTTCCAAGAAACTTTAATGGAACTTTTAGGGAGTGTTTTACCAGAATCAACAAATAAAATGGCTTTTAAAACCATTGACGATATTGTAAACAACCCAAGGGGAGGACTCCTTTCTGTTGGTTTCGTTTTGGCTTTATACTTTTCTACAAATGGAGTAAGTGCCTTAATTGAAGCTTTTAATTCTTCTTTCCATATCCGAGAATCTAGATCCTTTTTATATCAACGATTTATATCGTTAGTACTTACCTTAATCTTATCTGTAATGCTAATTTTCACTATCAGCACACTCATTTTCGGGAAATCTTATTTAGGAAGCTTGTTAGCAGATGGCACTATTTCTACTGAATACCTGTATTTATTCAGCTTTCTGAGGTGGTTTATTATGTTTACTTTTTTGCTTTTTGGAATTTCTTTACTCTTTTATTTGGCTCCAAACCTACAAGTGAGATGGAAGTTATTTTCTCCCGGAACTATTTTTTCTTCCCTATTTATAATAATCACTTCTATCATTTTCAGTTATTACATTAATAACTTTGCTCAATACAATCAGATATATGGATCAATTGGTACTCTTATTATTATTTTACTGTGGATGTATTTTAATTCTATTATCCTCCTTACTGGATTTGAAATAAACGCTAGTATAATTGCTTCAAAAAAACATTGCAATTCTAATTCAGATTTGTAAATTCGCAACCCTAAATTATTGATTATGAAAAAACTAATTATTACATGCTTAATTCTATCTGCATTCGGACTTAACGCACAACATTCTTATGATGCATTATCTGCACCAAACACCTATCAAAATGTAGACAATCCTAACTATTGGAAAAATAAGATGCCACATGCAGCATATTGGCAACAAGATGTTTATTATAATATAAAGGCAAATATTGATGAAG
>Ga0233427_10003032_pt1 | contig 15081 bp, 11 predicted proteins | sample SI_118_April2016_5_FD_179885 | JGI IMG/M metagenome (GOLD analysis project Ga0233427, IMG submission 179885) | Seawater microbial communities from Saanich Inlet, British Columbia, Canada - SI_118_April2016_100_MG | ecosystem: Environmental > Aquatic > Marine > Inlet | place: Canada: British...
CTTCAAGTGCACTTGATATTGCTCGTCGAAATTTAATTGATTTTAAAAACGTAGAATATATTAAAGCCTCTGTCAGTGAATCTGGTATACCCATTAATAGCCAAGATTTTGGCTACTCTCTTGGGGTGCTTCATCACGTACCTGATACGGAATCAGCTATAAACTCATGCGTATCAATACTAAAGTCAGGTGCTCCTTTGCTTGTTTATCTTTATTATGCATTTGATAATAGGGGTTGGGTTTATCGTTTGTTATGGAGAGCTTCTGATCTGGTTAGACGAATTATATGTAAGTTACCATCACGATTTAAACATCTTGTGACTGATGTTATTGCTGCAATTGTTTATTTTCCGCTTGCCCGCTTATCGTTACTTCTCGATAAAGTTGGGATTAATGCAGCAAGTATCCCATTGTTTTATTATAGAAACCATAGTTTTTATACTATGAGAACTGATTCGCGAGACAGGTTCGGTACACCATTGGAGCAGAGATTTACGAAACAACAGATTAAATCATATATGGAACGTAGCGGATTAATTGATATTAAATTTTCTGATAACGCACCTTACTGGTGTGCCATTGGAATAAAAAAATGATAAAGGTTATGGGTTTAGCACTCTATGGAGATAAGGCCGCCAGTACTCGTTATCGACTATTCCAGTACAAGTCTTTATTGGAAGAGAGCGGTATTGAACTGGAAGTTTTTTCGCTACTTAGTAATGAGTATTTGGTTAAAAAGTTTAATGGCGAACGTGTTTCCCTGCTTGTTATGCTTGTCTCGGTTTTTAATCGAATAAAGATTCTCCTGAAACAAAAAAAGTATGACTGTGCAATCGTACATTGCGAAATTTTTCCACTACTACCAGGCTGGATCGAAAGTCGAATTTTAAAAATACCTTATATTTATGATTTCGATGATGCTTTTTACTTAAAGTATCAGTCCAAAAGATTTCAGTTCATATCACCATTTCTTGCTAATAAATTTTTTCCTGTAATAAAACGGGCATATTGTGTTACGGCCGGTAACAATACCCTGAAAAACTATGCGAGCAGCATTAATGAAAATACCTTTTTGTTGCCGACAGTCGTTGATACAGTTCGTTATAAAGTTCTGAAAAAAACAGTAACTAATGCTTTAACCGTTGGCTGGATAGGCTCACCTTCCACTGCGTCATATTTAAAGGGAATTTCTAAGCCTCTTTCGATTCTTGGTGAAAGTCAGGATGTGCGTCTTGTTGTTATTGGCGGTAAAGCGCCATGTATCAAAAATGTTGATGTTATTGAATTGCCATGGAATGAAGATGATGAGGTTAATGAAATTAATAACTTTGATATTGGTGTTATGCCACTACCGGATAGCCCTTGGGAACGTGGAAAGTGTGGTTTTAAATTGATTCAATATATGGCCTGTGGTTTGCCTGTAATTGCCTCTCCTATTGGTGTCAACTCTGAAATTGTTGAGCATGGTGTGAATGGTTTTTTGGTTGAAACAGATGAAGAGTGGGAGTCTTCCTTACGCACGCTTATGGGTGATCCTGAGCTTCGTCATCGCATGGGTCAGGCGGGGAGGGTAAAGATTGAACGTCAGTATTCCTTGCAGGTCACCGGCCCTGTATTGACCTCCGTTATTAAGTCTATCGTAAAGGGTTCGTAGGCTATGTGTGGTATGACTGGGGTTTGGTGTTCGGTACAACAGGACAGGCTTGAAAGCATTACCCGCACTATGACCACAACCATTCAGCATAGGGGCCCAGACGATTCTGGCGTGTGGGTTGATGATTCCATCGGGCTTGGATTAGGTCATCGCCGTCTTTCAATTCTCGACCTCTCTCTGGCTGGCCATCAGCCGATGCACTCCTCGTGCGATCACTATGTAATTGTCTTTAATGGTGAGATTTATAACCACTTAGACTTAAGAAAACAGTTGTCAGTCGACAGTCGACAGCGTCAGTGGAAAGGTCATTCTGATACTGAAACATTATTGGCGTGTTTTGAGGCTTGGGGTATTGAGCAGACGCTAGCTAAAACTGTTGGGATGTTTGCTCTTGCGCTTTGGGATAAGCAGAAGAGAAAACTTTATCTTGCCCGTGACCGACTGGGTGAGAAGCCACTTTATTATGGCTGGGTTGATGGTGCTTTTATTTTTGCTTCTGAGCTTAAGGCATTAAAGGCTTATCCTGGGTTTAATAACGCGATTAGCCGTGATGCGCTTGCTCTTTATTTGCAGTATAACTATGTACCTACGCCACATTCTATCTATGAAAATATTTACAAACTCGAACCCGGTTGTTATATTTCTTTAACTGCTGCTGCAGTGGTTACGCCTTTATCTGTGACTCCTGCAGTTGATGGTGAATATGATGGGCTTGCTTTACATCGCTGGTGGTCGCTGGGTGATACTGTTCAGCATGGTTCGAAATCTTCTATTCACAATGAAGATGATGCCATTGAGGGGCTGGACACACGCTTACGTGAATCCATTCGATTGCAGTCGATTGCGGATGTGCCGTTAGGTGCATTTCTTTCGGGTGGTATTGATTCATCTACCATTGTGGCATTGATGCAGTCAGAAGCAGTCTCTCCGGTAAAAACTTTTACCATTGGTTTTTCAGAGTCGGAACATAACGAAGCGATTTATGCCAAAGAAGTCGCACGGCATCTTGGTACGGAGCATACCGAGTTGTATTTCTCCTCTAATGATGCGTTAGATGTTATTTCACGTTTACCAGACTTGTATGATGAGCCTTTCGCTGATTCGTCACAGATACCTACCTTTCTGGTTTCTCAGATGGCGAAACAGCATGTTACCGTTGCGCTCTCTGGCGATGGTGGGGATGAATTATTTGGCGGCTACAATCGTTATTTTTGGGGTAAAAAAATCTGGAATAAATTGTCATGGATGCCGTGGAGTCTACGCCGCTTACTAGGTGCTTTTATTCTTAGTCAGCCAGTTGAGCGGTGGGACCTATTAAGTAACTACGCATGTAAACTATTCAGTAGTGCTGGAGTGGTTCAGCTTGGAGATAAGGCACATAAACTTGGCGCTAGGCTTGAGACAGTCCATAATATTGATGACCTGTACATGAGTCTTATTTCGCAATGGGGTAAACCACAGCCTGTTGTGAACTGTAATTACACTGCACGAACAATTCTAGACTGTCGCGAAGCATGGCCAAATATTGACTCTGATGAAGAGCGTATGATGTATCTGGATTCCATGACATATCTACCGGATGATATTCTCTGCAAGGTTGACAGGGCTGCTATGGGTGTGAGTCTGGAAACGCGCGTTCCTTTTCTTAATCATCGGGTAGTGGAATATGCGTGGCAGCTGCCGCTTTCGATGAAGATAAAAAATGGGCAGGGAAAATGGCTGTTGCGTCAGTTGCTTTATAAACACGTACCCAAGGCATTGATTGAACGACCAAAACAGGGTTTTTCCATTCCTCTGGCCGAGTGGCTACGTGGGCCACTGCGTGACTGGGCAGAAGCCTTGCTGGATGAACAACGTTTAAGACATGAAGGTTATTTTGACCCTGCCCCTATTTTACATAAATGGAATGAACATCTGGCAGGGCGAGGTAATTGGCAGCATCATTTATGGAGCGTTTTAATGTTTCAGGCGTGGCTTGAGAAACAAAATGATATACAATGAAAAACATACTTTTTATTGTTTCTGAAGATTGGTATTTTGTTTCTCATAGACTCCATATTGCTGTCAAAGCAATTGAAAAAGGTTTCACGGTAACATTACTAACAAGAGTGTCAAAGCATAAGAATCTCATTGAATCATTAGGAATTCAGGTGCTTGACTGGTCGTTTACTCGAGGTGGTGGCAATATATTTGGAAGTGTAAAGTCGATTGTTTATATTATGCGAGCAATTAAATACTCTAACTCTAATATTATTTATGCAGTGGCGATAAAGCCGATTATTTTTTCTTCATTGGCAGCTAGATTGAGTGGTGTAAAAAATAAAATCTTTACCCTAGGGGGGGTAGGTTTTATTTTTAGTTCGAATAGAATTTTAGCGCGAATGATTAGGCCAGTGCTAATCAAGGTGCTAAGACTAGCATTAAAAGGCCATAAAACACGCTTAATTTTGCAAAATAAGGATGATCGTGAGATGTTCCTTGGATATAAAATTATTGAAAATGAACGTATAATTTTAATTCGTGGATCGGGCGTTGATACAGATAAATTTTTCCCTAGAAAATTACGAAAAAATTTGACAACAGTTATACTTCCTGCACGAATGTTATGGGATAAAGGTGTACATGAGTTTGTTTCTTGCGCTCAACAATTAAAAGAAGATGGTGTCACTGCACGTTTTTGCTTAGTGGGAGGGGTGGATACTCAAAATCCTGAATCTGTTTCAGTGGCACAATTAAAAAAATGGACAGATCAAAAGGTTGTAGAATGGTGGGGGGATCAGAATAATATGCCTGAAATTTATTCACGATCAACTATTGTTTGCTTTCCTTCCTACCGCGAAGGGCTTCCGAAGTCCTTACTTGAAGCTGCAAGTTCTGGTTTGCCTATTGTGGCTTATAACGTCCCTGGATGCCGTGAGATTGTAATAGATGGAGTTAATGGATTCTTAATTCCATTTAAAGATGATAATTCTTTGAGAGACGCAATTTTAAAGCTAATCAAAGATCAGGATTTGTGTGATAGTATGGGTTTTTTAGGTAGGGAGATAGTTCTTAAAAATTTTTCAGAAAAAATAATTTCAGAACAGACGCTTTCTGTATGGCTTGAAGTGCTGGATATTTAGGATGAAAGTGCTAATGTTTAATAATTTTTTTCAAAAAATTGAGAGTAGACCGGTGTTAACTTTTTGTCTATTATTGATTTTTCACGCCTTAGTGGCGATAATATTATTTGTAGTTGCTAATAGTGAATATTTGTCGAATTTACATAACGGTCAAGGTTTTTGGAATTTTTCTAGAGATTCCACACTGTATCATCAAGAAGCAATTAATGCATCCACTTTTTTACGTAACTCCCAATGGTTTGATTGGTGGTCGGCATACGAACTCCATGGACATGTTAAGTGGATTGCTTTGGTATATTGGGCGACTGGACATGAGGCTCTGATATCGTTTGAGATAATCAATGGATTGGTTTGGTCTTCTTCTATCGTATTGCTATATAAATCATCTAAATTAATTTTTAATAATCTTATAGTTTCAGCTATTTCGGTGTTATTCTTTTTTCAGCCGTCAATTTTAATATCCTCCACCCAGTTGCTAAGGGATCCTTTTTTCATCTTAGGTATATGCTTTATGTTTTATGGATGGGCCATTTTGAAAAAAAATAAAAATAACTTAGGGATTGTTTTAATTTTAATTGGCTCGGTATTGTTCATCTCTATGCGGCCATATTTGTCAGTTGTTCTCTTTGCGGTATTCTTTTATTATTCTATTAAGTTAATTTTGAATAAGGAAATATCTATATTCACCATTTCCCTGCTGATAGTGCCGTTATTTATTATTACGGAATTAGGATTGGAAAATAGGTATCTGACATCTTTTTTTCAAAGTTTCGAGATTCAGAATAACTCTAACAAAGGTGAAAATATTCTAGATCCATTGCTTATTCAGAATAACTCTAACAAAGGTGAAAATATTCTAGATCCATTGCTTATTCAGAATAACTCTAACAAAGGTGAAAATATTCTTGATCCATTGCTTATTCAGAATGGTAATAATAAGAGTACTGTCTTTTGGCAAGCGGTGACTAGTATGTCTAACGAGCTTGCAACCAAAGTTTCTGAGAGGCGTTATGGATTCAGAACTGTAAATAAGAGTGCGGGATCGAAAATTGATAGTGATAAATCTTATAATAGCTTTGTTGATGCTATTTTGTATTTTCCAAGAGTTGTTCAGGTTGCATTTTTATCACCGTTTCCTAGTCATTGGATAAAAACTGGAAAAGAAACAGGAAGAATTGGAAGGATGTTATCTGGCCTTGAAATGTTGTCTTGGTATTTTATAATTCTTGGATTTTTATATATAGTATTTACTAAGCCTTTGGTAATAGAGCCGCTACTCCCTATCATTACACTATCTGTATTTGTTATTATAATGTTAGGCTACGTGGTTCCTAATATTGGGGCAATTTATCGAATGAGGCAAGGTTTTATGATTCCTTTTTATATGGTTGGCGTGTATGGAATTTATTCTTTTATAGAATTAATAAATAAAAAGACGTAGGATTGTTTTATATTTTTAACATGAAAAAAGAAAAATTTATTCTTGAAAGTTCGATATTAATGACAGGATTATTAATTGGAGCTGCGTATTGGCTTGTTCTGTTCTGTGCCGTGATAAGAATGGGTATAAATGGCCGAAGGCTTGTTGTGAGTGAATTCTCAGAAAAGATTGTAGTCTCTCAAACCTTAAAACTTTATAAAAAAGTATTGGCATAGATGCAAAAAATATTAGTAACAGGTGCAACAGGGTTTGTTGGCCAACATTTAATTAAATATCTTAAATTAGATGGATACAATATCAGGGCTATTTCAAGAAAGTTAATACCTGGCGTAGATACGGTTATTTGTGATTTTTTAGAGGACGATATTCCAGAAAATGCATTGAAAGATATCGATATTGTATTTCATTTAGCAGGTTATGCACATGACTTGAAAAATGAACCAGGAATAGAACAGACTTATCAAAAAATAAATGTGAATGTTACTGTTGATTTACTATCACTATCAGCCAAACATAATGTTAAAAAATTTATTTTTGTGAGTAGTGCCAAAGCTGGTGGTAGTCCTGTCAGGGGAGTTTGTGCTGCTGAAAAGGATCAGAACGACCCAGCGGGAATATATGGAAAAACTAAACGGGAGGCAGAGTTAAAGATATTAGAAAAAGGTCGTAAGTCTAGCACACATGTATCGATTCTACGTCCTGCTTTAATCTATGGGCCAAAGGTAAAAGGCAATTTGCAATTAATGATGCAAGGAATAAAGAAAGGTTGGTTTCCACCATTACCAGAAACGGGTAACCAGCGTTCTATGATTCATGTGGACGACGTTGTCCAAGCTCTTTTATTACTTGCAAGTGATCAACGATCTAATGATGAAATATTTATAGTAACAGATGGCAAAACATATTCTTCTCGCGATATATATGAGATTATGTGTTCCACACTGGACAAGCGAATTCCTCGATGGTTTGTGCCACAATTTCTATTTAATGTTATAGCATCAATTAGCTCTCACTTACGGTATAGAATAGACAAATTATTAGGAGATGAATGCTATTCTTCGAAAAAAATACAATCTATTGGATTTAAGGCTAAAAAAACTTTGAAAGATATGCATGAAACGGATTATTGATATATTGCTCAGCGTTGGAATTTTGATTATTTTACTACTACCAATTTTGTTAATTGCATTGTTAGTGCGTTTTACATCAAATGGAAAAACCCTTTATTGGTCAGATAGAGTAGGAAAAAATGGTGTGCTCTTTAGGATGCCAAAGTTTCGTTCTATGCAAGTCGATACGCCCACTGTGGCTACTCACTTGATGACAAATCCCAATGCGTTTCTTTCACCCATAGGGGTTTTTCTTCGGCGTTTCAGTCTGGATGAGCTGCCGCAGTTATTTTCGGTACTGAAGGGAGACATGAGTTTTGTAGGGCCGCGTCCTGCACTTTTTAATCAAGATGACTTGATTGCTTTGCGCACTGAAAAGGGCGTGGATAAGTTATTACCTGGAATTACGGGATGGGCTCAAGTGAATGGACGAGATGAGCTATCAATTCCTGATAAAGTAGCATTAGATGTTGAGTATTTAAATCGCCAATCGTTTTGGTTTGATATAAAGATATTATGGATGACTTTTTTAAAGGTTATAAAGCGCGATGGCGTGAGTCACTAGCAAAGATGGTGACAATTTTAAATTAGGTTGTTTGTTTTTGTAGTCAATTAATAATTGTCAACTATAATGTAAGGCATGATTCTAGCTCTGATCAATCTTTCCAGAAGAAACAAGCGAATATTAATGGTATTGTTTGATGCTTGTACTGTTATCGCTAGTATATTTCTTGCATTTTCCCTTCGCTTGGGTCATTTTTATTACCCAACTGGGAATAATCATTTGCTGCTGATAATGATTGCTTCACCGATATTGGCATTGCCAATTTTTTATGCCTTTGGATTCTATCGTGAGGTGATTCGCTACGTTGGCTTTAAAGCACTTTGGCAGATCAATCAAGCTACTACTTTGTATGCGGTTTTATGGGCTTTAATCAGTTTTATGGCCGTTATCGACGGCATTCCACGCACTGTTATTCTGATTAATTGGAGTATAGTGTTAATGAGTGTTGGTGGCTCGCGCTTTTTTGCTCGCTGGGTTTTATCACAAGAAAATATAACTAATCCTTTATCACAAAAAAGAAATGTGTTGATATACGGTGCTGGTTCGGCGGGTAGAGAGTTGTGTACTGCCTTGTATCAGTCGAGTGAATATAATCCAGTAGCGTTTGTCGATAATTCTGTTGAACTGTATCGTCAATCTATTAACGGTCTAGAGGTATTCAATGAAGATGATATAGAGGATTTAATTCAGAAACATAACATTAAAGAAGTGTTACTCGCTTTGCCATCAATCTCTCGCAGGCGTCGTAATGAAATTATTGCAATACTTAACCCTTTGCCTATTAATGTACGTAGTTTACCAAGTGTATCGGAGCTGGCCCAAGGCAAAGTAAAAATTGATGATTTACGAGATGTTTCTATAAAAGATTTGCTCGGTCGAGAACCTGTGAAGCCAAATGAGGAGCTTCTTAAATTAAAAATAACGGGCAAAGTCGTTCTGGTGACAGGTGCGGGCGGTTCAATTGGCTCGGAGCTTTGTCGTCAGATAATTTTACAGAAGCCCAAACAATTGATTCTATATGAAATTAACGAATTCTCGCTTTACAATGTTGATCAAGAGTTTGATAAAATTGAAATGTCTCATGTTGAGATCTTGCCGATTCTCGGATCGGTAAAAGATAGAAAGAGGTTTCAAAATGTTGTCAAACATTTTTCTGTACAAACCATTTACCATGCTGCAGCATACAAGCATGTGCCTTTGGTTGAGTATAATAATTCGGAAGGGGTTTTAAATAACACTTTTGGCACTTTGATTGCCGCAGAAGTTGCTTTGGCTGAAAAAGTTGAGACTTTTGTCCTTATCTCTACTGATAAGGCTGTGAGGCCAACGAATACGATGGGCGCAACTAAGCGCATTGCTGAGTTGGTATTGCAGGCATTATCCAAACAAGAAAGTAGCACTTGTTTTACGATGGTTCGGTTTGGCAATGTTTTGGATTCAAGCGGCTCAGTCATCCCATTATTTAAACAGCAAATAAAGAATGGCGGCCCTGTGACAGTGACAAATACTAATATGGTGCGTTATTTTATGACCATACCTGAGGCTGTGGAATTAGTTGTTCAGGCTGGCGCAATGGGTAAGGGAGGTGATGTTTTTGTATTGGACATGGGCGAGCCAGTACGAATATATGACCTAGCAATAAAAATGATTCAACTGAGTGGGCTGCAAGTGCTTGACGAGGATAATCTTGATGGTGATATTGAAATTAAGTGCATAGGGTTAAGACCTGGCGAGAAGCTTTATGAAGAGTTGTTGGTGAGCGATAATATAAGCCAGACAGATAGCTTGCTCATTATGAGAGCTGAAGAGTCTATGTTGGATTGGGAGGATCTTAAGCCAATCTTAGATCAACTGAACGAGGCCATTAACAACTCAGACCAAGAAAAGGTTCGCGAGCTTCTAATTGAGGCTGTACCGGAATTTAAACCTCAGTGTGATATTGCAGACTTACTATTTAAAAACGGTGATTAGCAATCCCAGCAGCTCAGGCCAGCCTCTCTTAATTAAAAAACCAATTCACAATAATAAAGCCCGCACTGCGGGTTTTATTTGTTAGATAACTCCGTGTTGTTTAGCGAAGTGGTTTGTAGCCTTAACATAGCCTTCTATGCTACCGCAATCAAAGCGTGTACCTTTAAATTTGTAAGCGATTACTTTGCCTTGTTTGGCTTGAATAAGTAAGGCGTCCGTAATTTGTATTTCCCCTCCTTTGCCTGGTTTCGTGTTGCGAAGAATATCGAAAATATCGGGCGTAAGAATGTAACGCCCAATGATTGCCATATTTGTGGAAACATCTTTTGGGTCAGGCTTTTCAGCCATGTCAGTCACTCGATAGGTGTTATCTGTACCATCAACAAGATTTCCAGCAATAATGCCATATTTATTGGTTTGATCCATTGGCACCTCTTCTATTGCCACTACTGAACATTGGTATTTGTTAAACACATCTGTCATTTGTCTGAGGACACCTTGGTCTTGGTTGCTAGTACATAAATCATCCGCCAATACAACCGCAAATGGCTCATTACCAATCAAAGGTTCTCCCGTGAGAATAGCATGTCCCAATCCAAGCATTTGCCTTTGTCGTATGTATGTAAAGGTAGATTGCTCGATGACGTTTTGGATTTCTTTTAAATAATGTTCTTTTGGGGTGTTAGCAAGTTGAGACTCCAGTTCGAAGGCGTTATCAAAATGATCCTCAATGGAGCGTTTTCCTCGACCGGTGACAATTGCCATTGTGTCCATACCTGCAGCTAAAGCCTCTTCTACTCCATACTGAAGAAGTGGTTTGGTGAGAATTGGCAGCATCTCTTTAGGTATTGCCTTTGTAGCTGGTAGAAAACGCGTACCATAGCCTGCGGCAGGAAATAAACATTTTTTTATCATTTTATTAACTTGAGTTTTATAGCTCATTTATAGAATTATAGTGCTTTCCTTTATTTGCATGAATTATACTTCTAATTAAATCACTCGTTTTTGATTTAAATGGAGTCATTAATTATATTTAAATCTTGCTAATTTATATAAAAATTCCTTGTGTGTTTCAAACAAGATAATATATTGAATATATCCAAATATCTTCAAGAGTCCTTTAAAGTAGTCATTCCTTAGTAGTTATAGTATTTCTTAAACCATTTTGTAAAATTATTCACTCCTTTTTTAATTGGCATTGAAGGTTTATAATCAAAATCCCTAATAAAATCATCTACATCAGCAAAAGTATCGGGCACATCTCCTGGTTGTAAAGGAAGTAATTCTTTTTCAGCCTCAATACCTAAAGATTTCTCTAGAGCGTCAATATAATCTAGTAGTTTGACAGGAGAGTTGCTTCCAATGTTATAAATTCTCCAAGGCGCACTAGATGAACTAAGGTCTGGCTTATCTCCATTCCACTTTAAATTTAAGACTGCAGGCTTATCTAATACTCGAACGATACCTTCAACAATATCATCAATATAAGTAAAGTCCCTTTGGTGGTTCCCATAATTAAATACTTTGATTTTTTCACCAGCTAACATCGCCTTAGTAAATGTAAAAAGCGCCATATCTGGCCGCCCCCAAGGACCATAAACAGTGAAAAATCGTAGTCCAGTTGTGGGTAAATCATATAAATGGCTATAAGTATGTGCCATCAGTTCGTTTGCCTTCTTACTTGCCGCATAAAGGCTTAGTGGATGATCGACATTATCATGGACTGAAAAAGGCATTTTAGTATTAGAGCCATAAACTGAACTACTTGAGGCATAAACAAGATGACCAACATTATTATGTCGACAACCTTCAAGAATATGTCCAAAACCAACCATGTTGGTATTAATGTAAGCCAGTGGATTTTCAATAGAATAACGAACACCAGCTTGTGCTGCTAAGTTCACCACTCCATCAAACTGGTGTTCATTAAATAGTTCTTCGACAGATTTTCCATCTTGAATATCCATACGGATATGGGTGTAATTCTCATGGTTAATATGTCGAGCTAGACGTGCTTCTTTAAGTTCAGGATTATAATAATCATTATGATTATCAATACCAAGTATCTTGTATCCTCTATCTAACAGCCTTATTGAAAGTGCTGAACCAATAAAACCGGCTGCACCCGTTACCAGTACTTTCATAAAATTTACCTAATCACCATTAAACAAATCTCTTGTATAGACCTTATCCTTAACATCACTGATATCATCCGATATACGGTTGGTCACGATCAAATCTGATAGCTTTTTAAACTCATCCAAGTCTTTAATTACTTTTGAATAAAAGAATTCAACTTCCTTTATCACCGGTTCATATATGATTACCTTTATGCCTTTGGCTTTAATACGCTTCATAATGCCCTGTATGGAGGATGCTCTATAGTTATCAGAGCCACTTTTCATTGTTAGACGGTACACACCCACCACTTTAGGATTTTTATTAATAATTGTATCAGCAATAAAATCTTTACGAGTGGCATTAGCCTCGACAATGGCACTGATTAAACTATTGGGAACGTCCTCATAATTAGCCCTTAATTGCTTAACGTCTTTTGGTAAGCAATAACCACCATAGCCGAATGATGGGTTGTTGTAATGCAACCCAATACGAGGATCTAATCCTACTCCTTTAATGATTTGCCTGCTATCTAAATGATGTGTTTCAGCATATGAATCAAGTTCATTAAAATATGCCACTCTCATGGCAAGATAAGTATTTGAAAACAATTTAATAGCTTCTGCCTCTGTTGAATTTGTTAAAAGTACATCAATATTTTCTTTAAACGCCGCTTTAACTAACAAGTTTGCAAAAGACTGGGTGCTTTTAAACTCACCTCCAACAACAATTCGAGATGGGTAAAGATTATCATAAAGTGCAGTTCCCTCTCTTAAAAACTCTGGAGAGAATATGATATTATTAAAGTTCAATTTCTCTTTAATGCTTTTTGTAAAACCTACTGGAACCGTCGATTTAACAACAACAGTAGCAGCAGGATTAATACTTATAACATCTCTAATAACTGACTCCACTGTTTCAGTGTTAAAGTAATTTGTTTGTGTATCATAATCCGTAGGAGTTGCCACAACTACAATATCTGCTTCACGATAGGCTTCCACTTTATCTAAGGAGGCTTTAAAATCAAGCGCCTTATTACCTAAGAACTCTTGAATTTCTTTATCAATTATTGGCGAATCACCACGATTTAACATCGCAATTTTTTCAGCTGATACATCCAAAGCTATAACACTATTGTGTTGTGCCAAAAGCAAGGCATTAGAAAGACCAACATAGCCAACGCCCGTAACAGTAATATTCATTAATTAAATTTTGACAAGTATTCTGACATTTTAACAATATCGATGTCGTTAATATTTTTTAATTGAATAATAATTAAAATTAAACTTTAATAGCTTGTTTTCTGTCTTTGCATCAATTTTTTTTTTGATTTTTTATTAACAAAGATTAAGATAGACTGTTTTTAGTTCTGCAAAACAAAGATTTGCATTGAAAGCAAAACGATATTCATAAGCCAACATCTAGCTAAATCAAAAGGCCTACCCAAATCATTCCACCGTAACCGATTTAGCTAAATTTCTTGGTTTATCTATATCAGTGCCTTTTATCAGGGCGATATGATAACTCAGCAATTGAAGAGGGATTGTAAAGATTATAGGGGCAGTTATTCGTCCTAAGTTTGATGTAATTGAGATTACATCCATTGCTTCCATTGCTTGAACTTTTGAATCTTCATCTTCAAAAACAAACATCTGAGACCCTCTTGATTTAACTTCCTGTAAATTTGATTTAAGTTTGCCCAATAGTTCATCGTTTGGTGCGACTGCAATTACTGGCATATTTTTATCAATTAGTGCGATTGGCCCATGTTTTAGTTCACCAGCAGGATATGCCTCAGCATGAATATAACTAATTTCTTTTAGTTTAAGTGCGCCTTCCATCGCAATAGCATGCATTGTCCCTCTTCCTAGAAAAAGAGCGCTATTTTTATCTTTAAAGCGTGTTGCTAATTTTTTAATTTTCGACTCTTGTAGTAACGCATCGTTAATTAGTCCTGGCAATCTTCTTAAACCATCAATAATTTCTTTCTCTTGCTTTGTGTTAATTGTATTTTTTAGTTTACCAATAGAGCAAACTAATAATGCTAGAGCAACTAGTTGAGTAGTGAAGGCTTTTGTGCTTGCTACACCAATTTCAGGGCCAGCATGAGTTAAAAAGTTTAAATCAGAAAGTCTAGTAAGGCTAGATTCTGAAGAATTACTTATGCAAAGAGAGTTAATGCTGCTATTTAAATTCTTAGCTGTTTTGAGAGCCTCAACTGTATCAGCTGTTTCCCCGCTTTGTGAAAGAGTAACCAAGAGAGTGCCATTTAAAAGAATAGGGTGACGGTAGCGATATTCACTTGCAACTTCAACATTGCATGATATTTCGGCTATATCTTCGAGCCAATATTTAGCAACTAGACCTGCATGATAACTTGTACCACAAGCGACAATTTGTACTTGCTTGATTTTCTGAAATATTTTTTCAGCAGCATACCCAAAAGCTGGAATAACAACAGAATCATTTGTAATGCGTGATTCTAATGTATCTCTTATTGCTTGTGGCTGCTCAAAGATTTCTTTCTGCATAAAATGCTCGTAATCTCCTAAGTCAACCTGGCCTATTTTTAACTTCGAAGTTTTGATTGGACGATTAACTAAATTACCATCAAAATCATAAATAGTAATTTTGTCTATTTTAATTTCAGCAATATCTCCCTCTTCCAAAAAAATAAATTCTCTTGTTATGGATAAAAGTGCCATTTGATCAGATGCAACATAATTTCCATTGTCTCCAATTCCTATCACCAAAGGAGAGCCCTTTCTCGCAGCAATAATTTGATCTGGGTAATTAGATGAAATAATTCCTAGTCCGTATGAGCCATCAAGTGTTTTTAATACTTTTTGAGTGGCCTCTAGTAAAGAATTAGATGATTGCTTAGCGAAGTTAATTGCATGTGCAATAACCTCGGTATCAGTTTCAGAAGTAAACTCATAGCCTTGCTCTATTTGTAACTCTTTTAGTTCAATATAATTTTCAATAATTCCATTGTGTACTACGCTAAGTGAATTATTGGAAATGTGAGGATGCGCATTTTTGTCTGATGGCTTTCCATGAGTAGCCCATCGAGTATGCGCTAGTCCAATTGCTCCTTCAAT
>Ga0233427_10003035_pt1 | contig 15074 bp, 12 predicted proteins | sample SI_118_April2016_5_FD_179885 | JGI IMG/M metagenome (GOLD analysis project Ga0233427, IMG submission 179885) | Seawater microbial communities from Saanich Inlet, British Columbia, Canada - SI_118_April2016_100_MG | ecosystem: Environmental > Aquatic > Marine > Inlet | place: Canada: British...
CCGTGCGAAGCAAGCATGATCCACGAAATTGGTGACTACAGACGGGCGGTGAGGATCCCTTCGATCTCCTCGATGGTCGCTGACCGAGGGTTAGTTCTTGCCGCCGCGTCGGCACGCGACTTGTGGGCGACTTCATTGAGACGGTCGTCCCCTACCCCGATGTCACGAAGGCGTTTGGGGATTTCGAGTCGCGCCAACATCGAGTCGATTGCGCCTGCGAACGACTCATGACTTGTGTCGTCAAGGCCCATCGCCTGAGCCATCACCGCGGTCTTTGGTCCAAGGACCTCTTTGTTGAACTCGATCACAGGCGCCAGCATCACTGCATTGGTCAAACCATGGTGGGTGTCGTACACCGCCCCGATCATGTGGCTCATCGCATGAACCAGCCCGAGGCCCTTCAGGAATGAGATGCCGGCCAGGCACGAGCCGGTGAGCATCGCCGCCCGTGCTTCAAGGTTCGTACCATCGTCCACCGCCGTTGGCAGGGCGGCCCAGATCGCGCGAATCGCCTGCAACGCCAGCGCGTCGCACATCGGATGAAAATCAGGCACCGAGTACGCCTCGATCGCGTGCACCAGCGCGTCGATACCTGTCCAGGCGGTGAGGTTGGCAGGTAAGCCCAGTGTCAACATCGGATCGAGGATCGCCGCAGCCGGCCGTTGCAGGGGATGCCACACGCACACCTTCACTCCACGCTCGGTATCGGTGACCATGGCGGTGCTTTCTGTCTCTGCTCCGGTCCCGGCCGTGGTCGGAACGCACACCAGCGGAACCAAATGCGCAGGAGCGAGATCCGGACTGGTTTCGGCGTCGTAGTCGAATGCCCACAGGGGTGCCCCATTATTCGCGACAAGGCTGATCGCTTTACCTCCATCCATGCCGCTCCCACCACCGATCGCCACGACACCATCGTGACCACCATGACGAAAGACTTCGGTGCCCGCAGAGATGTCAGCGCCAACCGGGTTGGGTGAGATTCCGCTAAACACGTCGGCCTGTAAGCCCGCGCCTCGCAACGCATCGATGGATCGGCCAATAAACGGCAGAGTTGCACTGCCGCGATCGGTAACCACAAGCGGATTCGTCATCCCTGCGGAGACGCAGATCGAAGGCAAGTCGCCGAGACGACCAGGCCCGTAGGCGATTGGGACGGGAAAGCTCCAGTCAGCGGGAGCGAGGAGATCCATCGGCTTGGCCTATCGAACTGCGAGCGTGCGTGCAATCCAGCCGACTGCGCCCGGCCAGAGACGAAGGTGTTGCAAAACAGATCCTCTGAGGTTTGAGACCATGCATGTCGGCTTCCTCGTCAATCGGCGCTCGCTCCTAGTCGCCGCGCTCGTTGAGCAAGTCGACCAGAACGTCGCCATGGCATCCCAGCGGGGCACACCAGCAACCTAATCGCTGGCCTCTCAACTCTTCGAGCGATGCCATAAGCCCCGGTTGCGTCACGATCCACTCTCGATAGGCGGCGATGGCACGCGAGCGCTCAGTATCGCTCTCATCCGCCATCACAAATGGATTGCCCCACTTGCTCGCTGCAAGCCCGTGCTCTGGCACCGCACGCCCGATGTAGATATCAAATTCTTCGCGCCGGTTGTGAACAACGATGGTCATACCCAACAGTCTCACAGCGACGGGACTCTCTGAGGCAGGGGCGCTCGTTTTGAGATTTTGTAGCTCATTGCGAAACTTTGCTCCTGATCAGAGCAGATTACAGAGACGCCGTGCCTCGTAGATGGATGCGGCAATGCCGCGGCTCGCTACTGCATCACCGATGCGAAAGAGCCGAAAGCCGCTCGAGAATGCTGGTTGCGGTTGTCCAGTGGTCAGCGCCGCGATATCTACCGCTCCCCCATTGGTCGATGCGTCTCGAAGGTCTCGGTACACCTCATCGTTAGGCACAGCACCGTGTTCAACAACAACGGCATCGACCATGCGGACAACCTCATTGCGCGTGTGGACATTTCGAAGCGTCGCTTTGAGCACCGAACCATCACGCTCCACCCCGATCAACTGATGGTCGGGGGTCATCACAACATTGTTTTCGTACAACATTTGCAGATAGGCCGGGCCCGTCGTTGCGGCGAGATCGTGAGCCACCAACCGGTCTGGTGTCACCAGTTCGATATCGGCAACTTCTCGGCCGCTCAGGTATTCGGCGACGGAGGGGGCAATCTCTCCACCATGGTCGTCGTAAATCAGCACTTTTCCTTGCACCACGACATGTCCACCAAGGACATCCCACGCGCTGTAGACAAGGTTTTCGCCCCACGAGAGAAAGCTCGTGTCGGGCAGTCCGCCGGTGGCAACGATCACGAGGTCGGGTTGTTCGCGGGCAACATCGACATGATCGGCGAGCGTATTCAGGCGGACGTCAACGCCCAGATGAGCGATCTCAGCTTCGAGCCATCCGACGATTCCCGCCAGTTCCGCTTGGCGCTCACTGGCCCGGGCGGCCAAAACGATTTGGCCTCCAACGCGATCTTGGGCTTCGAAGAGCACCACCCGGTGGCCTCGCTCGGCAAGAACACGAGCTGCCTCGAGACCTGATGGGCCGGCGCCGATGACCATCGCCCTCTTCTGCGGTCCGCGAGATAGGGATACAAGTTGGGGAAGATCGGTCTCGCGCCCAGTAGCGGGATTCTGAATACACACCGATTCCAGTCCTTGATGGAGTCGGTTGATACAGAACGACGCCCCCACGCAGACGCGGATGCGATGCTCCTCGCCTCGCTTCAGTTTGGCAACGATGTGGGGATCTGCGATGTGAGCCCGGGTCATACCTGCGAGGTCGATCAGGCCCGAAGCAATGGCATGACGGGCCGAGGCGACGTCGGTAATTCTCGTCGCATGAAGCACAGGGATGTCGATGGTCTGCTTTATTGACGCGGCGAGCGAGACAAACGGCATCAGCGGTGTACCCGACGGAGGGATGGCCTTGGAAAGACCTTCCTCGGTTGCGAGGGATGAGCTGGTGATGTTCATGAAGTCAAGTAATCCGGAGGTTGCCAGGCGCTGCGCAATCTCAGCACTTTCCTCACGGCTCAGCCCGCCGATCTGTCCCTCATCACCGATCATTCGGATACCGACCAGAATGTCCGTCCCGACTGCTTCTCGTATCGACTCGAGCACCTCGACGGTGAAACGCAGACGATTCTCGAGCGACCCGCCGTACTCGTCGGTTCGACGATTGGCTAACGGCGTCCAGAATTGGTCGACGAGATGACTGGTAGCGCAGAGTTCAACACCATCAAGCCCCCCAGCGCGCGCTCGGATGGCGGCAACGCCGAAGTCGGCCACAACTCGACGTATGTCTGTGTGCTCCATTTCCTTTGGCCAGCCACGGTGCATGGGTTCGCGAATCGAAGACGGAGCAACCGTCGGCAACCAGTCTCCGTCGTTGGAGACATTGCGTCGACCCATGTGGGTGATCTGGCAGATCACGGCGGTGCCATATCGATGGATTCGTTCAGTCATCAAACCAAGCGGTTCGACGATGGCCTCGGATCCAAAATTCAGCTGACCCCAAAGCGACGCAGAGTCAGGTGACACGTTGCTCGACCCACCGATCATGGTGAGTCCAATGCCGCCCTTAGCTTTCTCCTCGTGATACGCCACATAGCGTTCGCTTGGTGTGCCGTCGGTGTTGTAGCCCGGCGCGTGACTGCTGGAAAAGATCCGGTTCCGAAGCTGCAGGTGGCCAAGCGTGAACGGTTCAAGGAGTGGATCCGTCGTGCTCATGTCATCTGCTCGGCAGGAATCTCCGACACCCGGCGTGACACGAAGTCCAGCAATTCGGCCTCCACTCCGTCATCCATGGGCGGCTTCTCGTACGCAGACAGCAGGGCATCAGCGCGTTCGAATCCAAGCGTGGCGGTGTCTTTCGAACCCGCTTCCTCCCATTGCTCGAAGCTCGTTTGATCCATCAGTCCTGGCATATGAAAGGCAGTCGTGTAGTTGGCGGCGGTGTGTGCGGCGCCAAGGTAGTGCCCGGCGGGACCAACTTCTCGAACGGCTTCCATTGCAGCAGTAAAATCATCGAGACGGGGACCCTGCGAGTACCGAATCCAACCCTCGGCCATGTCGGAATCGGTGCAGTACTTGGCCAGGTTGCAGGTCAGTCCGTGTTCGGTCCAGCCCCCGCAGTGGGTGATGAGATTGATACCGCCAAGAATCGCCGCATGCATGTTCATGTTGGCCTCGTAGCCGGCCTGAGCATCGAGTTGCTTTGAGCCCGTGTGCATGCCGACACTGCGCACGGGAAGCCCGTAAAAGCGAGCCAACTGTCCGGCCATGAGCAGCATGTGAGCGAGGTCAGGCGTGCCGGTCATCGGTGATCCAGTCCGCATGTCGACGATCATCAAGAACATGCCGTAGATCGTTGGCGAACCGGGATTGATCGCCTGAGAGAACGCACAGCCGGCGAGCGCTTCAGCGTTTAGTTGGGCGATGCCGCCAACCGTGCTGGCAGGCGTGTTGGCCCCTGCCAGAGCAAATGGCGAGTAGTGCACGGGTTGGCCAGCGCGGGCATAGACGATTGCTGCACTCAGCATCGACTCGTCCCACACCAAGGGGGAGTTACCGTTCATGAAGCCGGTGATCACGGCATGATTTTCCACGAAGTCAGCCCCATGGACAATCTTCGCCATATCGATGGTGTCTTGCGCCTGATCCGCACCTTGGCACGATCCGATACTGATCTTGTCGGTGTAACGCATCGAGTCGGCGTAGTAGGCGAGGTGTCGATGTGAAATTGCGACATCGGTAGCCTCGCAGTGAAATCCGCCGGCAATGTTGATTGGCGCCAGTTGATGGCTCAGCTTGATGCACTCGGTGTTGTCGGCGCGCGTGGCATAGCGGCGCGTACCATCCCGATCAAGAAAGAACGGGCTCCCAGAGTTGGGCGAGAGAGCCATATGGCGGCCGCCGATCTGCACAGAGTTGACAGGGTTGCGAGCGTTCAACGTGAACTGGGCTGGGGCCTCGCTGACAAGAGCCATCAGCAGTTCACGATCGATCCGGACTCTTGTGCCGTCAACATCGGCACCGGCGCCACGCCAGATATCGACTGCCAAGTCGTAACGAAACTCGATCCCGACCTCTTCAAGGATCCGCATCGAGGCCTCATGCACCATTTCGACTGACTCCTGCGGGAGCAATTCATAGAGCGGAATGTGCCGTTCAAGCGGCAGTGCTGTTTGCAGTTCGGTCCGTCCTCGCTCTCGGCGCCGACGAGTACGCCCGGTCATGATGGCGTTTCCTTGCGAAGACTCGACCCATAGGCCCAGTCGTTGTACGTATCGTCGTCCCGCAGGACGTGTTGGCTTGCTTGATCGGGGGGGACATGGCTCCAGTCGGTGGCCCCCGACATGGCGGCCACCGATCGGAGGAACTTTCGCCGCCGTTGACTCGTGTGGACCTCGCGGTTCAACGCCTCGAGGTCCCAACGGTCTGACGTAAGCGCTCGAAGTTCGTTGGCCGTCGACTGGTATCGAGCATCCGCCGCACGATTGGACAACTCGTGAGGGTCAGTTTCAAGGTCAAACAATTGCTCCGGGTCACAGCCACTAGTGATCAGCTTCAACGAACCACGCTTCACCATCAGGATCGGGGCAGTTGCTCCTTCCGCCAGGTTCTCCCCATAGATCACGTCGTCGAGTCGCTCATCGATGCCGGTGTCCATCAGTGTGGCGAGGCTTCGGCCATCCAGTCGATCGGCCGATTCGGCCAGCCCATGGTTGCCACCCAACTCGCAGAAGGTCGGTAAGAGGTCGACGAGAGACACATTGTCGGGCACACGCTTCGGCAGAAACCGTTTCGGCCACGAAACCAGTAAGGGGATTCGCGAGGCACCCTCAAAAAATGACTTCTTGTACCAGAGGCCCCGTTCCCCCATCATGTCGCCATGGTCGGTTGTGAAGACCACCACCGTGTTCTCAACCAACCCCGTCTCGCTGAGGGTTGCCAGTAGCTGACCAACGAGATCGTCGACATAACTGATCGACCCGTAGTAGCCGTGCCGCGCTCGACGAATCTGTTCCTCGGTCGGTTCGAAGTCGGACAGCCCGTACTGGGCTCGAAGACGCAAGCTGTACGGATCAGCCTGAGCGTCCGGAATTCTCTCAACCACCGGCAGGTCAATATCCTCGGAGCGATATCGGTCCCAATACTCCGGACGGCACTGATAGGGATCGTGGGGATGCGTGAACGAGGCGGTCACCAGCCAGGGCTGACCGCCATCGAGGGCATCGCCGCGTGCAATGTCGTAGAGCTTTCGGCGGGTTCGGTGAGCGACCTCATCGTCGTAGTCCATCTGAACAGTTCGCAGGTACGGACCCGCGAGTTCGAAGGAACGAGCGTCGTTGCTGTGTTCCTCACGAACCTGCGTCCAGTCACCGGTCCAACCGAAACTAGATGGATAGATATCGGTCGTGAGCCGCTCCTCGAATCCGTGAAGTTGATCGGGCCCCACAAAATGCATCTTGCCGATCAACGACGTGTGATAGCCGGCGGCGCGCAAGTAGTGCGCAAACGTGGGAGTCGAGCTTGCAAACTCGGCTCCGTTGTCGAAGGCACCGATCTCCGATGCCAATCGGCCCGCCAGCATCGAGAATCTCGACGGCGCGCAGAGAGAGAAGTTGGTGTATGCCGATTCGAAGACGACCGACCGCTCAGCTAACGAGTCAAGGTGGGGAGTCTTCGCCACGGCATTTCCATACGCGGGCAGAAATGACGCCGCTAGCTGGTCAACCTGGATCATGAGGATGTTGGGCTGGTCAGTCATGCAAGCCGACGATTCTCCGTGACAGTGAATTGCTGAGGTCGGCTCGCCTGAACGGTCGAGGACAAGCGACATTCCCTAGGTCTATCCCTGAAACCGACCGGATCTAGAGTGTGGACACTCACGGTACGAAGCCACTCAGTTGCTGATTCCCCTGCATGAAGGGAGACACTACTCCTGGATGAAATAGGGATAAACACAGATCTCACGTCCCGCCAGCCCCATATCGCCAGTGACAGAGGCGTTCGCCTTTGTCGTCCTTTTACTCAAACCTCAATTGAGCACTAGCTTTCAGCCATGCAGCTTGAACCGATCTATCGCGAGGTTCCTCGTCTCGCCCCCGGCTCCGCCGAGAGCATGGCCCATTTAGATTCGCAAGGTTTCGTGGTCATCGCCGGTGCGCTGTCGCCCGACGAGACCGCTCAGGCACTCGATCTCACGTGGGACTATCTCGAGGCGCTCGGCACCGGCATTGATCGCCATGATCCGACCACGTGGGATGACGATCGCTGGCCGGTGGCTGTCCACGGCGGCATCATCCCAAGTCAGGGCATCGGCCACAGCGCGGCCCAATGGTTTATCCGAGCCGTGCCCGACGTCAAGCGGTCGTTCGCCGCGGTGTGGGACGACGACGACCTGCTGGTCAGCTTCGACGGCATGGCACTCTGGCGGCCCACCGCCGTCAACCCAGGGTGGCGGACCAATCGGGGCGGCTCCTGGCTCCACATCGACCAGCACCCCATCGGTCGGCCCGGATTTCACTGCGTACAGGGATTGGTGTCGTTGCTGCCCTCCTCCCCATCCACCGGCGGAAACGTCATCATTCCCGGCTCACACAAACTTTTTGAGTCGATTCCCGACCTCTACACGGAGCGACTGAGTCGAATCGACTCGGGTATCGACCACTTCCGATTCCCCATTGATGATCCACTTCTGGCATCATCACCGCCGATCATGCCTCATATCGAAGCCGGCGATCTCCTGCTGTGGGATTCACGGACCGTGCATTGCTCAAGTCCGGCTATCGGCGCCGAAGGCGATCCTCGAACGGGCTTGCTCCGCGCCGCCAGTTTGGTCTGCATGATGCCGCGCTCGCGGTCGAACGCTTCGGTCATCGCGAGACGCAGGGACGCTCTCGCCAGTCGGACGTCGACAACGAACTGGAGCGATCGTTTCATCGACGCCGATCAGTTTCCTCAGGTACTCGCCGAAGCGGACCGTTCCTTCATTCTCCCGCCGGTACCTCAATTGTCACCCGACCAGGATGCTCTCGTCGGATAGCACTAGATCTCAAAAACCGGAGCCGATTGTCGGATCCGGCCGACATCAGGGTCGTCGATATCGTTAATGCTCCGGTTGACGACCACTTGGGGATGCTCGTGCAGTGTGCTCCGCGATTCCACCCGTGAGGCAGGAACATCATGGTCCCACAGCTTTTGCAACAACCGATCGAGATCATCGTGGGCGGTGACGGCATCCTCGATCAGCACGAGAAGTTCTGCTCTCGCCTTGCGGCGCGAGCGCTCGTCGGCGAATACTGGATCGTCCAAGAGATCCCCTAGTCCGAGCGCCCGCATAGCGCCCGTCATCTCCTGGTCCGACACAACGCTGTAGGCCAGGTGTCCGTCGCCCGCTGTGCTCAGGCGGTAAAATCCGGAGTAGTCGGGCTTGACGGCAAGCTTGTCGGTCTCAACGAACGTGTGGTTGTACATGCCGTCGGGCCAGTTGAAATGAATACCGCAATCAAACATGTTGACCTGAATGTGCTTGCCAACACTCGTGCCGCTTTCGATCCGTTGTTGTGCTCGATCGAGAAGGGCGCCAAGCGCCGCCTGCGCGGCATAGAGAGATGTGACCTTGTCGGCCAGGATGCCCTGGAACAGGGCTGGTCCACCGGTCTCGGGATCCACCTGAGTATCGCAGATGCCCGCTGCAGCCTGAATAATTGGGTCGTAGACCCGAAAGCCTGACATCGGCCCTTCGGTGCCAAACCCCGAAATCGATACGCAGATCAAGGCTGGGTTGCGAGCATGAAGGGTGTCCCAGCCGAGTCCGATGCGCTCCATCGCACCGGGCCGGAAGTTCTGTACCACCATGTCGGCGCCATCGATCAGTTCGAGGATCTCTGCGAGGCCGCTTTCGCTCTTGACGTCAATCGTGCACACCTCTTTGCCCAGGTTGCACGTCGTATACATCGCAGAGACGCCATTTCGACTCGTACCGACATAGCGAGCGATATCGCCGCGCCCAGGTGCCTCAACCTTGATCACCCGAGCCCCTTGTTCTCGCAGCATTCGAACGGCGAAGGGGCCGGAGACAACGGTTGATAGATCGACGATGACGAGACCGTCAAGAAGTGTTCCCATACGGGGAGTCTTGTCGGAATTCGATGTGTGGTCTGGGACACCTGTAGTGGCGGCCGGCCGGGTCGTTTAGCCAAAGACCTCTCGCGGCTTGACATGAACCGCAACCGAATTTCAGGCCTCCACGGTGTCACGTGTGCCGTACTGGCCGCGCCCGGTCATGCGCAGGACTATCTCGTCGTCCTGATTCAACATCTCGCTCCGAAACGTGACGGTGCCTCGGTGTGGCTTCGTCGAGGATCGCTGTGCATCGAGCACCATGAAGTGCCCAGTCAACGTGTCCCCTGGCCGCACCGGCTTGAGCCAACGCAACTCCTCCATCCCCGATGAACCTTGGCTACTGGAATCGTTGAGCATGCCATCACACATCAGCCGCATGAAGAGGGCGCAGGTGTGCCATCCGCTTGCGATCAGCCCACCGAACGGCGTTTCCAAGGCGGCGTCGGGGTCGATGTGGAACGGCTGAGGATCGAACTCCCGGGCGAACTCGATGATTGCCGCTTCGGTGACCTCAACTGAACCCAGATCGATAATGTCACCCACGCGGAAATCTTCGAAATACTTCGTCATACCCCGCTGGTTATCAGCGCGCCGCTCGTGCGACCAACCTGGCGATCAGGTGGTCCTCCCGAAGAACGTCCTCAGCGCCTCTTGCGACATCGAGGCATCAGGTCGCTCGTTGAACGCAAGAATGACAACAGATCTCGTTGTGGATCCGTTGACTGTTGTAACACGGTGCAAGGCGTTCCGACCTCGAAATACCACGAGGTCTCCAGGGCTGAAGTCAAGCGTCCGAACAGGTTCACGTCCATCGAGCACTTGCTTGACTCTGGCGAACCCCATGTCCCCTGCATCAGCGTCTCGGACCTCGGGGACATACTCGAACACGCCACCACCATCTGGGGACTGCAGCAGCATTGTCACCGACGATGCCGAAGTATCGAAGTGCCAGCCAAGTTCCATCCCTTCGCTTGCCACGCTGATGACGATCGTCGATAGTTCGTCGGGGTAGGGGTAGAGGCTTTCTAGCCCCAGCACAAAGCCAAGAAACGCCCGAAACTGCGGATCTGCATAAATTTCCCGCAACGGCGAGTTCGTCGCAATCAGGTCGTCGGCAATGAGGCCCTTGTTGCTCACCACAGGACGATTAAAGGGGTGAGTACCTGTGAGCTCAGGGTCGGTGGCCGTGAGATACACGTTGTGCACCGCGTTGGAGTAGAAGGCAGAGGCCTCCAGGGCTGCTGATTCTTCTGCCGCTTGCTGAATCACTGCATCTGTGAAGAACTCTCGCAGCACGAGCACGCCTTCGGTCTCGAGTTCGTTACGGCAGCGATGTCGAAACTCGACCTCATGAATCGGGTGCCGGAAACCTCGGATATGCCGGCTTGTCAACGAATCGGCTTTCATCATTGATCACCACGCATGGATCGCGCTTCTCTCATAGCAACCACCTTGACAGATCTGCAGCTGAGCCCGCTTGGTCAACAAGTTCCTCATACCCGCACCGACCTAGAGTGTCGGGGTGCGGATCACTCTCTTCAACCGAACTTTTTCACGAGGTCAGTAGTGCGCGGATCGAGAAAACCGGTGACCGTTGCTTCCGTCTCGAGTCGCATAGCGACTCGCAAATCGGTCGCAGCAGCCTGGTTGAGGGTTCGCTTCATCGCCTGGACGGACAGGGCCGGAAGCGCGGCGAGCTGCCGGGCGACCACAGTCGCCTCATCGAGAAGTTTGTCGTCGGGCGCAACCCGCCAGGCCACGCCAAGTCGTTGGAGCTCGTCAGCCGAGTACCGGTCGCCAAGTAAGAGCATCTCGCGCGCTGTGTTCAGCCCGACCAGTGCCGGCAGCAGCGAGGTGACCCCTCCGGTCACGAACAAATTGAGCGACACCTCGGGGAAGAACCCGACCGCGCTCTCGGCCCAGATCGGAAAGTCGCAGTTGATCGCCCATTCGAAACCGCCACCAACAGCCCATCCGTTGATCGCACCCACGACAGGCTTGGGCCCGAACACAATCGCTTCAGTAGCGGCCTGTATCGCATCGACAAAGTCACGGGCCTCAGCCTCGTCGGCAGGATGCGTGTGCTCCTTGCGGTCGTCGCCGGCGCAGAAGGCCCGACCGACACCGGTGAACACGATCGCGCCTGTCGAAGCGTCTTTGTTGGCGTCGTCGAAGGCCACGGCCACATCGTCGATCAACTGCCGATTCATAGCGTTCAGACTTTCGGGCCGGTTGAGCGAGATCGTTCGGACACCGTGACCGTCGAGTTCGGATCGCACCGTCGCATACTGCAAGGACCCACTGGCCTCATACTTGTCATCCACGGCGTGATGTTAGTCGGACCTGGCCAATGCTGACCGGAGCGGCAACGGGACTCGGACCAACGATCGATGAGTTGCTCACCGAGCGTGCTGACACCCACACCAATCAGGTGTTCCTTCGGTTTGCGTCGGGTGACCTCACCTTCGCGGAAGTCCACGACCGAGCAGCACGCCTGGCCGCAGGGTTGGCGTCGATCGGCGTTGAATCGGGCGCGACGGTACCGGTCGTGATGTCCAACAGCGCCGAGTTCATGATCTCGCTGTTTGCACTTTCCCGCCTCGGCGCGGTCGCATGCCTGATCAATACCGCGTTCAGGGGACCAGCACTGGCTCACGCGATCGGAGTGACCCAAGCAAAAACTGTGTTGCTCGACACGTCGGTTGTCGCCAATCTCGATGAAATCGCCTCCAGCTTGCCCGCCGAGTTGATACGCATCGTCGTAGGTGACCGTTGGGAGGAACTTGCGGCAGCTTCGCCAATCCCCCAGTCGTCAAGTCATAGCGCCACCGATCCGGCGATCGTCTTGTTCACATCTGGCACAACGGGGACATCCAAGGGTTGTGTGCTTTCGCATCGATATGTGCTTCGCCAGGCGGAACTGATGTCGCAACACCTTGGCTTTGTAGAGACCGATGTCCTCTACTGTCCCTTCCCCTTGTTTCACATTGACGCCACCGTATTGACCGTCGGACCCGCACTCGTCCTCGGCGCCACTGCAGCGATCGGCGAACGCTTTTCGGTAACGGGTTTTTGGCCTGAGGTCCGACAGTTCGGCGCGACAGTGTTCGACTTCATGGGTGCGACACTCACCATGCTGCACAAGGTGGAGGCGTCAGACGATGACGCGGCCAATCCAGTTCGGTTGGCATGGGGAGTACCGGTACCCGACGAAATTGCGAGCGGGTTCGAGCACCGATTCGGCTTGCATCTCGTCGAGTTGTATGGCAGCACCGATGCCGGGATCCCGATGTATCATCCGATCGATCAACCCCGTCGACCAGGCTCGTGCGGCACCGTGATCGACGCATACGAGGCCCAACTGCACGACGCCGACGGATTCGAGGTCGCCCTCGGCGAGGTGGGTGAACTCGTGGTTCGGCCCACAGAGCCCTCGATCATGGCCGACGGCTACCTCGGGATGCCCGACGCAACGTTGACGTCCAGACGAAACCTGTGGTTCCACACCGGGGACCGCCTCCGCCGAGACGCTGACGGCTTTCACTATTTCATCGGCCGTAGCGCCGACAGCATCCGTCGGCGAGGGGAAAACATTTCGGCGTTCGAAGTAGAGGAGGTCGTGAAACTGCATCCCGAGGTCCTCGATGCCGCGGCGTTCGGAGTGCCGAGCGAACTCACAGAAGACGATCTCATGGTGGCGGTAGTGGTGCGGCCCGGGCGCACCGTCGACCCCGCGAGCTTGGTCGAGTTTTGCGGCCAGCGCGCCGCGCGCCACATGGTCCCGAGATTTCTCGACTTCGTTGATGGCCTGCCTCGGACACCGACCGAGAAGATCCGTAAGGATGTGCTCCGCGACCGCGGCATCACGCCGACGACGTGGGATGCCCAGGAAGAGTCGAGCACGTCGTGACCGCTGCGGTTTACAAAGCCTGCGGTTTCACGCTGTACAGCGGCCTCGTTCCAGACAGGCAAGAGACGGCCAACACGCCCTCCCCCAAGTTCCGGTCTAGGCAAGTTGTGGTTTGACGTCCTGGGCGAAGCGTTGGAGTTGTTCTTCGTACTTGTCGTAACTGTCTCCCAGACAAATCGGGAAAATGGCGAGCTTGTTCGCTCCCAGCACCTCAATGTCATGCGCCATCTGTTCTGCGACCTCATCAGCGGTTCCAACGAGAAACATTCTCTGGTTCATACCCTCCTCGAGCGTCGGGATCCAGTCAGTCGATGCCGGCTTTCCATCGGGCCCCTTGAATCCGACTTGTCGCCCATAGGGGCCGAGAAACTTCCAATGTTCATCGAATCCCGGGCGTGCGTCCGCCACGGCCTGTTCGTGGGTGTCCGCGATCCGCACGTTGACCACCTTCATCCGATGCTCACCCGCGCCGAGCTCGGTCCCATGCTCGTCCTCCCACACGCGCGCGAATTCCTCCCACATTCCTTTCATGAAGTCCAGGTGGACATTCCACCAAACACCGCCGTAGCCGCGTCGTGCCACAAGTTCAACGGTCTTTGGAGACGTGATGGTCTGCCACCGCTCATATGGAGCGATCGGACGGGGAGTCAACGTGAGTTCCTCGACCATGCCCCCTCGATCCGGTATCCCTTCTGGGGGGAAGTCGTAGTGGTTGCCGTGATACGAGAAACGCTCGTTGTTCAACGACAGTTCAATCACATCGATCGCTTCGGCGAACTTCTCGCGACTCGCGGCGTCCTGTTCGGCTCGTTTCTCGGGATCGTCAGTGCTGCCGACGGTTGCACCCAGCGGTATTGCCTCGCGAGGCACCGTGCCCCTTCCGACCGCGAGAACACCCCGTCCGCCGGAGAAGTTGTGCATCGTTGAAAAGTCCTCGGCAAATCTCAGCGGGTGCCATTGCGGCACGACATGGCACAGCGCGCCAATCTTGATGGACTCGGTTCGCTCCGCCAATATGGCGCCCGCCATGAGCGCGTTGGGAATCACCTCGTAACCCTCGTGCATGAAATGGTGCTCGGTGAAGAAGAAATAGTCGTACCCCAGTCGCTCGGACTCAACGCCCACATCCATCACGCGCTTGGTTGTTTCCCAGACCTCCTCATTCGATGATCGACGATCGACTGGACGCGGAGGACCGGCGCCAGCATCGGTCATCGGCACGGCACACAGAAGGAACACTCCGTATTGCATGGTCATACGCAATCATGGCAGTCCGAGCATGCGTCGATCAATACTTAACGCTCCCGTCGTGCTCGCTAAGCTTCGGTCCATGGCAGATGCAATCGTGGTAGGCGCCGGACACAACGGTCTAATCTGCGCGGCGTACCTCGCCCGTGCAGGAATCGATACCGAACTCATCGAGGCTCGGGCCAGCGTCGGCGGCGCCGCATCGACGGTTACTGACCTCGGCGCCCGCTTCAACATTTGCAACTGCGATCACACCTTGATCCGCGGCATGCCGGTGATTGACGAACTCGAGCTTGAAGCATATGGACTCCGCTATCTGGAGTCCGAGGCCAGCGGCATCAACATGTTCCACGATGGATCGGATCCATGGGTTTCCTTCCACGAATCGGCGAGAACACTCGACGCGCTGGCAGTGTCGCATCCAGAGCAAGTCGATGGCTACAAGCGCTATTTGCATGATGCGCTGCCCGTGGCACAACTCGCGCTCGATATGGCTCGTACGACCCCGGGGGCCAGGCCAATGATCACCCAGGCATTGTCACGTCGGGCAACAGGTGCGGCCCGACTCCTCAATTGGAGCCGACGGAGCGTCGACGACGTGTTCTCAGACTATTTCGACGACTGGCATCTGACCATGCCTGCTATCTCCACTGGCCCCACGGTTTGGGGGGTGCCTCCAAGCGCCCCCGGTACAGGTTTGGCCGCGGCTACCTACGCCACGCGCCACATCATCAGAACCGGCCGCCCCGAAGGCGGTAGTGGAGCACTC
>Ga0233427_10003037_pt1 | contig 15069 bp, 18 predicted proteins | sample SI_118_April2016_5_FD_179885 | JGI IMG/M metagenome (GOLD analysis project Ga0233427, IMG submission 179885) | Seawater microbial communities from Saanich Inlet, British Columbia, Canada - SI_118_April2016_100_MG | ecosystem: Environmental > Aquatic > Marine > Inlet | place: Canada: British...
CTGGTATGATAATGAGTGGGGCTTTTCAAATAGAATGTGTGATATTGCTGAATATCTTCATAAAATTTAAATTTTAATGAAAAGTATTTTAGATCAAAATCTTATTTTAAAGGGAAAAAAAGTAATAGTCAGAGTGGACTTAAATGTTCCTATGAAAGATGGAACGATAACTGAAGCATCACGAATAATAAAAATCTTACCTACGATAAAATTATTAATAGAAAAAGAAGCCAAGATAATAATAATTTCTCATATCGGGCGCCCAAAAGGAAAAATTATTAATGGAATGTCTCTAAAACCTATTTCAAAAAAACTATCTGATCTTTTAAATATAGAAGTTTTGTTCAATAAAAATAAGATTAATGAAAAAACTTTTTCTGAAATTGATGAAATTCCTAATGGTTCAGTTATGATGATGGAAAATATACGCTTTTATGAAGGAGAAGAAAAAAACGAAGATTTTTTTTCAAAAAACATTTCAAGTCTAGGTGATATATATGTTAATGATGCTTTTTCATGTTCACATAGAGCACATTCTTCAATTGAAGGAATTACCAAATACATCCCGTCCTATTGTGGCTTACAATTTGTTGAGGAAATAAATGCTTTGAAAAGAATAACATCTAAGATTGTAAGACCTGTTACCTGTATAATTGGAGGTTCAAAAATTTCCACAAAGATTAAAATTATTTCAAATTTAATAAAAGATTTTAATAATATAATTATTGTAGGTGGGATGGGCAATGCAATGCTTAAAAATACAGGAATAAATATAGGTAAATCAGTGTGTGATGATGGTTATAAAGATCTTGTGGGAGAAATATTAAAAAAATCTGAAACTTATGATTGTAAAATATACTACCCTCTTGACGTTGTAGTTTCAAAAACACTTAATGGAAGTGGAACAATAAAAGAGATTAATAAAGTTAATAATGATGAAATGATATTGGATATTGGGCCTAAGACTATCAAATCGATAAAAAATATAATCAATGAATCAAACACTGTATTATGGAATGGACCAGCTGGATATTTTGAAAATCCAAATTTTGCTAACGGAACAAAAAAAATTTTAGAAATTATTGCTGATAAAAGAGTTAAGGATAAAATTTATGCTGTTGCTGGTGGTGGAGAAACTGTTGCTGTAATAAATAAATTTAACAAATTAGAAACATTTAATTTCGTTTCAACTGCTGGTGGAGCTTTCTTAGAATATCTTGAAGGAAAAGAACTTCCTGGTATAAAAGTTCTAAACTAAAATGACTGAACTTAATAAAATTGCTCTTAAAATACTTTCTAATGGCAAAGGGATTCTTGCAGCTGACGAAAGTAACGGAACAATGACCAAAAGACTAGAGTCGGTAAACATACAATCATCCCCAGCAAATAGACTTCTATTCAGAGAAACTCTTTTTTCTTCAGAAAGTATGATTGATTGTATTGGAGGGGTGATTTTGTACGATGAGACAATAAATCAATCTTCAGGATCTGGAAAAAAAATACCTAATTTAATTTCTGAGACAGGCGCAGTGCCAGGCATTAAAGTTGATACGGGTGCAAAAGTTTTAGCAAATTCGTCTGAGGAAAAAATTACTGAAGGCTTAGATGGATTAAGAGAAAGATTAAAAGAATACTATCAACTAGGGGCAAGATTTACAAAATGGAGGGGTGTTTACAGTATAAGCGACAAATACCCTTCTGAGCTGGCAATCAATTCTAACGCACATGCTTTAGCAAGATACTCTGCTCTTGTTCAAGAATGTGGAATGGTTCCAATTGTTGAACCAGAAGTCTTAATGGATGGGGAACATTCGGCAGAAGACTGTTTAACTAAAACTTCTGAGGTTACTCAGAAATGTTTTGAAGAGTTAATCGTTCATAAGATTGATTTAACAGGTATAATTTTAAAACCGAATATGATCCTTGCAGGAAATAAATCAAAAAATAAAATTTCTAATGAAGAGGTTTCGTCTAAAACACTTGAGTGCCTTAAAAAATCTGTTCCAAATGAAGTGCCTGGAATTGCTTTTTTATCAGGAGGTCAATCTGAAATAGAAGCAACTGAGAATTTAAATCTTATTAATAAAAATAATAATACAAATTTTATAATGACTTATTCATACGGAAGAGCTCTTCAACAAAGTGCTTTAAAATTTTGGTCAAAAGATATTAAAGATATCAAAGGAACTCAAAATATTTTTAATCATAGAGCAAAAATGAATACTTTAGCAGCTCAAGGAAAATGGTCTAGAGAACTTGAGAATAAGTAAAAAAAAATTTATTTATCTTATTTCCCCCAACACTATATACCCTCAATTCTATCAAGATTTAAAAGAAGTACTAAAAACTGGTAAGGTTGGTCTATTTCAAATGAGGCTTAAAAAATATTCATTTATCCAAAAAATGTTAATTGGAAAAAAGATTAACCAAATATGTAAAAAAAATGGTGTAATATTTTTGGTAAATGACGATCCTATGCTTTCAAAAAAACTTAATGCTGATGGTTGTCATTTAGGACAAAAAGATATGAGCTTAATTGAAGCAAGAAAAATAATTGGAAATAAAATTGTAGGAATAACCTGTCATAACTCTATTAAATTGGCAAAAACTGCTATCAAAGAAAAAGCTAGCTACATTGCATTTGGAGCTTTTTTTTCTACAACAACAAAAAAAGTTAAATTTAAAGCTACAACTAAAATTTTAAATAAAGCAAAAAAGTTAACCAAAATCCCAATAGTTGCTATTGGTGGTATCAATATTAATAATTATAAAAAACTGCTATTGAACAATGCTAATTTATTGGCTATTTCAGGCTATGTTTGGAATAATAAAGAATATAAACCTTTAGAAACTATAAAAAAACTTAAATGAAAATAAATGCTGGAGAAATAAGAGTGGGAATGCTTTTAGAATATAAAAATGATTTATGGCAAGTTCTAAAAACTCAACATGTAAAACCTGGTAAAGGTGGAGCATTTGCTCAAGTAGAAATGAAAAGTGTTGGAAAAAATACAAAACTGAATGAAAGATTTAGATCAAGTGAAACTGTCGAGAAAGCCTCACTTGAAGAAACAAATCTTACTTATTTATATACAGAAGAAAACAATTATGTCTTTATGGATCCTAAAACATTTGAACAAACAGAAATTAAAAAAGAAATTATTGGTGATAAAGAAAAGTTACTTAGTGAAAATCTTGAGGTAACAATAAGTTTTTATAACGAAAATCCTATTTCTATAGAACTTCCAAACCAAGTCACATGTAAAATAGAAACTACAGATGCTGCCTTGAAAGGCCAAACAGTTTCATCATCTTATAAACCTGCAACACTAGACAATGGCTTGAGCATTCAAGTTCCACCCTTTATCGACTCAGGTGATGATGTAATTGTTGACACTAGAACTCTTGAGTATATTAAAAAAATATAATCGATGATTTCTATCTCTGCAAATCTCAATATAATGATCAAAGCTTCTGAAAAAGCATCTAAATCAATCATAAGAGATTTTGGTGAAGTAGAGAAATTACAAGTGTCAAAAAAAGGCCCTTACGATTTCGTAACAAAAACAGACAAACATGTTGAAAAAATTTTAATTGAGGAATTGTCTAAAGCAAAAAAAAATTTTTCTTTTATAACTGAAGAAACTGGTAATATTAAAAATAAAGATAAAGAAAATATTTGGATAATTGATCCAATTGATGGAACAACTAACTTTCTTCATGGAATACCTCACTTTGCAATTTGTATTGCTCACCAATCTAAAGGCGAAATTTTGAGTGGATTAATTTTTGATCCAATTAAGGATGAAATGTTTTTTGCAGAAAAAGATAAAGGAGCATTTTTAAATAATCAAAGATTGAGAGTTTCGAAAAAAAATTCTTTGAATGACTGTTTATTTTCTAGTAATCATGAGGGTGTAAAATTTAGCGATCTAAACATGAGGTATGGTGGATGTGCTGCATTAGATTTAGCATACGTTGCTGCAGGTAGATTAGATGGATTTTTTCATAATAATATTAATCTTTGGGATGTTGCCGCTGGAGAGATATTGGTCAAAGAAGCTGGTGGAATAGTTAATGATATTCATAAATTTGATATAAATAAGATTAATATCAAGGCCTCTAGTGCAGCAATTAATGACGAAATGTTGAAAAATTTAGATAACTTTTAATTGTGTTCTAAAATTCTTTTGTTATAAGTCTCGATATGAAAAAAGATATACACCCAAATTACCACACAATTAAAGTCGAAATGACTGATGGAACTCAATTTGAAACAAAATCAACTTGGGGTGCTGAAGGTGATTTACTTAAATTAGAAATTGATCCAAAATCTCATTCTGCATGGACAGGTGGTAAACAAAAGTTAATGGATAAAGGAAGAATAAGTAAATTTAACAAAAAATTTCAAAATTTTAAATCAGATAAAAAAAATTAAATGTCAAACGTACCTTTGATGCCAATGGCTACAGCCGTTTGGTTAGTTGAAAATACAACACTTACTTTCAAACAAATTGCAATTTTTTGTAACTTGCACGAAGTTGAGATCCAAGGAATTGCTGACGGAGAAGTTGCTAAAGGTATAAAAGCCTATAACCCCATAATCTCAGGACAACTTTCTAGAGAAGAAATTGAACTATCATCTAAAGATGAAAGTAGGCCATTATTAATTAAAAGCACTGATATTGAAATATCTAATAATGAAAAAAAAATTAAAAAATATATACCCCTATCTAAAAGACAAGACAAACCAGACTCAGCACTATGGCTAATTAGACAACATAATATGTTAAAGGACTCACAAGTTGCAAAACTGGTTGGAATAACAAAAAATTCTGTCACTTCAATCAGAAATAAAAGCTATTGGAATTATAACAATCTTAATCCAAAAGACCCTGTTGCTCTTAACCTGTTTACTCAAAAAGATTTAGTTGAAGCATTAGAAAAAGCTGAGAGAAGAATTAAGAGAGAAAAAAGAGAAAAAGAGAAAACAAAAAAAGCAAAAGAAGTTTCAAATAATGAATAAATTTAATAGACATCAAAATCTTATAATGATAGTCAAACACCTTTAGAATTATTTATGAAAATAGAAGTTAAAGATAATAATATTGAACAAGCTTTAAGAGTTCTTAAAAGAAAACTACAACGAGATGGCTTTTTTAAGGTTATAAAATTAAAAAATACTTACGAAAAACCTTCGGAGAAGAAAAAAAGAATTTTACAAGAGAATATTAAAAGAGTTAAGAAATTAAACAAACTTAAAAATAGAATTTAAGTATACCGCGGGGTGGAGCAGTCTGGTAGCTCGTCAGGCTCATAACCTGAAGGTCGGCGGTTCAAATCCGTCCCCCGCAACCAATTAATGATTAATAGTATTAAATTTCAAAATTTTAAATCATTTAAAACATTGGGTTTGGTGCTATTGGCTTTGTACCCATTGGCAATAATTTCAGGAAATCTTTTAATAAATTTTTTCACTATATTAATTTCAATAAGTTTTTTTCTTAATTTAAAAGATAACAAAAAATATTTTTCAGATAAAAGTTTTTACTTATTAATTTTTTTTTTTATATCATTATTGATAAATAATATTGTTAGTATTGATCCTCAAAATTCTTTCCCGAGAACAATTAAAATATTATTTATTATATTTTTCGTTATAGAAATTAAAAGATTAGTAAATATTTATAAAACTAACTACTTAAAATATGTTTTTTTAAGTTGGTCTTTAATATTATTATTTTTATCTTTAGATATTATTTTTGAAACTATATTTGGACATAATATTATTGGAATTAAATCTTATATGCCTGGTAGAGTTGCAAGTTTCTTTGGAGATGAACTTGTAGCTGGTGCATTTTTTCATGGATTTATATTATTTTTTTTTAGTTATCTAATCAATGTAAATATAAAAGATAATAAACTGCTTTTTATTATCATTGCAATTTTAGTAATTAGCTTTTTAATAGGTGAGAGATCTAATTTTATTAAAGTATTTTTATCAATATTAATTTTTTCTTCATTGGCAATAAAGATTGATTACAAGCTTAAAACTTTATCAACATTAATCATCTTGGTACTCATAGCAATTTTTATTAACTTTAATGACTTTTATAAGAGCAGATATTATAATCAAATTAAAACTATTTTTTCAATTAACGGTTATCAAGAATATATCAAAAAATCTCAGTACGGAGCACATCGTGATGCTTCAATCAAAATTTTTAATGAATATTTTTTATTTGGTGTAGGTCTAAAAAATTATAGATTAGAAGTTGGAAAAAAAAAATATGAGAATAATGATTTTCTTAAAACAGAGTTTAGAGTTGCAACACATCCTCATCAAATACACCATGAATTATTATCTGAAACAGGAATTTTTGGCTATCTATGTTTCTTAATCTTTTTAGTGCTATCTTTATACTATGGTATCAAAAGTTATTTGATAAATAAAAATTTGTATCTACTCTCAAGTATAATTTTCATATTAACAAGTGTTTTACCAATACTTCCTTCTGGAAGTTTTTTTTCTACTTACACTGGAGGAATTTTTTGGTTAAATTATGCAATAATGTTAGGATTTACAAATACTAAATCTTAAATTTTGATTTTTTACTATCAATTAAAAAAGCTTTTACCGTTTCTTTTGTAAGTTGATCAAATGATTTTCCAAAGTTTTCAATTTTTTCAATTGTTGTTGGAAGGAACAGTGATTATATGACAACCCAATTGTTTTACCTGAATGTAATTATAAGGTTCTCTAACACTTGCCTACAATATTTCTACATTCTTAAATTTTCTAGCAAATAAAATACTTTTTTTAAATTCAGGGATTGAATCTCTCCCAGTATCTCCTGCTCTTCCAGTAAATATAAAAATTATTACTTTTGTTCTTTTATAGTTTTTCCCATAAATTGACCTTTCGAATTCGCCGCTGAAACTTTTGCAAAAACACTTTTTGCCCATTTATTTATCTGAATTGCCTGTTTTTTCATTTCTACATACTCATCAGCAGACACTTCCAGTGAAACTGGTTTATTGTTGAAAATTTTTAGAATTTTTTTTGAGTAAGATTTATAATCTTTTGCTCCAGCTTTTCTCATCAAGCTGAGATTTGTGGTAAATCCTTTTACAATTTTTTTTAATTAGATTTTTTTATTAGATTTAATTCTGCAATGTCACAAAATATTTTAGTTTTCAATTTACTGCCTACAAGTTTTTAGTAATATCTTCAGTCATTTTTTTGGCATCTGCAAACAACATAAGAGTATTTTCTTTATAAAATAGATCATTGTCGATTCCTGCATAACCAGGTGACAAACTCCTTTTAACAAATAGTACTGATTTACATTTTTCAACATCTAATACAGGCATTCCATATATTGGGCTCTGTGGGTCAGTTTTTGCTACAGGATTTGTTACATCGTTCGCACCTATGATAAATGCAACATCTGCATTTGCAAAATCATTATTAATTTCTTCAAGTTCAAATACTTCATCATATGGTACATTCGCTTCAGCTAATAGTACGTTCATGTGTCCTGGCATTCGTCCTGCAACAGGATGAATGGCATAAGAAACTTTTATGTCATTTTTTTTTAATTTATCAACCATTTCTCTTAAAGCATGTTGTGCTTGAGCAACTGCCATACCATAGCCCGGTACAATTATAACGAATGATGCATTTTTCATCAAAAAAGCTGCATCGTCTGCATTTCCACTTTTAACAGGTCGTTGTTCTTTATCTTTTGCTGAAGCTGATTGTTGTTCAATTGCACCAAATCCTCCTAAGATTACATTAAAGAACGATCTATTCATTCCTTTGCACATTATATAAGATAAAATTGCTCCAGAAGATCCAACTAATGCGCCTGTAATTATTAATGCTGTATTTTCTAAAGTAAATCCAATACCAGCTGCAGCCCAACCTGAATATGAATTTAACATTGAAATCACTACGGGCATATCTGCACCACCAATTGGAATTATTAATAAAAAACCAATTAAAAAAGATATTGCAAGCAATATCCAAAACAAATTCGAAGACTGGGTTGAACAAAGTAGATAAGTAATAACAAATATTGAAATTAAAATTAATGCATTAAGTGGATGTTGACCTTTAAAGATTATAGGGGAGCCAGACATTATTCCTTGAAGTTTTAAAAAAGCAATAATTGAACCTGAAAAAGTTATTGCACCAACTGCAGCACCAATTGACATCTCAATTAAGCTTCCGAGCTTAATGTTACCTGGAGATCCTAAATTGAAAGCTTCTGGATTTAAAAAAGCTGCTATTGCAACAAAAACGGCTGCAAGTCCAACTAAACTATGAAAGCCAGCAACTAATTCTGGCATTGCTGTCATTGGAATTTTATAAGCAATAAAAGCACCAATCAATCCTCCAATTAAAAGAAAAATTAAAACTACTACAAGCCCCGTTGAAAAATTTTCAATTGATAAAAAGGTAACTGTAATTGCAATAATCATTCCTAAAATTCCAAATAAATTTCCTTGTCTAGAAGTTTCTGGTGAAGAAAGTCCTCTTAAAGCTAGAATAAATAATACTCCTGAAATTAAATAAAAAATAGCTGATAAATTCGCAGATAACATTATTTATCCTTTTTCTTTTTTTTATACATTGCAAGCATTCTTTGCGTTACTAAAAAGCCACCAAAAATATTAATTGCTGCTAACGATATTGCTAAAAAACCAAATATACTCGAAGTGTTAAATGTGCTATCAGAATTTCCGGCCAATCCAGCAATAATTGCCCCAACAATAATTACCGATGAAATTGCATTAGTAACAGACATTAAAGGTGTGTGTAGTGATGGAGTTACACTCCAAACCACATAGTAACCTATAAAAATTGAAAGGATAAAAATGCTTAATCTAAATATAAACGGGTCTATTTCCATAATTTTATTTTATTAAAGTTTTCTCTATTATTTCATCCTCAAGATTTATATTTATCTTATTATTCTCTTTATCATATAAATTCGAGACGAAATTAAATACATTTTTTGCATATAAATTTGATGCAGAGGTTGGAAGTTTATTTAAAATATTACTTTCCCCCATTATCTTAACACCATTTTTATCTATAATTTCATCAACTTTGGTATGTACTGTATTTCCACCTTGAATAGCCGCTAAATCATAAATTATTGAACCAGCTTTCATATTATCAATCATGCCTTCTTTGATGATTACTGGCGCTTTTTTTCCTGGAATTAAAGCTGTACAAATCACAATATCAATTTTTTTTAATGTCTCTGATAATAATTCTTCTTGCTTCTTTTTAAAATCATCTGAGGCTTCTTTAGCATAACCTCCATCTGTTTCTAAATTTTCTGAACCCTCAACTGTTAAAAACTTTCCTCCCAAGCTTTCAACTTGTTCTTTTGAAGCAATTCTAACATCCGTTGCAAACACGATTGCACCCATTCGTTTTGCAGTTGCAATTGCTTGTAATCCCGCAACTCCCGCACCAACAACTAAAACTTTAGCCGCTGGAATAGTTCCTGCAGCTGTCATCATCATTGGAATTGCTTTTTCAAAACTAGCGAACGACTCTACTACCGCTTTATATCCTGCAAGATTTGCTTGTGAGGACAATATATCCATAGATTGAGCTCTTGTTATTCTAGGAAGTAATTCAAGTGAAAAAATATTTATATTTTTTTTAACTAAATCATTTATTTTATCTTTGTTATTATATGGGGCTAAGACTCCAATAAATGTTTGATTTTCTTTTAATAAAGAACTTGTGTCATCACTTGGTAATCCTAATTGAACAATAATATCTGCATTATTTAAAATTTCTTTTTCATCTTTTAAAATTGATATACCTAATTCTTTATATTCATCATCTTTAATTCCAAGATGACCTCCATAATTTTCAGATAAAGAAACCTCAAAACCAAGTGATATATATTTTTTTGCTATCTCAGGAGTAATTGCTATTCTTTTTTCAATTATTTGATTTTCTGAAATAGAAACAATTTTCATACATTTGTCTTACAGTAGGAATATCGCCATTAAAACCAAAACTCCCATAACAACTACAGTTCCCCACAATACAAATTTTGTGAAATTGTTCCAAGTATTTTTATGGTTTTCATTATCCATAAAAATTACTTCTGTCTTGCTTTAAACTTTGGGTTAGTTTTATTAATTACGTAAACACGACCTCTTCTTCTAACGAGTTTAGAATTAAGGTCTCTTTTTTTAATAGATTTTAATGAGCTTTTTATTTTCATAATTTATAATGCCGGCAACGTCCTACTCTTCCGTGCCTTAAGACAAAGTACCATTGGCGCTGGAGGGCTTGACTTCCGAGTTCGGAATGGGATCGGGTATAACACCTTCGCAATAATTACCGGCAGATAGCTTTATACATAAATAGTATGCATTGTAAACTAACTTTTATTTAAATGATTAAATTAAAACTCTATTATTTTCTAAGTTTTATGAGATTTTCTATGTAGTTTCTTAAACTTATTTTACCATAGTTTCTATAAATTTTCTTGGATAAAGCCAAATTAGTTAATGCTGAAGCATATCGCTCTCCCTTTCTAAATGGCATAAGCTTTACTTTAGATTTAAACAACTTTGCTATTTGAAGAATTGTGTAACTTTCCTTATTTGAAATACTATAAAACCTACATTTATTGTTTTTCCATGCTTTATAACATATCTTTATTGTATCATAAATATGTGTAAATCTCCTTGACTGTGTTCCTGGGCGAACAACAGGCAGAGGTTTATTATTTAAATAATGTTCCTCAAATATTCCCATTACTGTCGCCATATTTCCATTTCTTATCTGGTAAGGGCCATATACATTATAAAAAAAAATTACTTCATATTTAAAATTAAACCATTTTTTTAGATTGCTTAACAATTCTAAATTTTTTGCTTTAGTAAATGCGTATGGAGATAAATCTTTATCTTTACCTTTGTTTCCTAAAGATGCTGAAGTTGCAGAATAAATTAGCTTTATATTATTTTTTAAACAAAAATCAAAAACAGCATGTGAACCAATAGAATTAGATTCAATGCACTTATTCATTTGAATAAAGCTTTGGTATATTCTGGAGAATTCTGCAAAATGAAAAATACAATTTATTTTAGATTTAAATTTTTCTAAAAATTTTGATATATCTTTTGTATGACCTTTTATGTAAGTTACTCTTTTATTTTTAATATGATTTAATTTTGAGCCTGATGAATAATTGTCAAGACTAATAATTTTAAAACTGGTTTTTAATATCAAATAGTCAATTAAATTTCTTCCAACAAAACCACAACCACCTGTAACGATAATTATATTTTTCATTATAAGTTATTATTAAGAAAATCTTTATAAGTTAAATTAAATCCATCCTCTAAACTTACTTTAGACTCCCACCCATATTTTTGTGCTAATTTTGTATCTAATATTTTTCTCGGTGTTCCATTGGGTTTGGACAAGTCATTGTTAATTTTTAAGTTAATATTTAACTTTCTCATTATAAATTTAGCATATTGCTCAATACTTTTTTCCATACCAGAGCCTATATTAATAAGGGAATGTTTAGTTTTTTTTCTTAAGAAAAATTCACAAGCACTAGCTAAATCATCTACATTCATTAATTCTCTTTTTGAATTTCCATTTCCCCAGATTGATAAATGTTTTTCTTTTTTTTTTTTAGCCTCATGAATCTTTTTGATCAAAGCAGGAAAAAAATGAGAAGTTATTAAATTGTAATTGTCATTAGGACCAAAAAGGTTTGTTGGCATTAAACATAAGTAGTTTAGTTTATATTGATTATTGTATGCTTCACACATTTTAACGCCTGCAATTTTGGCAATTGCATATGCATCGTTAGTTTCTTCTAACTTCCCATTTAATAATTGATTTTCATTAATTGGTTGTTTTGCAAATTTTGGATAAATACAACTGGACCCAAGAAAAATTAACTTTTTCACACCTGCCAGGTAAGATGAATGAATTAAATTTGTCTGAATCATTAAATTTTCATAAATAAAATTAGCCTTAAATTTATTATTAGCTAAAATTCCACCAACTCTGGCTGCAGCAATCAACACACAATCAGGTTTTGCTTTATTTATGAATTTTCTTGTTTGACTTTGATTTAATAAATCAAGTTTTTTTTTATCTATTGTAATAATGTTTTTATATTTTTTCTTCTTTAAATATCTTAAGATTGCAGAACCTACCATACCTCTGTGGCCAGCTACAAATATCTTACTTTTTTTATTTACCAGCATTTATGGAATTAATTTCAAAATTTATCATTTCATCAATTAATGTGCTGATAGTCTCTTTTGGCTTCCATTTCAATTCTTTCCTAGCTTTACTTGCATCTCCTAACAATGTGTTAACATCTAATGGTCTAAAATAGTTTTTATCACATTCAATTATAACTTTTCCATCTCCATCAATTCCTTTTTCATTTATTCCTTTCCCTTTCCATTTTATATTTATTTTTAATTTTCTTGCCGTCATGTTAACAAACTGTTTAATTGAATATTGCTTTCCAGTTGCTATTACATAATCTTTTGGTTTTTTTTGTTGTAACATTTTCCACATTGCTAAACAATAATCTCTTGCATGACCCCAATCTCTTTTTGCATCTAAATTACCTAAAAATAATTTATCCTGTTTTTTGTATTTAATTTTACATAAAGCAGAAATAATTTTTTTTGTAACAAAAGTTTCTCCTCTTCTTGGGCTTTCATGATTAAATAAAATTCCGTTGCATGCAAAAATATTGTATGCCTCCCTATAGTTTTTTGTAATCCAATGTGCATACATTTTTGCAACACCATAAGGACTTAATGGATAAAATGGTGTTTTTTCATTTTGAGGTATTGATTGGACATTACCATAAAGTTCAGAAGTGCCAGCTTGATAAAATTTAGTTTTTTTTTCTAATTTGTGAAATTTTATAGCTTCAAGTATTCTTAATGCACCTAAAGCATCTGCATTAGCAGTATATTCTGGAACTTCAAAGGACACTGCAACATGAGATTGAGCAGCTAAATTATATATTTCATCAGGTGTAGTTCTTTGCACTAAACTGGATACTGATGAAGAATCTGTTACATCACCATAATGAAGTCTAAATTTATAATTTTTTTCATGTGGATCTTGATATATATGATCTACCCTAAAAGTGTTGATGCTTGAGGACCTTCTTTTTACACCGTGGACAACATAATTTTTTTTCAATAGTAGTTCTGCCAAATAAGATCCATCTTGACCAGTAATTCCAAAAATTAGTGCTATTTTTTTTTTATTTTTCATGAAAAAATTTTTTACTTATTTTTTTACACTCTATTTCTAATGTTTTTAAATTTAATTTTAAATTAATATCTTTTTTTAACTTATTATTGTTTAAAAAAAAACAATCTTGATTATCAAAAAAAATTTCTTTTTTTGATGTTATAATATTGGGTTTTTTGATATTATAATAATTTAGCCAATTTAATAACTTATCCAAATACACCTTTTTACCAAAAGAAACGTTATAAGTACCAAGACATTTTTTTTTTATCAATTTCGTTAATATCTTGGAAAACAAAGATATTGTTAAAAAGTCTTTGTATATTCCTGGATTTTTATAAATTATATTTTTTTTAATTAATTCTCTAAAATTATCAATAAATGTGTAATGCAACTTTCTATTAGTTTTAAAGTTATGGCCTAATATATTAGATAATCTTAGAATTAAACAATTTTGTTTTAAAATTTTTTTGATTTTAATCTCGGAAAAAAGTTTATTTTTTGAATAATTGCAATTTGGTTGAAGTAAATCCATTTCTTTAATATTTTGTTTAGGTTTATAAATTTTTCTTGTATTGATAAATATAAAAATTAAATCTAAATTTTTAATTCTTTTGGCAATTTTTACATCATAATCATTATCTAAATTATATGTATTTTTAACAAATTTAGAATTAGATGTACAATTTATTATATGTGAATATTTTTTTAAATTTTTAATTTTTTTTTTAAAAAAATCCTCGTAACTAGTTACTTTGTATTTAATTGTTAAATTATTTTTTAATCCAGTTGCTAAAAAACTTGTTTTACCAATAATTAATAATTTATTTTCCATAATTATCTATGTGATTTTATTTATCTTATTTGATTTATACCATTCAATTGTGTTTTTAAGACTCTTATCAAAATTACTAAAATTTATTTTCTTTAAGATTTTTGTTATTTCCTTATTATTGCCATGAGTAGTATTTACTTCAATTTTATTTAATGCTTTTGAATAAACAGGTATGTATTTAAAATTTCTAAAAAATTTATTAATCTTTTTTACAACATCAAATATCTTCAAAGGTTTATTAGAGCAAACATTGAAAATATAAAAATTTTTTTTAAGTTTAACTTTATTTAATTTTATTAATATTTTAACAACATCGTCTATATAAGTGAAATCACGATTGTGCTTTCCATTTTCATTTAAATAAAAAATTTTTTTACTTAAATTTGATTTAATATATTTAAATATGAGCATATCGGGCCGCCCCCATTCACCAAACACTGTAAAAAATCTAAGACCTATAAATTGTATATCAAAGATTTTGCTAAATGTTTTTGCCGTTAATTCATTAATATCTTTTGAGAATCCATAAAAATTCTTTGTATTTAATTTATAAGTTTCATTAACTGGAAATTTTGACTGATCGCCATAAACAGAACTTGATGAGGCAAAAAAAAATTTTTTTATTTTTTTTTCTTTTGCAAAATTAACTATATTAAAAAATGATACTATATTGTCATCAAAATATTTTTTTGGTTTAGCTAATGTAAACCTAACACCTGCCTGAGCAGCAAAATGAAATATTACCTTTATATTAATTTTATTTTTTAATTGATTAAGTTTTTTAGAATTTTTTAAATCTAATTTTATAAAATTAAAATTTTTAAATTTTCTTAACTCATAAATTCTTTTTTTTTTTAATTTTACTGAATAATAATCATTTAAATTATCAATTCCGTAAATCTTAATTTTTGAGTTTTTTAACAGTTCCAAAGAGAGTTTG
>Ga0233427_10003039_pt1 | contig 15056 bp, 13 predicted proteins | sample SI_118_April2016_5_FD_179885 | JGI IMG/M metagenome (GOLD analysis project Ga0233427, IMG submission 179885) | Seawater microbial communities from Saanich Inlet, British Columbia, Canada - SI_118_April2016_100_MG | ecosystem: Environmental > Aquatic > Marine > Inlet | place: Canada: British...
CAGCTTCAGCAGCTGCTTCGCTTGCATAGCGCGAGATGATCATTCCCTGACCTTCCTCGACGACGCAGGAGTGAACGGTTTCAAGACCGTCAATCGCCTTGAGTTCATCGCGAAACGTGTCAGCCAGGGCCAGAAACTCGTCGAAGCGCGCTGCATCAAATCCATAAGTTGTGACGCGGAAATACATGATTTACCTCCTTACGATGGTGGAAAGGTCACTTTAGCAGACAACCCGATTTTCTGCGCCATCACGAAATTTTCATTTCTAATCAACAGCCTGCTCACGTGGCTGAGGGCATGATGCTCTGGTAACTTAACTTAACCCAGAGCATTTTTAATGATACTAAAAAATATCCTGGCGGCGCTTGCTGCCGTATTTGCAATCTCGATCGCACAGGCCGCCAGCGCATCTTCCTGCGGGGGCGGGGATCATGACCACAGCCATGGCGAAGGCTACACCGTGATGGACAAAGCCGCTGCCGACGGCAATTTTTCAACCCTGATCGCGGCGGTTGAGGCGGCGGGTCTTGAAGACGTTCTGAGTGGTCACGGACCCTTTACTATCTTCGCCCCGACAGACGCGGCTTTTGCTGCGTTACCGGCAGGCACGGTAGAGACCTTGCTGAAGCCCGAGAATATCGATCAGCTGAAAGCGATCCTGACCTATCACGTGCTGCCAAAAAGCTTGACGTCGTCACACATCAGAAACGGCGACAACTACGTCAAGACGGTAAGCGGCAGTACGCTGAATGTCGAAAAAGAGTACGACGAGGTCATGATCGGCTCGGCACGCGTGGTCGCAGTAGATATCAAAGGCAGCAATGGTGTGATCCATGTGATCGACGAGGTGCTGTTGCCCAAGTCATAATCCTTTCCGCAGGGAACCAAAAACCGGGGCTTGCCCCGGTTTTTGTGTAACGTCGCAAGGTCATGACTGAATTCAATAGACCCACCAAGCAAGTAGACGAAGCCCGGGGTTGGCTGAGCGTGGCACAGCGGATTTTGGTGTTGACCGGGGCGGGACTTTCCACTGCGTCGGGCATACCGGACTTTCGGGGCCCACAGGGCATCTGGACTCGCGACCCCGATGCTGAAAAACTCTCAGATATCCGCTATTACCTGGCGGATGCGAATATCCGGCGGAAGGCCTGGCTGTCGCGGCGGGATTCGCCGGTATGGCAGGCGCGCCCGGGTCTGGGTCACGAGGTGCTGGCCCGCTTTGAGCAAAGCGGTCGGCTCGATACGCTGGTCACTCAGAATATTGATGGCCTGCATCAACTTGCCGGCAGTTCGCGCGAGCGGGTGATCGAAATCCACGGTACGATCCGGGAGGTCGCCTGCCTCGAGTGTAGTTACCGTGTGGCGATGCAGGAGGTGTTAAAGCGTCTCGCAGCAGGTGAAGAAGATCCCGACTGTCCTGATTGCGGTGGGATCCTGAAGTCAGCGACGATATCTTTTGGTCAGTCACTCATTGCGCAGGATCTTGCCCGCGCGGAGCAGGCGGCCCGCGACTGTGACCTGTTGCTGGCTGTGGGTTCGACGCTGTCCGTGTACCCCGTGGCGGGACTGGTGCCGATTGCGAAAGAGTCCGGCGCCAGGATTGTTATTGTGAATGGAGAACCTACCGCAATGGATGACAGAGCCGACGCAGTACTGCTGGGCGATCTCAACGAAGTGCTGCCGGGAGTGCTGGATGGAGCTGCACACCAATGACTGAACTTAAGGTCGATGTGAAAGTGTGCTGTATGGCATCGATCGACGAAGCCCGCCTTGCCGCCCGATTGGGGGCGAGCGCCGTCGGACTGGTAGGCGACATGCCTTCCGGTCCTGGTGTCATCGGTGCACAGGCGGCTGCTAAGATTGCCCGGGAAGCGCCCACTGGCCTGGATACCTTCTTACTGACCAGCGGTGAACGTGCAGCAGATATTGCGAACGAACTTGCGGTCTGCCCGGCAAGCACCGTGCAGATTGTCCGGCATATTGATCCTGAAGAATATCCAGCGCTCATTGAGGCAGTGCCACAGGTACGTCGGGTACAGGTCATCCATATTGAAGACGAAGACACGCTGACACTTGCCACGCGGTACACGCCCTTTGTGCATGCCTTTCTTTTGGATTCAGGACGCACCTCGGGGGCAACACCCCAGTTCGGCGGTACCGGCAACACGCACGACTGGAGCATCAGTGCCCGTTTTGTTGCGCAGACGGAGTTGCCGGTTTATCTCGCAGGTGGTTTGAAAAGTGCCAACGTCTATGAGGCAATTACCCAGGTTTGTCCCTATGGCGTGGATCTCTGTACCGGGGTGCGCACGAATGACCAACTCGACGAGGCCAAGTTGCATAGTTTCATGTCGGAGGTTCGCCGCGCCAGTGAGACGCTTGGCAATTAGATCGTATCTTGGGTTCAGTTCGCGACCCACGCGTAAATCACCAGCGCGGTGCACACCAACGGCGTGATCGTGCAGCGAAGCTGCCAGTAGCCAGTGCTGATCAGCCTGAGCCTGTGCTGGCGGTGATCGAGCAGCAACTGGGCGCCGAATAGCACTGCAAGTGCCAGTACGCCGACTGGGGTACGACCCCATAGCGCCAGGGCAAAAACGGCCAGCGCGAAGAGGTTGCTCCCCGTAAGTGACGTTGCATCGGGGCGCGAAAGTGCACTGCCCCACTGCGCTCCAGCCATAAAGGCCCCAATGACGACGGCATAACTCCATAGCCAAGTGTCGGGTGCGATACCGGGCAGTGCAATCCAACCGACCTTCATCATCGGCGCCATGACAAAGGGAATCACGCCGGCAAAGGTCAGTGTGCGAATGAGTTCAGAAGGCTTTTCGTTCATGACTGCTCGCGCTTGCATCGCTTGGAGCAAAAGCGTACCTCATCCCAGCAGCGTTGCCATTTTTTTCGCCAGCGAAACGGTCGGTGGCACGATGGGCAGATCTTCTGGGGTAGATCGTGTTTGGACATGATGGCTTGGCCAGGGCTTACGGCTAATCCATTATGAATCAGACGTTGCTGTCGGAGTGTCAATGCTCGGGCACCAAGGCAGTGCTACATTAAACATTGGCCTTCCACACAACCTGCCTTGGTATGCTTCACCCCGTTACGCCTGAGATCTCAAATCTTGAGCAGATCGCAAGTGATCAGTGGCAGTCTCTTGCCGCGGCGGCACACGATCGGCACCATGCCTGGCATACGCCGACTCTTGCCAATGTGGGTGAGGGCATTGCGCAGTTGCGCACAGTGGTGCTGCGCTCTGCAGACCCCGACACGCGGATCCTTAGTTGTCACACCGACAGCCGTTCACCCAAAGTCATTCAGCTTGCCGAGGACTCCAGGTTTTCTTGGCACTTTTATGATCGAGACGCCAAGATTCAACTGCGTGCTTACGGCAATGCTTGGACGCATCAGGGGGATGCACTCGCGAGCCAGCGCTGGCAAGACGGCGCCTGGCGCAGCGCCCAGTGTTACCGTACACCGCTTGCGCCGGGTGCGTCCTGTACGGAAGCAGACCTGGATATCAATGCTCCGGTAGACCGCGCAACGGGCGAGGAACACTTCGTGGTGCTGGCCTGTGAGATCGACCAGTTTGACTGGCTGTTCTTGAGGGTTGAAGGCCATCGGCGTGCCCGCTTCTTGTGGGAAGCAGGGCGATGGCGGGGTGAGTGGATCGCTCCCTGAGCCTCGATCAATACCGCCGGGACCTGAGGGTACATGACTAAGGCATTGGGGAAGTTCGGGATGCAGTAAAAGTTATCCAGGCGCTGTTGATATTCAGCGGGGGTCGTCGGTGGTGCCGCTGAAGCGACGCGGCAGCAGGCCAGACTGAAACCAGCTGACAAAAGTGATAATGCTGAATATCGGCAGGCCGAGTTGCTGACGAAGGTCCGCGGCGTGGGGACCCATGTTGGTACACTCCAGCACAATCGCACCAACCTGTGGATGTTCTCGAACCAGTTCCGCCCCCGCGTCGAGCAGATCCTGGCGACAGGCATCGACGTCCATCTCTTGTTCATCTTCGAGAATCACACGAGTGAACTCTCTTCCATTCTCGGTACCCACCATGGGGGTATCTTGCGGAGCCCCGGCTGCAAGCAGGTGTTCCGCGGTGAGACTCTCACGAGAAATAGTAATCACCCCCACCTGCTGATCAGGGGGTAGCAATTTTTGTACCAATGGCACCTGCATCAGCGAGGAACTTGCTACCGGAACGTTCACTGCCCGGGTCAACTCCTCCTGAAACAATGACAGAAAACCACAGGTGGTACTCAGGCCATCGGCCCCATCCGCGACCAGGGCTTTGCCGGTATCGATAAAGGCATCAAGCAGACCTTCGGCACGATGACGAACCACTCGGTCCGGGGAAGCCCCGCGAACAACGCGATACAGCACAGGAAAGGGCCAGGTTACTGCGTTGCCAAAATCTCCCGGAATCCGTGGGAAGACAGTATCAAGCATCAGCATTCCCACGGTTGAGCCGTAGACCGTTTTCCCCCCTTTTGCAGAGGTCACTGGACGGTGGTTCATAATGATTACTCCCGGTATCTGGCGCAGTGGTGGGTGGTATCCTGGTTTAGAGTGCTAGGTTATTGTAATCACCGGATAAGGCCGGTCATGGAGTCGTAATGAGCGCACAAACATCCCAATCTGATACTGCCCTGAACGGTGCCGAGGCAATGGTGAGAATGCTGCAGGCACATCAGGTTGAATATGTCTTTGGCCTGTGTGGCGACACCACGCTTCCGTTCTATGACGCCTTGCATCGTCTCGATCATGGCATCACTCATATTCTGAGCCGTGATGAACGTGCAGCGGCCTACATGGCTGACGGCTATGCCCGGGTCAGCGGCCGGGTGGGGGTGTGTGAGGGGCCAAGCGGCGGCGGTGCTACCTATATTCTGCCGGGTGTGGTCGAGGCCAACGAGTCTTCGGTCGCGATGGTTTCAATCACATCGGACGTTTCGGTTACCTCGCGCGGACATTATCCACTGACCGAACTCAGCCAGGAACGCCTGTTTGCACCATTGACACAGTTCAATGCGGTAATTGATCACCCTGAACGCCTGGCGTCGTTGGTGCGTGCGGCCTTCAGGGCTGCTACCACTGGGCGGCCTGGTGCGGCACACCTGGGGTTTCCGATCGACATGCAAAGAGCTGAGGTAGCACCCGGGGATATCTGGGCCCAGCCAGAATTTGGACGCTTTCCCGCATGGCCAGCGGGACCTGACCCGAGTGCCGTTGAAAAGGCGCTGGGGTTGCTGGCCGGGGCCGCACGTCCTCTGGCGATATGCGGCGGCGCTGTGGTCAGTTGCGGTGCTGAAAAGAGTCTCGCCCAGTTGGCAGAGCGGTTTAACCTTGCGGTCGCGACAACCGTTAGCGGTAAAGGTGCGCTGGCTGATGATCACCCGCTGGCTTTGGGTGTGATTGGCAGTAATGGTGGGACGCCGGCTACACGTACTGTGGTCGACGCGGCAGATCTCGTGATCTTTATTGGGTGTCGTGCCGGATCAGTCACCACTGAGCGCTGGCGGTCACCCGCACCGGGCGTCAAAGTAATCCAGATCGACTGCGACCCAATGGTAATTTCGGCGACTTACCCGACCGAGGTCGCCATGGTGTCTGATGTGGGCCTTGCGCTGGCGGCGCTTAACGAGGTTGCAGAGGTGGAAGAGCAGCAAGCGGACGGCAATGGCGAGCAGATTGTTGCTGATGCCCGAAAGCATAAGTTTGCCGAGTTCGAGCTGCTGTCTCAAAACAATGGTTACCCGATCCGGCCTGAGCGCGTTGTGGCGGCGCTTAACGCCCTGATGCCGGGAGATGGAATCGTCGTGGCGGACCCGGGCACCCCGTGCCCGTATTTTTCGGCCTACTACCAACAGACCCAGCCAGGCCGGCGTATGTTCAGTAACCGAGCCCATGGCGCCTTAGGTTATGCGCTGGCTGCCGCCATTGGCGCCCAGTTCGCGGCTCCCGCTCAGACCGTCATTTGTGCGATGGGTGATGGCAGTTTTGGTATGTCGGTTGGAGAACTTGAGACCCTGGTGCGTCTCGGGCTGCCGGTAAAGTGCTTGGTCTTTTCCAACAGCAGTTTTGGCTGGATCAAGGCGGGCCAGCGCGCCGGATTTGGCGAACGCTATTTTTCGGTTGATTTTAGTGCGACCGATCACGCCGCAGTCGCCAGAGCCTATGGCATCCAAAGCTGGACAGCAGACGATCCACAGACGCTTTCGACAACACTTGCCCAGGCGCTTGAAGCCCCCGGTCCGGCACTGGTGGATATCATCAGTCAGCCATTGGAACAGGCAAAGGCGCCCGTCAGCGAGTGGATAGCGTAGAACTTTTTCCGGTGGGAGCAGTGGCGCGTCAGGACGGCTGGATTGGGCTTTGAACGCCGTGGTTTTATTCATAAGTCTTTAAAAAATAAATTAAATCCTTCAATCTGTTGAGACTGTGCCCATAGAGATAGTGGGGTGATACATTACAATTAGTGGGAAAGATTCCACAAATAATAAGAAATATTGATGATATCAAAGAGAAAAGTCTATTGGTCTGACCCGGATCATTGCGGTAACGTGCAGTCTCAACTCTTGAGCTGAAGAATTCGGCTCGGGGGTCGAATTTCAACCAATCACCCAAATGGGAGAGAGAGGAAATAATAATGCTGAAACGTAAAATGATTTATCCCGTGCTTGCGATGGCAAGTGCGCTGGCTGTAATGGTGGCGGGGCCTGTGCAGGCCTGGCAGCCGAAGAAGCCAGTTGAGTTCATCATCATGGCCGGTGCCGGTGGTGGCGCTGACCAGATTGCTCGTTTACTACAGGGCTTGATCGAAAAGAAAGGACTGAGCTCACGTCCGTTCATTCCAATTAACAAGCCCGGTGGTTCAGGTGCTGAAGCACTGCGCTACATGCAAGACAAGGCTGGCGACGATCACACCGTGATGATGACGCTTAACAGCTTCTACACCACGCCGATCATTCAGCCTGACCTGGGTGTCGATCCAACCGCGTTCACGCCGATCGGCCTGATGGCGATGGATACCTTCCTGCTGTGGGTCCACACCGACCGTGCTGACATTACTGATCTCGACAGTTACGTTGCTGCCGTGAAAGCCAAAGGCCTCGACTGGAAAGTCGGCGGCACGGGCTCGGGCCAGGAAGACAGCGTCTTGACCGCGATGATGGAAGCGCAGTTTGGCTACGAGGTCACCTACATTCCGTTCCCAGGCGGCGGCACCGTGGCCAAGAACCTGATCGGAAAGCAGATTGACTCAACTGTCAACAACCCGTCAGAACAGATGGCCTTTTATCAGGCCGGCAGCTCCAAGCCGCTGGTTCAGTTCACGGGTGACCGTATGCCCGCCTTCCCGGACGTCCCGACGGCGAAAGAACTTGGTGTCAACATCGAGTACTACATGCAGCGTTCTGTGAACGGCCCTCCAGGAATGTCCGCCGATGCAATTGCGTTCTATACTGATCTCTTCCAGCAGCTGTTTGACAGCAAAGAGTGGCAGGATTTCTGTATCAGCGATGGCCTGACCTGTGATGAGATGATTAAAAACGAAGCGCTCGGAACCTTCCATGCCAACCAGTACGTTGCGCACCAGAAGTTGATCGAGCAGGTTGGTGCTTCCGCCATTACTGGCGAATAAGCTGATCTGTACTCCGGGCCAGCACAAGCTGGCCCGGCTGTTTCGTAGATAAAAGTTGTCGCAAGCACCGCGCTGGTCGTCCATCCGTGACGATCCGCGCGGTCGCTTGTGCGATCAAACGATAGGGCGGGGGGCGCATGTCGACGCGTACAGCGGAACTGCTGGCGGGCATTGGATTGCTCGTTTTTTCTTTGGTCCTGATGTGGACCGTTTACACCGACGGACTCACTATCGGCTGGGTGGACGGACGCGGGCCTGGGGCCGGTGTCTGGCCTTTCTGGCTGAGTCTGGGTATGGCGTTGACGTCGGTGTGGACCGTGGTGCGTTGGTTTCGCAAGACCACAGCGGAAAGCCGCAACGAAGCTCCCTACATCGACTCCGATCCTTTTGCCCTCGTGGCGATTTCATTTGTCGCACTGACGGCGATGATCTTTCTGGTCACTATCGTTGGCACCTACATCGCGATCGCTTTGTTCTTGGGCTTTTATATGAGGGTCATAGGTAAGCATTCCTGGCGCATGACTCTGGTGACAGTCATCGGTGCGGTTATCTTTATCTACTTCCTTTTTGAGTGGCAGCTGACGAAATACCTGCCCAAGGGCTTGCCGATTTTTGAAGACGGATTCCTGTGGATTGATAATTTCCGCTGGGAATATCTGATGTAAGTAACGGTAAGGGTTAGAGGAAAAAATGGGGGAAATTGCTAGCCTATTAGGCGCCGGACTGCTGCAGGCCTTTGAGCCTTTGAATTTCGGCATGATCATTGCGGGATGTATGGCGGGGCTCTTCATCGGTGCGATGCCAGGTTTGGGTTCGGTAAACGGTGTGGCGATTTTGCTGCCGGTGACATTCCTTGTTCCGCCGACCGCCGCGATCATATTCCTCGCAGCGCTTTATTACGGCGCCATGTACGGAGGCGCAATCAGTTCCATTACTCTGGGAATTCCCGGCGCCTCAACGGCGGTGGCGACCGTGTTTGACGGTCGGCCGATGGCACAAAAGGGACTGGCAAATCAGGCATTGATGGCTGCGGCCGTTGCCTCGTTCATCGGCGGAACCATTTCGATTGTCCTGTTCACTCTGTTTGCACCGCCGCTCGCGGAACTCGCATTGAAGTTCGGATCGCAGGAAGAGTTTGCTTTGATGGTGCTGGCTTTTGCCACCTTTATCGGGTTGGGCGGTGACGATATTCCGAAGACCATCTTTTCAATTCTTCTGGGCCTTGTGATGGCGGCGGTCGGGTTCGACATTATCTCCGGCCAGCCGCGCCTCATTTTCTTCGATATGGTTGAGTTCCAGCGCGGTATTGGGTTTCTGGTGCTAGCGATCGGTATCTACGGTATCGGAGAGATGTTGTGGACGCTCGAGAAGACTGGCGGCAAGGTTAAGATAGAAAACGTCAAAACCACCTTGGCCGAGTTCAAGGAGAACCTCGGACAAATTAAGAAGTATCTGCCGACAACTTCGCTAGGCTCAGCACTCGGTTTTTTCGTGGGGACACTGCCGGCAGCAGGAGCTACGCCTGCATCACTGATGGCGTACGGACTCGCCAAGACATTCTCTAAAGATCCTGACAGTTTCGGTAAGGGCAACATTTCCGGTGTGGCTGCGCCTGAGGCGGCAAACAACGCCGCGTCAACAGGCTCGATGCTGCCGATGATCACGCTCGGCATTCCGGGCTCACCCACAACGGCCATCCTGCTGGGCGGCATGATCATCTGGGGCCTGCGTCCCGGACCGCTGCTTTTTGCCAACAATCCTGATTTCGTCTGGGGGCTGATCGGCTCGATGTACGTCGCCAACTTCGTCACAGTGGCACTAAACCTCGCGCTGATTCCGCTGTTCGTTCGTGTTCTCGCGATGCCGTTTACCATCCTGACGCCGGTGATCTTTATCCTTTGTTTCGTCGGGGTCTTCGCAACGACAGACAGGATGTTTGATGTCTGGCTGATGCTGATATTGGGTCTCGGGGGATACCTGCTGCGCAAACTCAACTACCCGGTCGCGCCCGCAGTCCTGGCAATCGTGCTGGGCCCGTTGGCAGAGCGCTCCATGCGTCAGTCATTGATCTCGAGCCGGGGTGACGTGACGACTTTCGTAAATCCTGTAGAGCATCCGATTGCGCTGATCTGCATTATTCTCGCCATCGCACTGATGCTATATCCGGTCTTTCTGAATTACCATCGCAAAAAAGCGGCGAAAGGCGCAGAATCGACATAACAAGAGAGCCGGGACTGTAAACACACTTCCACGTAGACAGTACAAGCACCGCAGACCAACGTCATCATCCCTAGGTTCTCGTTTTGACTAGAAGGGAGAAAAGCATGAGCGCTGAACTGAAAGGAACCGATACTGCAACGGATACACTGGCACAGAAAACCAAAGATGGTTCAGTCATATCCGGTGGCCACCTTGTGGCCAAGGCGCTGAAGCAGGAAGGCGTTGATACGATTTTTACCCTTTGTGGCGGACACATCATCGACATCTATGACGGCTGCCTTGATGAAGGTATTCGAATTGTAGACGTGCGTCACGAACAGACGGCGGCACATGCGGCTGATGGTTATGCACGCCAAACCGGTAAGCTTGGCTGCGTGGTCACGACTGCTGGGCCCGGTTGCACTAACGCTGTTACGGGAGTGGCCACTGCGTTTCGATCAGAAAGTCCCATTTTGCATATCGGTGGCCAGAGTTCACTGACGCAGCACAAGATGGGCTCACTGCAGGATCTCCCGCACGTCGACATGATGACCCCGATCACCAAGTTTGCGTCCGGTGTGTTTTCTACCGAACGCGTCGCCGACATGATCACGATGGCCGCACGTGAGTGTTTTTCCGGCGCTTATGGCCCCTCTTATCTGGAGATCCCCCGGGATATTCTGGATGCCGAAGTGCCTGTCGAGAGAGCGGTCGTGCCACAGCCTGGATCCTACCGTGCTTCAGTGAAATCCATAGGCGATCCGGCTGATATTGAAAAGCTTGCTGATATTCTCGTCAAAGCCGAGCGTCCAGCGGTGCTGCTGGGGCAACAGGTCTGGTCTTCTGGCGGGCATGAGGAGGCTATCGAGTTTGTGCGTGCACTGGATATTCCGGCTTATATGAATGGCGCCAGCCGCGGTCTGTTGCCGCAAAGCGATCCACATCACTTCGATCGCACTCGCAGTGATGCTTTTAAGAATGCTGATGTAATCCTGATTGTGGGAACGCCGTTCGATTTCCGTATGGGCTACGGCAAACGCATTTCCAAGGAAGCAACTCTGGTCCAGATTGACCAGAGTTATGCGACGGTTGGCAAGAATCGGGAGATCAGTCTTGGTTTGGTCGGCGACCCTGGTGCAATCCTTGCAGCCGTGACGCAGGCGGTATCAGGGCGTATCGATAAAGGAGCGCGTCAGCAACGCCAGAAGTGGATGGCCGAGTTGCGCGAGATTGAGGCAACCAAACTCGAGAAGTTGATGCCGATGTTTACTACCGATCAGAGCCCGATTCATCCTTACCGGTTGGCCTATGAAATAAATGAGTTTCTCGGCGAGGACACAATCTATATCGGCGATGGCGGTGATATCGTGACCATTTCTGCTCAGGCTGTTCGCCCGCGCAACCCGGGACAGTGGATGGATCCCGGGGCGCTTGGCTCGCTTGGCGTGGGCACTGGTTTTTCGATGGCGGCCAAGCTGGCGCACCCCAATAAAGAGGTGGTCTGCCTCTATGGTGACGGTGCTTTTGGCATGACCGCCTTTGACATGGAAACCGCGCAACGCTTCGGTGCGCCGTATCTCGCGGTGATTGGGAACAATTCGGCTATGAATCAGATCCGCTATGGACAACTCGCCAAGTACGGTGAGGACCGTGGTGATATCGGAAACAAACTCGGTGACGTGCCGTTCTCGAAGTTTGGCGAGATGATTGGGGGATATGGCGAAGAAGTTACCGAGGCGAGCCAGATTCAACCAGCGATGCAGCGTGCACGGGAAGCGATTGCCAAGACGGGAAAGTGCGCGGTGGTCAATGTCTGGGTCGACCCCAATGAGTACGCGCCAGGTACCAAAGCCCAGACGATGTACAAATAAGTAGTCGACAGTTTGCTCTGGGTGTCTTTCCCGAGCATGCAACGGAGAGCAAAGAGAGATGAAACTGATCGTTCATGGCCAGCAGGCTTTCGGCAAGGCCGTTCTTGAATCCCTGCTGGAGCGCGGCGAGGATGTCTGTGCGGTCTACTGTGCGCCGGATAAAGGCAGCCGGACCGATCCCCTGAAAGAGCTTGCCGAGGAGCAGGGGCTGCCACTCTTTCAGCCAGCGAGCTTCAAGGACGCTGCTGTGCTCGAACAGATGCGTTCTCTGAACGCGGATCTATGCGTGATGGCGTACGTCACACTGTTGGTACCGGAGCCGGTCCTGAACGCGCCGCGGCTTGGATCGATTCAGTACCACCCGTCGCTACTGCCGCTGCACAAGGGTCCAAGCTCTATCAACTGGCCGATTATTTTCGGCAAGACCCAAACTGGGCTCTCAATTTTCTGGCCCGACGAAGGTCTGGATACCGGTCCGATCCTGTTGCAAAAAGAGGTGGAGATCGGGCCCGACGATACCCTCGGTTCACTCTACTTCAATCACCTCTTCCCGATGGGCGTTGCTGCCATGACTGAGGCGGTCGACCTGGTGCGCGCGGAAACGGCACCGCGGATCGAGCAGGATCCGTCCGGCGGCAGTTATGAAGGTTGGTGTACGCCCGACGACGTTCGTATTGACTGGCATCAGGACGTAGACCAGATTTATAACATGATCCGCGGGGCCAATCCCCAACCTGGGGCCTGGACGACCTTTGCCGGTAAACGACTCACGGTGCTCGACAGCAGCAAGTCGGATAACACCGACGGCGATCCCGGTGCGGTTATCGCTGCAGATGCCTCGGGTATCACCGTCGCTGCCAACGGTGGATCAATATGCATCAGCAGGTTTAAGCCCCAAGGGGGTTCAAAACTCTCTGCTGCCGAGATGATGGAGCAATCCCCCCTGAATCCGGGCGATGTACTGGGAGTAGACTGAGACTCAGTCCTTCCACCCCCGGAGTTCCCGGGCGCTCCCGGAGCCAGCCATGATCCGCAACGGTATGCTTCCCGACGACGCTCCCGCCCGGCGCGTGCTCCAGTCTGGGGTGGACCCGGAAGCCTCTGCACGGATTCTGTCGGACTGGATCCAGCAGGTTTTTGATGGGTTCTACCGCGATTTTTGTGCGATTCCCGCCAAGGCAAAGGCGGCGTTTGAGGCGGGCGCTTTCCAGCAGTCACTCCAGAACAGCCGCGATCGCCTGACTCTTTATGGCGAGCGGATGCACGCGCTGGCTCACACGCTGACTGAAGAGTATCCCGGGAACACAGTGGCGCCTGAATTGTGGGACCGCCTTGAGCAACACTACACCGCGTCCGTTGCCGGGCGTTATGAAGCCGACCTGGCACTCGCCTTTTTGCATTCGGTGCGCCGCGCCGTGTTCATGGACAACTGGACCCCGGTGGACTACGCGGTCGATATCAAGACGCAATCCAGCAGTGACAGCGATGTGATGTTGAGCCGGGCAGTGGATGAGATCGATGCGGGACTGATCCAGGAGATGCTCGCCATCCCGTCGTTCGGTATTCCCTTTCGCGACGCCGTCGGGGATTCGGAGCGCGCTGCCGACAAAGTTGACCGCGCGCTCCGAAAACGAGGCCTGGCGGACAGTATTACGGCCGTCGATGTTATCCGCGGTGGTTTTTTCCGCAACCGCGGGGTCTATGTGGTGGGCCGGATCCGGCTGTACAGCGGGTCAGTGGTCCCGCTGATCCTGGCGCTGCTGCATGATGAAGCCGGTATCTATATCGACGCCGTGCTTGCCGATGAGCCCGAGGCGCATAACCTTTTCAGCACCACCCGCGCGAACTTCATTGTCACCAACGATCATTACCACGAACTTGCCGAGTTCCTGTACGGGATCATGCCTAAGCGACCGTTGGGACTGCACTACTCGTCCCTCGGCTTCAATCATTTTGGCAAGGTTGCGGTGATGGATGAGTTGACGGCCGAACTCACGGAAGACGACGCAGTTTTGGATACTGCCGTTGGTTTCCCCGGAACCGTCGCCATCGGCTTTCAGGCGCCCGGATCGGTTTATAACCTGAAGGTTATCCGGGACCACCCGACCGATAACTATAAGTGGGGAGATTTCGCCGGTGTGGAATCGGTGTTGGAGAAGTACCGGCGGGTGCATGACATCAATCGGACAGGAAGCATGCTGGATAACGCGATCTACTACAACGTGACATTGCCCAAGTCCCACTTCGCGACGGAGTTGTTATCCGAAATGCTGGAAGATGCCAGCAACGCTGTATCACTGCGCGGAACAACGGTTTTTTTCCAGCATCTCATCGTGCAGCGCAAGATGATTCCTATGCCCGTATTTCTGGAACAGGCACCCCGGGAGGATTGCGAGCGAGCTGTGATCAGCCTGGGTCAATGCATTAAGAACAATATGGCGGCAAACATCTTCAACCGGGATCTGGATGGCCGCAACTATGGTGTCGGCAGTCATATCCGGGTATATCTTTTTGATTACGACGCGTTGGAGACATTCACTGATGTGAAGATCCGCAGTAATCAGGGCCGTTTCGATGGGGAAGAGGATATCCCCGGATGGTTCTTCGAGGATGGGGTAGTGTTTCTGCCCGAGGAGATCGAATCGGGCCTTCGGATTGTTGATCGGGATCTGCGCCGGCTTTTCCGCAGTGTGCATGGTGATCTGCTTAAGGTCGAATACTGGCAGCGCATCCAGGACGAGCTCAGGTGTGGCAATGTGCCCCAGATTCAGGTCTATCCTGAAAGCAGTTGCCTGGGGGCCTAACCAGCTTTCGGAGAAGGATGCGCCCGGTAACGGCCTGGTCGTTCATAATCGGGCCCAGTTATAGGTGAAGTCTTTAAGTCGAGAGGTATGCAATGAGTGATGAACTCTGGCGGTTGAGTGCCTGCGAGGCAGCGCAGGGCATCCGGGATAAAAGATTCAGCGCGGAGGAGCTCGTGAGTTCCGTGACACAGCGTATCGCTGAGCACAATCCGCGGCTTAATGCGATCGTTCTCGATCTGGGTGAAGAGGCGCTGGCCGACGCGCGCGCGTCGGATGCGCAGCTGGCGGCAGGTGAGGCTACGGGAGCCTTGCACGGGGTGCCGGTGACGATCAAGTCCAACATTGATGTCAAAGGTCAGCCGACACCTAACGGCCTGCCTGCTCTTGAAAACTTGATCGCGCCCGATGACTCGCCGGTAACCGCCAATCTCAAAAAGGCTGGGGCCATCATTGTCGGGCGCACCAATACGCCCGAGTTGTCGATGCGGCTGACCACTGACAATCCGCTGCACGGCAGAACGCGCAATCCCTGGG
>Ga0233427_10003041_pt1 | contig 15052 bp, 16 predicted proteins | sample SI_118_April2016_5_FD_179885 | JGI IMG/M metagenome (GOLD analysis project Ga0233427, IMG submission 179885) | Seawater microbial communities from Saanich Inlet, British Columbia, Canada - SI_118_April2016_100_MG | ecosystem: Environmental > Aquatic > Marine > Inlet | place: Canada: British...
TTTCCAAATATTTAACAATCTTTTTTGTAAAAGTTGGCAAAGTATAGTTTTTTAAATTTTTAGGATCAATCCAATAAGAGTAAGGAATAGCTTTAATCATCTTATTATATTCAATTTTGACGCTCATATTCATATTTGACATTTTAAAACTCATAGTTTGTTTAAAATTTTTTGGTTTTATCAATTCTTTCATTGGAAAAATATTCAAATTTTTTAAAAAATTAAACCTATTATTTTTAACTAATAAATATTTATTATTTCTTTTATAAACTTTAAGCAAAAAATATTTATCTCTATTTTTTTTTATTACTTTAGTTAAAGTGAAATCTTTTTTGATAAAAGATGTGCATTTTTTTGAAATAGGACATTGACAACAAAGTGGATTCTTTGGCTTGCAAATTAACGCTCCTAATTCCATTAAAGCTTGTGCATAATCGCTTGATCTTCTAGATGTGCCAAAAATTTTTTTTTGCTTAATTAAATTTTCTTTTTGGATTTGATTTTCTTTTTTTAAGTAAAGATATCTTTTTAAAACTCTTTCAATATTTCCGTCTAGTGGGATTAGTGGCTTATTAAAGGCAATAGCAGAAATTGCACTTGCAGTATAATCTCCAATACCAGGTAAGGATTTTAGCTCCAAAAAATTACTAGGTAATTTCTTATTAAAGTCTTTTACAATTACTTGCGCAGCTTTTTTTAGATTTCTAACTCTGGAATAATATCCAAGACCTTCCCAAAATTTTATAAGTTTGAGATTATCAAAGTTTGCTAGAGTTTCTATATCGGGAATATCTTTAATAAATCGATTAAAATAAGGGATCACTGTTGCAACTTGAGTTTGTTGAAGCATATATTCACTTACTAAAGTGTAATATTGTTTTTTTTTTAAAGAAGTTTTTTTACGCCAGGGTAATGATCTTTTATGAATATCATACCAATTAAGAATTTTATTTGCTATTATTAAATTTTTCATATGCGACCTAAAAATAATATTAAGCAGAGAAATAGTGCCATTCAAGGCTTAAGATCTTTTAAAGACACTTTGCCTAAAAATGTTAAAAAAATTATTAACAAGAAAGGTCATATTTATTCGGAAACACTATCTAATTGGAAATATATTGTGGGGGAAAAATTATTTAAATTTTGTTACCCAAAAACTTTTAAGAACTCCAATAAGTTTGGTGCTAGTACTTTGATAATAATGGTTAAGAGAGGTCATGAAGTTGATATGGAGTATTCTAAAAAAGATATTTTAGACAAAATGAATAGTTTTTTTGGATATTCAGTCGTAGAAAAACTAAAGTTTATTAGCTTTGATGATCAACAAAAAATTGTCTTGAAAGATACTTCTAATCAAGAAAATGTCGCAATTAATAAATACCAAAACAAAATTAATAGTGTTAAAAATGATAAAATTAAAAAGTCACTTATTGAACTAACCAAGGTATTTAAAGAAAAATGAAAAAATTTTTTATTTTAATATTAATATTTTTAAGCACTATTTCTAAAATTAGCGCTGATGAGATAAAAAGAATTAGTGTTGGAAATGTTGATGCAAAAATTACTATTATTGCATTTGAGTCTTTAACTTGTAGCCACTGCGCAAACTTCCACAAAGATGTTTATCCACAACTTAAAAAAGAATATCTTGATACTGGTTTAGCTAAGATTGAGTTTAGGCACTTCCCATTAGATATTGCGGCTTTAAATGCATCAAAAGTTTCACAATGTAAAAATGATGGAGACTCAAGTATTTTAAATAGCCTATTTGCAAATCAACAAAAATGGGTCAAAGGTAATTCAATAGATCAAGCTAATAAAAATCTTCAAAAATTTTTGGTAAACGAGGGCTTTAATGTGGATTTTGAAGAATGTATTGAAAATAAGGAAATTGAAGACTTTATATTAAATGATCGAATCGATGGTGTTAAGAAATACAAAGTAAATGCTACTCCTACGATAATAATTAACGACAAAAAGTTCGAAAATTCTCTCAATTACAAAAATTTAAAAAAAGCTTTAGAAAAACTGATATAAGTTAGTGCATGGAGTTTAAAAAAATCCAGCTAAATGGATTTAAATCTTTTGCTGATAAAACGAATTTCTTAATTGAAAAGGGACTTACTGGAATTGTAGGCCCTAATGGATGTGGTAAGTCAAATATTGTTGAATCTTTAAGATGGGTCATGGGTGAAACATCTGCAAAAAGTATGCGTGGCTCAGGAATGGAAGATGTCATTTTTTCAGGAACATCTAACAAAGCATCAAAAAATATTGCTGAAGTTTCAATTGAAGTTGAAAATAAAAGTAATGAAGGGCCAGTTCAATATAAAGAACATGAAGAAATTAGTATCAGAAGAAAAATAGAAAAAGACAAAGGTTCAAAATTTTATATTAATGACAAAGAAGTTAGAGCTAGAGATGCTCAAATGTTTTTTGCTGATTTGTCAACTGGTGCACACTCTCCTTCTATGATTAGTCAAGGACGTATTGGTGCTCTAGTAACTGCAAAGCCGACAGATAGAAGAGCTATCTTAGAGGAAGCCGCAGGGATTTCAGGATTACATGTAAGAAGACACGAGGCCGAACTAAGGTTGGGAGCTGCAGAAAATAATCTTAAAAGAGCTGATGAACTTAGAAGGCAGCAAGAAAAACAATTAGCTAACCTACAAAAACAAGCTGAGGAAGCAACAAAATACAAATCAATTACTGATGAAATTAAAAAAATAGAAGCAGGTCTTTATTACTTAAAATTAATTGAGATAGATAAAGAAATCCAAATTGAAAATGAAATTAATAGTGAGGCCGGAGGGGAAGTTGAAGGCTTTAATACCAAAATATCCGAATTAGAAAATTTAATCAAAATAGCAGTGGATAAAGTTTCTCCACTAAGAGAAAAAAATATTGAAAATTTATCCAGAATTCAAAGATTAAACTTGGAGCTCCAAAGTTTGGATGAAGAAAATACAAGAACACAAGATAAGATTGAAACTATTAAAAAATCTCTTCAAACTCTTGACGAAGATATTACAAGGGAGAGAGGTATCATCATAGATGCAAATTCTAATGAAAAAAGACTTAAAGAAGAAAAGTCAGATTTAATAGAGGTAGACTCAAAATATTTTGAGACCGAAAAATTATCCAATGAAGAATTGAAAGAAGCTAAAAACAAACTTAAAAAAGAACAAAAAGCTGTTGATGAGGTGGTCAACAATATTGCCGAAGGAACAATAAATATAAGCATTGGCCCAATTAAGAATGTTAAAAACTCTATTGATAGAGTTAAAGAATTAATTGATAGCAATGAAATAAACCAAGCGGTTACTCTATTAGATAGATGTAATATTGAACTTGATAATTTCCTAAATGACTTAAAAAATGAAAAATCAAGGGAAGAGTTATTAAGTGTTAATGAAAAATCTCAAAACATTAGGCAACTTCAAGAAAAATATGCTGATGCATACAGCAAAAATCAATCAATCAAAAATGAGTCTATTAAACGTAATGAAAGAATTAAAACTATTGAAACTGAAATTGAAAGTTGGATAAATTTATTATCAAATTCAGAAAAAATGGTTGCAGAATTAACAGAGAGAAAAAATAAACTAACAATACAATTAAAAGAATTAGATAATCAGCCAAGTGTGCAAGCTGAAAGAAAAGGTCAAATTTCTGAAAACTTGAGAATTTCTGATAAAGAAAAAACTGATAATGATACTGTTATTAAAGAAACTGATCAAAAAATTGAAACTTTAAGAACACAGCTAAATGAAATTCAAGAACAATCAATTCAAATTAGAGAACGAAAAGCAAGTTCTGGTGCAACTGTTGAAGGGTTACAAAAAAGAAAAAGTGATTTATTGGATAGAATTAATACCGAACTTAATTTAACAGAGGAAAATATTTTAGAAAATTCAAACTTAAATGGTATTGAGGAACTGCCGAATCCTGTTGATCAAGAAGACTTTTTGGATAAAAAAAAACAAGAAAGAGAAAGATTAGGATCAGTAAATTTAAAAGCTGATGAAGAAACAAGTAAGTATGAAGAAGAAATAAGAAAGATGGAACAAGATCGATCTGATCTTGTTACCGCAATTGTTAAATTAAAAGACAGTATTAATGAACTTAATCAAAAAGGTAGAGAAAGATTAATTGAGGCATTTGAAAAAGTTAATAGAAAATTTAATGAAGTTTACACTAAGCTTTTTAATGGTGGAAATGCTAAGCTTGAATTAGTAGACTCAGACGATCCGTTAGAAGCAGGGCTAGAAATGCTAGTAAGTCCCCCTGGAAAAAGACTTCAATCAATAACTTTATTATCTGGTGGTGAACAAGCTTTAACCGCTCTATCTTTAATATTTGCAGTTTTTTTAACTAACCCTTCTCCAATCTGTGTATTAGATGAAGTGGATGCACCACTCGATGATGCTAACGTCACAAGATTTTGTAGCCTTCTTGAGGAACTAATTAAAATTACTAACACAAAATTCATTATTGTAACTCACCATGCTTTAACAATGTCCAAAATGAACAGACTTTATGGAGTTACAATGCCAGAAAAAGGTATTAGCCAGCTAGTAGCTGTTGATTTACAAAAAGCAGAGGGTATGGTTGCCTAAACTACACAAATGCCAAAAGATCAGTTTAAAACTCGCTTAGAGATTGCAAAAAAGAGGATTTCAAAGAAAAATTTGTATAATACGAGGAATAACCCCTCTCCTATTGGAGCAGCCTTTAAATTAAGTACCGAATTGGTCTCTGCAGTGGTGGTAGGGACAATTATTGGGTTTATTTTTGACAAGACCTTTGGTACTAAACCCTGGTTTATATTAATATTTTTTTTTGTGGGTGTGATTGCTGGAATAACAAATGTAATTAGATCTGCAAAAAACATGCAAAAATAGATAGAGTTTTATGGCAGGAAATCCAATGACCCAATTCAATGTTCATAGAATTGGTCCAGAAATTAAAGTAGGTGCTTTTGATATTTCATTTACTAACGCTAGTTTGTTTATGATTATAAGCTCTGTAGCAATTTTAATAATTTTTAATCTTGGTTCTAAAAAAAATTCATTACTACCCAATAAAATTCAATTGCTAGCAGAGCTAAGTTATACTTTTGTATCCAAAATGATTAGTGATACAGCTGGATCAAAAGCAAAACCATATTTTGCATTTATTTTTTCTCTTTTTATGTTTGTTCTTTTTTGTAACATGTTTGGAATGATACCTTACACATTTACAGTCACTAGTCACATAATAGTAACATTTGTACTTGCATCCTTTATCTTTATTGGGGTAACTGTAATTGGTTTTATTAAGCATGGATTTGGTTATTTAAAATTATTTTTTCCTAGTGGCGTACCAGCTGTATTGCTTCCACTAATAGTAATTATAGAAATTATTTCTTATTTAAGTAGACCAATTAGTTTGTCTGTTAGATTATTTGCTAACATGATGGCAGGTCATACTATGATGAAAGTTTTCGGAGGCTTTGTAATAAGTCTCGGAATAGTTGGTGGATGGCTTCCACTGAGTTTTTCGGTTGCGTTAACAGGTTTGGAGATCTTAGTTGCTTTTCTTCAGGCATATGTTTTTGCAATCTTAACCTGCATCTATTTAAACGATGCATTAAATTTACACCATTAACTAATATAGGAGGATATAATGGAATTAGAAGCAGCAAAAATGATCGGAGCAGGTTTAGCAGCAATAGCTTTAGCTGGTGCCGGTGTTGGTATTGGAATAATTTTTGGAAACTATTTGTCAGGAGCGATGAGAAATCCCTCTGCTGCACAAAAACAGTTTCCTAACTTGCTTTTAGGTTTTGCACTTGCAGAAGCTACGGGATTATTTGGATTAGTAGTTGCGTTAATCATTCTTTTTGCGTTTTAAATAATAATGATTAAAAAAATATATTTTCAGTCAATATTTTTTAGCTTCCTATTTTATATGGAAGCTTTTGCAGCTGAAAGCGGGGGTATGCCTCAATTAAATCCTGAATTTTGGGTTTCTCAGATTTTTTGGTTAACACTTACGTTTGGAATTTTGTATGTAGTTTTGTCTAAACTAATACTTCCAAAAATTAGTAACAACCTAGAGTCTCGAAAATCTAAAATATTAGAAAATATTGAGGCTGCAGATAAACAAAGAGAAGATAGCGAAAAGAAACTAAAAGAGTTTGATGAAATTATTTCTAAAAGCAAACTTAAAGCTAAAAGCATCTTTAATCAAGCTAGAGAAAAAGCCTTAAAAGATATTGGCGCTAAAAAAGAAGTACTAGACAAACAAATTGATAATGAAATTGAAAAAGCTGAACAAGAAATAAAAGTTTTACAAGATGGTGCACCTGATAAAATCACCAAAATAGCAATAGAAACTTCTTCAGAATTAATCCAAAAACTTATTGGTGCTGAAGTAAACAATAGCAGTATTTCTGCAATTGTAGATGATTTGTCAAAAAGAAATGGAGATAAATACTATGGCAATTGATGCAACGTTCTGGGTAGCAGTTTCGTTTATTATTTTTTTTGGAGCCTTAATTTATCTAAAGATACCTCAAAAAATAACTGAATTATTGGATAAAATGATTTCAGATATCAAGAATGAGATTGACGAAAGTGAGAAGTTAAGAACTGAAGCAAAAACATTGCTTGATAATGCGCAAAATAAATTGGATACAGCGCAAACAGTAAGCAATAAGATTATAGAAGAAGCTAAAAAAGATACTGATAAATTAATAATTGAATTAAATGATAAATTTCACAAATCCTCAGAAATTAAAAAAAATTTAGCTGAAAATAAAATAAGTCAAATGAAAGAAGCAGCTATCAAAGAAATAAAAGATACTTCTATTAAAATAGCTATAGATTCTGTTAAAAAAATTATTACTACATCAGTAGACAAATCTAAACTTGATACAGTATTTCAAAAAAATTTAGATGAAACTAAAGAAGAGTTAAAAAAAATTAATTCATAATACTCTTACAATTTTTTAAAAAAGTTATAAATTATTAGAATGAATTCTATAGTTATTGGTTCTGGTTTTGGTGGAATTGCATCTGCTCTTCGACTTAAAGCCAAAGGTCATAAAGTTACATTAATAGAAAAACATCCTGATCTTGGTGGTCGAGCAAGAGTATTCAGAAAAAATGGCTTTGTATTTGATGGAGGACCAACTGTTATTACTGCACCCTATCTTATTGATGAGTTATTTGAACTATTTCAAAAGGATCCAAAAGATTATATTAAACTTTCTCCACTTAAAATTTGGTATCAATTTATTTTTGAAGATAATTCAAAGTTTAATTACTCTGGTAATGAGACTGAAATGAAAAGTCAAATTGAAAAATTTAACAAAGAAGATGTCAATGGTTATGAAAAATTAGTAAACTTTACAAAGAAAATTTTTGATAAAGGTTTTACAGAACTTGCTGATGTGCCTTTTGATAAACCATTTGCAATGATGAAGCAGCTGCCAGCATTGTTAAGACTTAAAAGTTATAAATCTGTTTATTCATTAGTTTCAACATACATTAAGAACGAAAAGCTAAGAAGAATGTTTAGTATGCATCCTCTTCTAGTGGGAGGTAACCCTTTTACCACTACCTCAATTTATGGACTAATTCTATATCTAGAAAAAAAATGGGGCATACATTATTCAATGGGTGGAACAGGAAATATAATCAGAGGTTTTGAAAAGTTAATGGAAGAAGTTGGAATAAAAATTTTAAAAAATAGTGAAGTTACAAAGATAATATCAAACAACAACAAAATTTCTGGGGTTCAAATAAATAATCAAAAGATAATAGATGCTGATAACGTTATTTGTAACGCAGATCCACCAGCTGTTTACGAAAAATTATTAGATGGTAATACCAATATCTCGTCATTATTTAAATGGAAAAAAAATAGAATGGAATATTCTATGGGGTTATTTGTTTATTATTTTGGAACTAAAAAAATATATGAAAACGTTGAACATCACACAATTAAATTTGGCAATAAATACAAAGAACATCTTGATGATATATTTGATAGAAAAAAATTAAATAACGACATTAGTTATTACCTTCATAGACCTACTGCTACAGACAAGTCAATGGCACCTGAAGGGAATGATTGTTTCTATGTTTTGGTGCCAGTTCCCAACAACCAATCAGGAATTGATTGGAATATTGAAGGTGAAAAAATGAAAAATTTAGTAATTGATAAAATGACAAAAGATTTATTGCCTAATCTTAAAGAAAACATTATTGAAGATTTTTATCTTACACCAAATTACTTTGAAAATGACTTAAACACTAAATTTGGCTCAGGTTTTTCAATTCAACCAAAATTTACTCAGTCAGCCTACTTTAGATTTCACAATAAATCAGAGATATATGATGGTCTTTACTTCGTTGGAGCGGGGACTCATCCAGGAGCAGGGGTGCCAGGTGTCTTATCTTCTGCAAAAGTACTAGAAAAAATTTTATAATGTCTGATCAAAATTACCTATCTATTTATGCTAAATCTTTTAATTGGGCAGGTTTTTTTTTACCAAAACAGACTTATTTAAAATGCTCAGCTTTATATGATTTTTGTAGAGTGGCAGACAATATTGCGGACAGTAATGAGTCAATTAATATTAAAAAAGATAAATTTAAAGAATTTCAAAATAACTTTAATAAGAAAAATTTTAACGATCCTATTATTAAAAATATGTGGGAACTTATAGAAGAATTTAATATTTCTTTAAAAATTGTGCATGATTTGTTGGATGGCATCAATTTTGATATAAAAGAAAATATAAAATTAAATGAAAAAAAAGATTTACTAGTTTATTCTTATAGGGTTGCTGGAACAGTTGGGTTGATGATGGCTAAAATATTAAAAGTAAATAAAAAAAGCTCATTAAAATCAGCTATTGATTTAGGTATTGCTATGCAGCTAACAAACATATCAAGAGATGTGGTTGAGGATTCTAAAAATGGAAGATGCTATATAAAGTCAAATTTTGAGGAAATTAAATCTACTGTAAAACTTGCAGAAAGTTTTTACGAAAGCTCATTTTACTCAATTAAAGAAATTCCATTCAGCTTACGTTTTGCTATCTTGGTTGCAAGAAGAGTATATAGAAAAATTGGTCATAAAATTCTTAATAAAAAAAATATGGAAAATTACAAAAAATCGAAAAAAATTTATGTAACAAATATTGAAAAAATAATTGAAACTTTTTACTCTTTTTTCGACTTAATTAAATTATTTTTGATTATTAAAAATGATGATGATATTCAACATAATCATTTTTTAATTAATAATGAGATAAATTTAGATGAAAGAATTTGATTATATAATAATTGGTGGTGGTTGCGCAGGTTTATCACTTGCTTATGAGTTGAATATACATCAAAAATTAAAAGATAAAACTTTAGCGATTATTGAACCTAGGGATGAATATAAAAAAGATAAAACATGGTCTTTTTGGAAAGTTACACCTCATAACTTTGAAGATTGTATTAAAAAAAATTGGGAAAATTTTACAATTAATATCCCAAATCAAACAAAACATATTCATTGTAAAAATACACCTTACCAAACGATTGATAGTGGATTATTTTATCAAAAAATAATCAATTCTTTAAAAAATAATAATAATATCAATTTTTTTAAAGACATTAATGAAATAAATAGAGAAAATTCTTATATTATAAAAAGAGAAAATACTGTCATTTTTAACAGTGTTAATGATTTATCAGATAGTAAAAGTAATTTATGGCAACACTTTTCGGGTTATGAAATTGAAACAAGTAAAGATTTCTTTGACGATGAAATATTCAATCTAATGGACTTTGATTGTGATCAAAAAGAAAGTGTTCACTTTTTTTACACTCTTCCCTATTCTAAAACAAAAGCACTTATAGAAACTACATGGATTTCTGATCTAAATAATATTTCAACAAAAAATTATACACACCAATTAGAAGATTATATTAAAACTAAATTAAAAATTAAGAATTACAGAATTAATTTTAAAGAATCGGGTGCAATTCCATTATTTCATCCAAAAAATATTAAAAAAGTAAATCAAATTGAAATCGGTACATCTGGAGGTATGACCAGACTAAGTACTGGATATACATTTTTGAATATTCAGGAACACAGCAAATATATAAGAAAAAATTTAGAAAATATCAAAAAAGCAAAAATCTTTTCAATAAACAAAAAATACAAATTTTTAGATAATATTTTTCTTAGAGTTTTAAAGAAAAATCCTAACAAAATGGGGGAAATATTTTATAAAATGTTTAATTGTTCTCCTGATACAGTCATCAATTTTTTATCCAATAAAAGCAATTTATATGAAGATATGTCTATTGTATCCAAAATGCCTAAATGGAAATTTTTAAAACAATTATTTTAACTATGAATAATAAAATAATAAAAATTAATTTGAATCATTCTTTTATTTTTTTTTTATTTTGTAATTTATTTTCATTATTAGTTTTGAAATTAAATGATTTAATTATTTCTACTCCGATTTGTTTACTGTTAATTTTAATCATTGGTGTGTCTCATGGAGCTTTAGATCACATAAAAGGTAAGAAACTTTTTAAAATTCTTAATATTAAAAAAATTTTTTTTTTTTACTTATCTTATACGCTAATTGCTATTTCAATCATCCTTATGTGGATAGTACTACCATCTGTTTCATTAATATTTTTTTTAATTGTTGCCTCTTTTCACTTTGGAAAAGAGGATACTCAGTTTTTAATAAGAGAAAATTCTTATTTAAATCAGATACTTTTTTTCTTAAAAGGTCTAATGATAATTCTTGCACCAATGTTTTTTCATTTTGATGAAACAGTGTTTATATTCAAACTTTTATTAGTTGATAGTGAAACTTTTTATTTAGCTCTTAATTTTATAGAAACTAATAAGATATTACACATAGGAATTATTTTGAGCACTTTAGCTAGTACTTATTTATACTTGAAAAAATTTGAGATTAAGAAATTTTCAATTTTTTTAGACTATTTTTCCATTATAATACTTAATTATTACCTCTCTCCATTAGTGGCGTTTACTATTTATTTTTGTTTCTTACACTCAATTAGACACAGTATTACGCTAATTTACGACATAGATATTAACAACTTTAATAATGGTCTTAATCAATTTATAAAAAAAGCTTTGCCGCTGACATTTTTAACAGCAATTTTTTGTTTAATCAGTCTTTATTTATTAAATAATAGTTATGATTTAGATAGTTCAATTTTAAAGATTATATTTATAGGTTTGGCGTCTTTAACCTTTCCGCATATATTGCTTGAATACTTTTTGGAAAAAAATGAAAAATAAAGAAATAAGAATTTTATTATCGGCACCACGTGGATTTTGTGCTGGTGTAGAAAGGGCTATCGAGATTGTTGAAAAATCAATCGAAAAATATGGTTCACCTGTATATGTTCGTCATGAAATTGTGCACAATAAATATGTCGTTGATGACTTAAAAAGTAAGGGTGCAGTATTTGTGGAAGAGCTTGAAGAAATAAAAGATAAATCTAGACCAGTAATTTTTTCTGCTCACGGGGTACCAAAAAAGATCCCAGAGGATGCCAAAAATTATAATATGACTTATGTAGATGCTACGTGTCCCTTAGTTTCTAAAGTTCATAGAGAAGCTGAAAATCTTAATAAAGCTGGCTATCACATAATCTTAATTGGGCATCAAAATCATCCTGAAGTTATAGGTACTATGGGGCAATTACCAAATGGATCTATTGATCTTATTCAAAATGAGGAGGAAGCTAAAAATTATAATAATAAAGAAAATAAAAAAATTACTTTTGTTACTCAAACAACTCTTTCTGTAGATGATACGAAAGAAATAATTAAAATCTTAAAAAATAAATTTCAAGATATCCGAGAGCCACTTAAGGAGGATATCTGTTATGCCACAACTAATAGACAAATGGCTGTTAAAAATATTGCAAAAAAATGTGATATGTTTTTTATAATTGGAAGTAGAAATTCATCAAATTCTGTAAGACTTGTTGAAGTTGCCAAAAAATCAGGCTGTTCAAATGCGCAATTAATACATTCAGAAAGCAAAATACCATATGAACAAATTGGAAACTCAAATGTAATCGGTATCTCTTCTGGTGCCTCTGCTCCAGAAATATTAGTTGATAGTTTTATTAACAATTTAAAAAATAGATTTACTATTAATATAGATGAAGTAGAAATAATCAAAGAAAACGTAGTATTTAAAATTCCAAAAAAATTAAACTAAATGGCTGTTTATACAAAAATTAGTAATAAAGAAATTATTTTCATAAATTCTCAATTTAAAATTGATAAAATTAAAAGTTTTAAAGGTATTAAAAAAGGAATTGAAAATACAAATTATTTATTAAAATCAAAAAATAAAAAATTAATCTTAACAATTTTTGAAAAAAGAGTTTCTAACAGAGAAATACCATTTTTTATGCATCTAATGGACACTTTAAATAATTCAGGAATTAATTGTCCAAAACCTCTAAAAAATAAAAATGGAAATTATTTGATAAAGCTCAAAGGAAAAACAGCTTGCATTGTTTCCTTTATAGAAGGTAATGATAAAATTAAGCTTAATTCCAAAAATTGCTTTGATATTGGAAAAATAATTGCTCGCATACACACCGCTACAAAAAATATTAAATTATATAGAAAAAATTCAATGGGTATTAAAAATTTAAATCCTCTTTTAAAAAGTATAAAATTTAAATCTAAAAAATTCTCAAATTTAGAAAAATTTTTAAAAGTTAATTTAAATAATTTAAAAAAAAATTGGCCAAAAAAATTACCCTTTGGCATAATTCATGGAGATTTATTTATTGATAATATTTTTTTTAGTAAAAATAAATTATCTGGAATTATTGACTTTTACTTTGCTGCAAACGATTATTTTATGTATGAAATTGCAATTTGTATTAATGCTTTATGCTTTGATTTTAAAAAATCAAAATTTATAATTAACAAACAAAAAGTTAAAAACTTAATTAAAGGATATGAGAGTATAAAAAAAATCTCTTTAAAAGAAAAAAAGTCATTAAATATTTTATGTAGAGGTGCGGCGATTAGATATTTGCTTACTAGGCTATATGATTATTCAAATACTCCTAAAACAGCATTAATTCAAATTAAAGATCCAAATGAATACTATCAAAAACTAATAACACATAATAATTTAGGTTCGTATAAAGATTATTTAATCTAATGATTGAAATTTACACAGACGGTTCTTGCTTAACAAATCCTGGAAATGGTGGTTGGGCAGTAATTATTAGCAAAGATGGTAAAATTTTAAAGATTAGTGGAAGTGAAAAAAATACCACAAATAATAGAATGGAATTACTAGCCCCAATTAATGCTTTAAAAAATATGGATGCTGACTCACAAATTAAAATTTATACCGACTCTCAATACGTAAAGCTTGGCATAACTGAATGGATTAATAAGTGGGTAATTAATAATTGGCAAACATCAAAAAAAGAAGATGTAAAAAACAAAGATTTATGGATTAAATTATATGAACTTAATAAATCTTTAAGTGTTGAATGGCACTGGGTAAAAGCACATGCTGGTAACCCTATGAATGAAGAAGTTGATATATTAGCTAGAAAAGCAGCAAATTCAGACTAATTTTATAAAATTTTCAGCAGAAGAAATTTCACAAGAACCAGCATCTTCCTCTTCTTGTAATTTTATAACCTTTAGATTATCAACCAGCATTGTATATCTATTAGATCTAACACCAAGTCCTCTTGCACTTTTATCTACATCCGCACCAATTGCTTTAGTAAAGTTTAAAAAAGGATCTCCAACCATTAAAATTTTTTCACCCACATTGTGCTCTTTACCCCACGCATTCATTACAAATGGATCATTAACCGAAATACAAATGATATGTTCAATACCTTTTTCTTTGTATTGTTCAAACATATTTACATAGCCAGGCAAATGTTTTGCAGAGCAAACTGAAGTATAAGCGCCTGGCAAACCAAATATAATTACTCTTTTATTTTTTAGAAATTCTTGAGCTCTTATTTTGTTAGGGTTTCCATTTTCCATAACAAAAATTTCTGAATTTGGTATTTGATCATTTTCTTTTATATTCATTAAATTCTTTCTTTTATATATTTTTTTATTTTATCAACATTGTTGTCAATGATGTTAAATTTTTCTTTTTCATTCAAAACAAACATTAGTTCTTCAGGAAGATCTGCTTTTAAATTTATAGCTTTTTTGATTGCATCTGGAAATTTACATGGATGTGCTGTTGCTAAAACTATATTATTTCCATCTAAATTAATTTTGTCAAATGCCCCATAACCTATTGCACTATGTGGATCTAAGACAATTTTATATTTTTCATAAACAATATTTATAGTTTTTATAACCTCTTCTTCGCTCATTCTTGATGATAAAAAATCATTATTTATTACATTTAATTTTTCCTGATTAATTTTATATTTTCCATTTTCTTTAATATTTTTCATTACCTCTACTGTGTGTATATCATTGCCATTATTTAAATCATAAAGCAGTCTTTCAAAATTACTTGCTATTTGTATATCCATACTCGGGGATATTGTCTCACAAACTTTTTCCACCTCATAACTACCCTTAGAAATTGCTCTGTGCAGAATGTCATTCTGATTAGTTGCTACAATCAATTTATTAATTGGAAGACCCATTTTTTTTGCAAGATATCCCGCATAAACGTCTCCAAAATTTCCTGTTGGAACTGAAAAATTTATTGGCTTCTTGTTATCTTCAGCTAAAAAATAACTATAAAAATAATATACACTTTGCGCAACAATTCTTGCCCAATTAATTGAATTAACACCTGACATTTTAATCTCATTAGAAAAATTTTTATCAGAAAACATTGTTTTTACTAAATTTTGACAGTCATCAAAGTTTCCATTGATAGCAATATTAAATACATTTTGTTCTTTTCCAGTAGTCATTAGTTTTCTTTGGACTGGTGACACTCGATTATGTGGATGAAGTACAAAAATAT
>Ga0233427_10003046_pt1 | contig 15027 bp, 14 predicted proteins | sample SI_118_April2016_5_FD_179885 | JGI IMG/M metagenome (GOLD analysis project Ga0233427, IMG submission 179885) | Seawater microbial communities from Saanich Inlet, British Columbia, Canada - SI_118_April2016_100_MG | ecosystem: Environmental > Aquatic > Marine > Inlet | place: Canada: British...
AGGTGATCGCAACATCAATAGCATACATGGTCCTGTGATTCCGGTCTTTACCAAGCTATAAGGTAAGACAGGCAAGACGCCGATCCGCTCCCCCGTCATATGACGGGATAGTGGATCGGTTTTTTTTTATCTGTAGGAAACTATAGTTGTTCCTAGTTCTATAAATTATTAATGCCAAATTTAGAATCTTATTTTGCTGCTAACGGCATACTTGCTAATTTTGTTCCTGAGTATCGAGCGCGTACACAGCAAAGAGAAATGGCAGAGATGATTGCTGAAACAATATCTGACAATCACATTCTTATTGCAGAGGCGGGAACAGGAACTGGTAAAACTTTTGCCTATTTAGTTCCAGCCCTTCTAGCAGGTGGAAAGGTCATTATTTCTACTGGAACAAAAACTCAGCAAGATCAACTCTTCAATAGAGATATTAATATTGTGCGTGCAGCACTTAATGTGCCTGTGAAAGTTGTATTATTAAAAGGACGTGCAAATTATGTGTGCCACTATCATCTGGAGCGTACTCTAGAAGAAGAGTTTACTAGTCTTAATGATAGGAAATACCTTAAATTAATTGAGCGCTACGCAGATTCCAGTATAAGCGGAGATAAGGGTGGTGTTAGTGGCGTGCCTGAAAACGCATCAATTTGGCAACGTGTCACCTCAACCAGAGAGAGTTGTCTTGGTTCGGAATGTCCAAAATATAAAGAATGCTTTGTTATGGAAGCACGAAAAAAAGCGCTTTCGGCAGATCTGGTGGTCGTTAACCACCATTTGTTTTTTGCTGATATATTGCTACGCGATGAAGGGCTATCAGAGATTCTTCCTGCATGCGACACAGTAATATTCGATGAAGCACATCAGTTGCCTGAGACTGCAAGTCTATTCTTTGGTGAATCAGTAAGCACTGGTCAATTAGTGGAGTTGGCACAGGAGATTAGTATTGAGGGAATTAAAAGTGCCAAGGATTTCGCTGCATTGCCAGATGCCGCATTAGTAGTAGAGAAATCTGCACGTGATTTACGGCTTAGCACCGGCACTGAGAGTGTTCGTTTACCTAGGTCGCTGATAATAAAGAATACGGAATTTAGAAAGAAGTTGGATGAGTTACTTGAGAATCTTACAGTATTGAGTTCTATACTAGAGAACCAAGCAGAGCGCTCAGAAGGATTAGAGAATTGTTGGCAACGAGTACGCGAAATTGTGGCCAGGATTACTCGTTGGGACAGTCAGGCAGAGATGCAGGAATTTGTTTGTTGGGTAGAGACGTTTAGTTACACACTACAATTTAACGCAACACCCCTATCTATTGCAGAAGGGTTTAACAAACAAATAAATGATTCTTCGCGTGCATGGGTATTTACTTCTGCAACGCTTTCAGTAAATGGTGATTTTTCACATTACAACAGTGTAATGGGTTTAAACCCAGAATTAAGTTCGGTAAGAGCGGTTAGCTGGGAGAGCCCATTTAATTTTGCTGATCAGGCTTTACTTTATGTGCCGACTGGTTTGCCTGAGCCAAATAATAGTAGTTATACCGAAAATATGGTTAAAGCAGTGTTTCCAGTATTAAAGGTGAGTCGTGGTCGTGCATTCATTTTGTGTACCAGTCTGCGTGCAATGCAGCAGATTTATAATAAGTTGTTGGACCTATTTGAAGATGAGAAACTTGACTATCCTTTATTGCTACAGGGACAAGGATCACGCTCAGAAATGTTAGACCGATTTCGTAAAATGGGGAATGCTGTACTTATTGGGAGTCAGTCTTTCTGGGAGGGGGTAGATGTTCGTGGTGAAGCTTTATCACTAGTTGTAATAGATAAATTACCCTTTTCACCGCCCAATGATCCTGTGCTAGCAGCGAGGATTGAGAAAATAAATAAAGAGGGTGGTAATGCATTCATGGAATATCAGGTGCCCCATACCGTCATTAATCTAAGGCAGGGTGTAGGACGGTTAATTCGTGACGAGATTGATCGTGGTGTATTGATGATTTGTGATCAACGTATTATTACTAAATCTTACGGTAAACGAATTTGGAAGAGCCTTCCACCAATGAAGCGCACGCGTGATCTAAATGATGTGCAAGAATTCTTTCTTGATGTTAATCAAATAGTAGAAACAGCCTAATAATTAGTTAAATAATTTAGACATGAAGAGGCTGGGTTCTTTTCTATGTAAATGAAATGTAAATTTAATAAGAATACTTAGAATCTAACTAATTATTTTAGTACATAGGGTAGTGGTAATATTTTGAGTGTCGGCCCTTTAGTTTCTTTCCAGTATATATTTTCATTCTTCACGCTATCAGTTTGTATCACCGCTAGTACATCATATCCACCCTCAGGTGAGGGGGCGGCATTAACTACCATGCCACATACTTGTTTTTTATTGCTGTACAGCTCGTCTCCGGCAGAAATAAATTCTTTTGTGCATATATTTGCGAGATACATACGGCGTTTAATCTTACCCAGAAAATGAGTGCGTGAAATAATTTCTTGCCCAGGATAACAACCCTTCTGAAAGCTTATGCCGCCAATAGCTTCCAAATTTGTCATTTGGGGAACAAATTGCTCTTGAGTGGCAGGTGTAATAACAGGAATACCCGCCTTTATTTCTAGCCAGTCCCAGCAGAATCTACCAACTGGCATAGCATGTTTTTTCAAATTTTCCCATATTTTTGGCGCATGCTCTTGTGTAGTAACAATTTCAAAACGATCCTGAGAAAGACAAATAACATTTTCATTTTCACTATTAATAACACCAAGAAAGGGATCAGGAGACACTCCAAATATTTTTTCAACTACTTCTGAGGCAAGGCTCCCAGCAACTCCAATACGTACATATTTGTCACTGTCATTACTTAATTTCACTTTGGCACGCATGACATACATGGATAACCTCTTCTCTAACGTTATGAGGAGAGATATTGGCAACTGCATAAAATATCCACTGGAATTTTTCCATACCAGAAAACTGGCAAGCATTCTTCCTTTTGGAGTGCAGCAACTACCATACTGAGCTGTATGATGATCAATTTTTGTGACGTCACAACTTAACTGACCCTGCAAGAATTCTGATGCATCTTCACCAGAGAAATGAATTATTCCAGAATGAGAGAGATCAGCCACTATTAATGTATTAGAGCCAGTATTTTCGAGCTCTGTAGAAGCGTTTCCATAATTAATAATGCTGTTATTTTCTATAACTGCATCATTTTTTTTCTGAAAAGAATGCCAAATTGAATTCATATTAAAAGAATAAGAAATGTAGTTGAATAAATTTAAATTACTAATAAAGGCTCAAGCAGAAGCTATATTTTTAAGATAGTATTTTGTATGTGTGGTTGGGTGTCAGGATAATCCAGACTAAAGTGTAGCCCGCGGCTTTCATGGCGCAATATAGCGCTTTGTACAATTAAATCTGCAGTATCTACCAGATTACGAAGTTCTAATAGATCACTGGTCACACGGAAATTAGAGTAATACTCATGTATTTCTTCATGTAATAACTTAATACGGTGTTGAGCGCGCTGCAGACGTTTATTAGTTCGAACGATGCCAACGTAATTCCACATAAAACGGCGTAATTCATCCCAGTTATGAGAGATAATAACTTCCTCATCTGCGTGACTAACTCTACTTTCATCCCACTGTGGTAGTTGTGTAGTAGGAATAGGCTTTTGGTTGAGGATGTCTTTGGCAGCTGCTTGACCAAATATGAGGCACTCCAGCAGCGAGTTACTTGCAAGCCTGTTGGCACCATGGAGTCCTGTGTGAGCAGTTTCTCCTATTGCATATAAATGATCTAAATTTGTTTTTCCATTTAAGTTTGTAACTATACCACCACAAGTGTAATGGGCCGCAGGTACAACTGGGATAGGTTGCCGAGTAATATCTATCCCTAGTTCAAGGCAACGGGCATAAATAAATGGAAAATGTTCTTCTAAGAAAGTTTTCGGTTTGTGTGAAATGTCGAGATAAACGCAATCTAGGCCACGTTTTTTCATTTCAAAATCAATAGCGCGCGCGACAATGTCACGAGGTGCCAATTCCGCGCGCTCATCGTGTAATGGCATGAAGCGTTTCCCATCTGGAAGCTTCAGAATCCCACCTTCTCCGCGTACTGCTTCAGATATTAAAAAGGATTTAGCGTGTGGATGGTAAAGACAAGTAGGATGGAACTGGATGAATTCCATATTGGCAATATGGCAACCTGCACGCCATCCCATGGCAATACCATCACCAGTTGCTGTATCAGGGTTAGTAGTATAAAGATAAACTTTACCGGCCCCACCAGCTGCCAATATTGTATTCTGTGCAGAGATAGTCTTGACCCTTCCTAACTGATTATCAAGAACATAGGCACCAAAGCAACAACTTTTGTTGGTATCAGTGTGACCTAATTTTCTGCTAGTTATGAGGTCAATGGCGATGTGATTCTCAAGAACCGATATATTCTTATGATTGAGGACTTCTTCGCCTAGGGTTCTTTGTACAGCTTGACCGGTAGTGTCTGCTGCATGGATTACTCTCCGTGTACTGTGGCCGCCTTCTCTTGTGAGATGGTAACCAGTATTATTTTTTTGATCACGGGTGAATGGAACCCCTTGCTCGATTAGCCATTGGATTGCTTTCGGACCACTTTCCAGTACGCTACGAGTGATTTTTTCATCACACAACCCAGCACCAGCATTTATAGTGTCGCGTATATGGGCTTCTGGTGAATCATTTTCCGATAGTGCTGCAGCAATACCGCCCTGTGCCCATCCACTGGCACCGTCAAGTAGATTTTGTTTAGTTATAAGACCAACCTTTTTACTTTCTGCTAAATTAAGTGCAAGTGTCAGGCCAGCAAGACCGCTGCCAATAATGAGTGTGTCAAAATAGGTATGAGGCATAGGTATTACAACTCTGGATATAGTTAAATTCTCGATATAAATTATATGAAAATCATAACAGACTTCAGGTTTGGATATACTATATCTCAATTATTCTTAGAATAACCCTGTTTAGATATGAACTAATATAGAATATATATTGTCTCTAAATATAGTCGGATAGGTGGAACTTAAGAAATAGTATTCTAGCGGGAGCACTTTTTGATCGATTGAAGCCCTGAAAAGCACATAAATAACGTGTACATAATGTAGCAGTAATCACTGGTATAATTTATTAAATTCAGGGAATATGCGGTATATGGGTGACCGAGAAATTGATCAACAGTTGGTGGAACGTGCTCAGGGTGGAGATAAGCAGGCGTTCGATCTATTGGTAATCAAATATCAGCGGAGGCTGGTTAGATTATTATCACAATTTATTCGTGATTCAGCTGAAGTTGAGGACATTGCACAGGAAACTTTTATAAAGGCATATAAATCTTTATCATCTTTTCGTGGCGATAGTGCCTTTTATACTTGGTTATATCGAATTGGTATTAATGCAGCTAAAAATTTTTTAGTTGCTCAGAAGCGGCGGGCATCTAATACCTCTAACAATTTTGATATTGAGGATGCAGAAAATCTTGAAGAAGGCGGTCAATTACGTGAGCTAAGTACTCCTGAAAGTGAATTAATAAGTAAGCAGATTGCTCAAACAGTTAATCAGGCTTTGAATGAGTTACCTGAAGAATTATGTACAGCGATCACCCTGAGAGAAATAGAAGGCTTAAGTTATGAAGAGATTGCAAGCGTTATGAATTGTCCAACCGGAACAATACGGTCCAGAATATTTCGTGCTCGTGAGGTAGTTTCAGTTAAATTACAATCTGTTACAGAGATAAGTAAAGATAAAAGGTGGTAGTATGAAAGATAAAGTTTCTGCATTGATGGACGGCGAGTTGGACAGCATAGATGTGGCTGACACCATTTCTCAAATTAAAGAATCTGAGGAACTACGTAATGAGTGGTCAACATATCATTTAATTGGAGACGTATTACGTCAGCCAGCAATGTCGACACCTGACATTGCTTCAAACATAAGAAATGAATTGGACATAGAGCCAAGTGTGCTAGCGCCAGATATTCCTAAAGAAAGAAAGAGCCAGGTTTTTGCATTTGCAATTGCCGCATCAATGGTAGCAGCTGTGGCTGCAGTAACATGGATGGGCGGGCAGACAATGGACCTCCCTCTTACTGATAAACCATCTCTTCAGGCTGTTGCACCTACTGTAACTAGTGATCCTGTTCTGGCCAAGAAGGAAGAGGCTAAGACTGAAAAATTGGTTCTGCAGGATCCGGCATCAATTAGAATAAACGACTATATGTTTGCACACGGAGAGTTTACTGCAATCCGTGGAGTGTCTCCTTACATGCGGACAGTTGCTCGCCGCCCATAAGATGATCTATCAACAGATAATAAAAAGTTTTGCTCTAATTCTTCTTGTTGCACCCTTCGCTGGTTTTGTATTACCTTCATTTGCAGAGGATTCCTCTGGAATATCAACAGAAACAGCGGGTGGATTACAAAGTATTGTGAATGCAAGTGCATCAAAAGAAGCGCAGGTTTGGTTACAAAGAATTGTTGACGCACCACGTAAGCTTAATTATACCGGTATTTTTGTATATTCATCTGATGGTCATATGGAGACGTCTCGTGTCGTACATATGGTAAATAATGAAGGGGAATTTGAGAGAATAGAAGTATTGGATGGCCCTCCTCGTGAGGTTATTCGTAATAACAATGAGGTTAAACGTTATTTTCCAGACAGAAAAACCTTGGTGACCGAAAAAAGAGGTTTGCAGAAATTTTTCCCGGCGTTGTTACCCAAGCCATTGAGTAATCTTAATAACAGTTATATTGTAAAAAAAGTTGGAAGGGAACGAATTAGCGATTACGAATGTCAGGTAATAGTGCTGGAAGCTAAGGATAGGATGCGATATAGCCAAAAGCTTTGGGTAGATGTTGCCACAGGTTTGTTACTTAAAGCGGCAGTAATGGAACGAAGTCAGATAGTAGAGCAGTTTGTTTTTACTCAAATAGAGATTGATAGTGAGATAGATAAAGAGTTATTAAAACCTGGGTACGTTACAAAAAGTACTGAGGTAAATGTTAGCAATCCAGTTATTTCTGGAACGGTAAGAGGTGAGCTCGGTTGGGAAATAAAGAATTTACCTTCAGGCTTTTCAAAAATTAACGAGGTAAGACGTATTTTTGCTGGAAAAACAACACCTGTGGGGCATATTACGCTCTCAGATGGTCTTGCTGCAGTCTCGGTATTTATTAGGCCATTCACAAAAAATGATCCTCTGGGTCCCCATGAATCTTACCCTCAACAGGGTGCTATTAATATCTATGCCCGAACGGTGGGAAAGAATGTGGTAACGACGATAGGTGAGGTGCCACGAGTAACAGTGGTACAAATTGGTAACTCTGTTAAAACTTACAAAGTTAAATGGACAAAATAGAATGAATCATAAGATTATCTTAATTATATTGTTTTGGTGCTCACTCCCTGTTTTTGCACAGACTAGAGTATTACCAGATTTTACTGGTCTGGTTGATAAGCATGGGGCTGCAGTGGTAAATATCAGTACTGTACAAACTCGCCAACCCAAAAACAAAATGATTCCTGGGATACCAAATATTCCAGAGGATAGCCCATTTTATGAATTCTTTCGTCGTCATTCTCCTCCTGGCTCTGCCCCTAGGGAGCAATCCCCTTATGGTTCTCCCAGAGAATTCGAGTCAAAATCACTGGGTTCCGGTTTTATCATTAGTGCAGATGGATATATATTAACAAATGCACATGTAGTGAGTTCAGCGGACGAGATTACTGTAAAGCTAAATGATAAACGAAAGTTTCTGGCTGAAATAATTGGTGTTGATCGTAAGACAGATATTGCTCTTCTAAAGATTGAGGCAAGGAATTTACCCAAGGTTACCCAAGGGGATCCGAGCAAATTAAGAGTTGGCGAATGGGTTGTAGCTATTGGCTCGCCATTTGGTTTTGAGAGCAGTGTAACTGCTGGCATTGTCAGTGCTAAGGGTCGATCATTAGCACAGGAAAATTATGTTCCTTTTATTCAGACTGATGTAGCTATAAATCCGGGAAATTCTGGGGGGCCACTATTTAACATGAAAGGCGAGGTAGTTGGAATTAATTCACAGATATATAGCCGTACAGGCGGTTATATGGGACTATCATTTGCAATTCCTATTGACGTTGCCACAGATATTTCTACTCAATTAAAGGTTACTGGGAAAGTGAGTCGCGGCAGACTTGGCGTGATGATACAGGAGGTAACCAAAGAATTGGCTGAATCATTCGGACTAGATAAACCAGGGGGGGCGCTGGTGACTTTGGTACAAAAAGGAGGCCCCGCAGATAAGGGTGGTCTTAAGGCAAAAGATGTAATCACTAGGTTTGATGGTAAAGCTGTAAAAACATCGAGTGATTTGCCACGTATTGTCGGCACTACAAAGCCAGGGTCAAATGTATCGGTTCATGTGTGGCGGAATGGTTCGGTAAAAAAAATGATGGTGCAAATAGATGAGTTTCCATCAGATGAGAAACACACTAATCTTGAAAATAAGAAAAATAAAAGATCTGATATATATAATCGCATAGGGCTTTCATTGAGGAAACTCTCTGATAATGAGAAAAAGGAACTTGAGATTAATAGTGGTTTATTAGTAGAGGGCATTCAGCAGGGGGTTGCCAGTCGAAGTGGAATGCGGCCTAACGATATAATCTTAGGGATCAATAATCAAGATGTAGTAACAGTTGAGCAATTTAATCAATTGCTTAGAAAAATAAAGAAAGGACGTAGTATTGCTTTACTGATAAGGCGTGGAGAAACAACGTATTTCATCACCATGAAGATCAATGGAGACGATAGTAAGTAATGCGAGAATCAGCTGAGCTTATTTTATATGTCCGAAAAGATTGTCATCTCTGTTCAGAGATGATCTTCGATTTAAATAAATTACAGGCAAAGTTTTGTTTCTATTTGAAGCTGGTAGATGTGGATAGTAGCCTAAATTTAATAGAAAAATATGGTGAATTTGTTCCTGTACTTATGGGGAAAAATGAGGAAATTTGTCATTTTCATCTGGACCTTAAAGCTCTAGATGCTTATTTAGTTAAAATTCGCTAGAATGTACACTTATTGAAAGAAAGTTGAGTGGTCATAAGTTTCTGGGATCAATCCAGAATTATGAGGGCACAATATGTGCCCTTTTTAATTTCTCTGGTACTGATTTTTGGCCATTATTATCTCTGATCATCGGACCTCTATCTCGAATGCAGCAAATTCGTAATTTTTGTATCATTGCACATATTGACCATGGTAAGTCTACTCTGGCGGACCGTATCATTAATCTATGTGGTGGTTTGGCAGACCGTGAAATGGAAGCGCAGGTATTGGATTCGATGGATCTGGAGCGTGAACGTGGAATTACTATAAAAGCGCAAACGGTTGCACTTGAATATATTTCAAGGGAAGGTAAATCTTATCTTTTAAATCTGATTGACACACCAGGCCATGTAGACTTTTCGTACGAAGTGTCGCGATCTATTGCCGCTTGCGAAGGGGCGCTATTAATTGTTGACGCATCACAAGGTGTTGAAGCCCAGACTGTAGCGAACTGTTATGCTGCAATTGAGCAGGATATTGAGGTACTACCTGTATTAAATAAGATTGATTTGCCTGCTGCAGAACCGGCAAGAGTTATCGATGAGATTGAAGATATCATTGGCATTGATGCCAAGGATGCTTTGTGTGTCAGCGCTAAAACAGGAGAAGGTGTAAGGGATATTTTAGAAGAAATAATTAGAAGGGTTCCTTCGCCGAAAGGGGATCCTAAAGCGCCGCTGAAAGCTCTTATTATTGACTCTTGGTTTGATAATTATGTTGGAATCGTTATGTTGGTAAGAGTTGTAGATGGAACTCTCAAACCGAAAGATAAAATCTTACTCATGGCGAGTAAAACTGATCACTTATGTGAACAAGTTGGTGTATTCACACCAAAATCGGAAAGTCGTCTGTCTTTAAGTGCAGGAGAAGTCGGTTTCATTATTTCTGGTATTAAAGAACTAAAATCTGCAAAGGTAGGCGACACTGTTACTTTGGCAAAATGTCCAGCTGTTGATCCATTAAATGGTTTTAAAGAGATTAAGCCGCAAGTATTTGCTGGGCTCTATCCGATTGAGTCAAATCAATATGAGTCATTACGGGATGCGCTTGAGAAATTAAAACTCAATGACTCTTCACTGCAGTATGAGCCAGAAATATCACAAGCCTTAGGCTTTGGTTTTCGTTGTGGATTTCTCGGATTATTACATCTCGATATTGTGCAGGAGAGATTAGAACGAGAATACAAAATAGATCTCATTACAACTGCACCAACAGTAGTCTGTGAGATAGTTATGCGTGATGGTACAGTAATAGAAATTGATAACCCATCTAGAATGCCAGAGCATGCAAAGATTGAAGAAATACGGGAGCCAATTATAGATGCAACTATTCTTGTTCCTCAGGAGTATGTCGGCGCCATTATTACTCTGTGCATAAGCAAGAGGGGAATACAGAAAAATTTGCAGTACATGGGAAGGCAGGTAATGCTTACCTTTGAATTGCCACTAAACGAGGTGGTTATGGATTTCTTTGATAAGCTGAAATCTACAAGTCGTGGATATGCTTCGTTGGATTATGAATTTAAGGAATATCGTGCTGCTGATTTAGTTAAGCTAGATATACTTATTAATGGAGAAAAAGTAGATGCTTTATCATTAATAGTGCACCGGTCGAATAGTAACTATCGTGGGCGAGAGCTGGTACAAAAGATGCGCAGTCTTATCCCTCGTCAAATGTTTGATATTGCAGTACAGGCTGCCATTGGTGCGCACATTATTGCCAGAGAGAGTATTAAGGCGTTACGTAAAAATGTTCTTGCTAAATGCTATGGTGGAGATATTAGTCGAAAAAGGAAATTATTAGAGAAGCAGAAGGCTGGGAAGAAGAGAATGAAAAATGTGGGTAATGTGCAGATTCCACAAGAAGCATTTCTAGCAATATTGCAAGTAGGCGATAAATAGAAAAAAGAAAAATCTCAAGATTAACCACGCTAATATGTATGTGGCATCTTGTTTTGTAGGCTAACAAATATTATTTAAATAGGGCGCGGAATGAACTTTCCTCTCATCATGTTGATCTTGCTGACGGTTACCGGAGGGATCTGGCTGCTTGATTATTTTGTATTACGGCATAATCGTATAAAAGAAGATAATGAGCCGTGGTGGGTAGAATATCCAAAAAGTTTTTTTCCGGTAATCGTTATTGTATTCTGTTTGCGGTCTTTCTTGGTAGAGCCGTTTAAGATTCCATCAGGCTCAATGATTCCAACCCTGCTCGTGGGAGATTTTATTCTGGTAAATAAATATACCTATGGTGTCCGGTTACCAGTGATTAATCAAAAAGTATTTGATATAAATAAACCTGAGCGTGGTGAGGTAATGGTGTTTCGTTACCCTGATGATCCATCAATGGACTACATTAAACGTATAGTAGGAATTCCTGGAGACTTAATAACATATCGTAATAAGCGATTGACCATTAATGGTTCTCTAGTGAAGATGAAATCAACAGGTGAGTATACATATATTGAGTCTGGTATAAATCATGTGTATAGCCAAGGTTATGTAGAATCAATGAATGGGAATGATCACACTATAATTATTAATCCGGTAGCTCCTAGCATACAGCTTTCAGGCGTGCATCAGTTCCCGTCGTATAAGAATTGTGACTACAATCATTCTGGGTTTACCTGTAAGGTGCCTGTTGGGAATTATTTCACAATGGGAGATAACCGTGATAGTAGTAGTGATAGTCGTTACTGGGGGTTTGTTCCTGAGCGTAATATAGTTGGTAAAGCATTTATGGTCTGGTGGAATTTCAGTGATCTAAGTCGGGTTGGGTTACCAATTAAATAACTAAAAATAATGCTTAAATATTAGGGAGTATTATGTGGCGCAGCATAGGATACAGACAAAGGGGTATGGGTCTGTTAGCCTTAATATTTTGGGCTTTAATATCAGTCTTGATTTTTATGGTAGCGCTGAAAATACTTCCAGTATACAAAGAAAACACGACTATAAAAAAAACCTTATCCACTATGGCCAATGACTCTATTTTACAGAATGGAGAAAAATGGGAAATGAGGAAATTTTTTAATGAACGTGCTGAGATAGATGATATCAGCTCTGTTAATGGAGATGATCTAGAAATTGATAACGAAGAAGGAAAAATAGTACTGGGTGTCGCTTATTCAGTTAAGACACCGTTATTCGCAAATATTTCTTTGTATATCGATTTTAACGAGAGTAGCGGAAAGTAAATAGTAACAATTAAATATAGCTTATATACAAGCTTATCAAGAGATGGATAGTAACGTACTTTATCGAAGAATCGGTTATAGCTTCAGTAATCCTGATCTTTTATATCAGGCGCTGACTCATCGCAGTCATAGCCACCCTCATAACGAACGTTTTGAATTTCTTGGTGATAGTATTCTTAACTGTGCAGTTGCAGGGTTGGTATTCAGACACTTCCCAAGTCTTCCAGAAGGCAACCTAACTAGGCTTCGGGCTAATCTTGTTAATCAGAAAGCATTATTTGAATTAGCGAAAACACTAGATCTAGGGAATCAAATTAGACTTGGTGAGGGAGAGCTTAAAAGTGGCGGATGTAATCGTCCCTCAATTCTTGCAGATGCGCTAGAAGCTATTTTGGGTGCGGTCTATCTTGATGGAGGTTTTGCAAGAGCTGAGGAAGTTGTCATTACTCTATTTACCCCGCTACTTCCCAAATTTGATACACAAGATTCAGGTAAAGATCCAAAAACTATTTTACAGGAATATTTACAAGGCCATAAACTGATGCTACCAAAATACTCCATTATTGTTACCAGCGGAGAAGCTCATCAGCAACAGTTTCGTGTGGAGTGCGCTATCCCTAAACTTAGCATTAGTGCCATTGGTGAAGGCTCGAATCGACGTAGTGCAGAGCAGGAAGCAGCAAAAGAAGCATATGAACAAATACACCTGCATAATTAGAGGCTAGAGATGAAACATATTTATTTTTATATTCTGGATGTAGACGGCTTAGTCTTAGTTTAATATATTTTGAGATGATGAGTGCTCTAGATTTTCATACCGGATATATTGCTATTGTTGGGCGACCAAATGTTGGCAAATCAACATTGCTAAATCGTTTGGTCGGACAAAATGTAAGCATCACATCAAAAAAAGCACAGACTACAAGGCACCGTATTAATGGCGTTCTTACTGATGAGCATTCACAGTTTATTTTTGTCGATACACCTGGCTTCCAGAAACAGTATATGAACAAATTAAATAGTGTAATGAATCGTACCGTCACAAAAAGTATGAATGGTGTAGATGTAGTGATATTTGTGATTGAAGCGTTATATTTTGATGAACGTGATGAACACGTTTTAAAACTCTTACCTGTCGATAAACCAGTAATTCTTGCTATTAATAAAATAGATCGTATATCAGACAAATCAAAGCTTCTTCCATTCCTTGAGAAACTTTCTAAAATATTTTCTTTCTCATCAATGATTCCTGTAAGTGCTGAACGTGGAACACAGACCCAAGAATTAATAGAGGCAATTCGTCCCTATTTACCAGAAGGACTGGCATTATTTAGCAGGGATGAGGCTACAGATCGTAGTGAACGATTTCTTGCGGCTGAATTGATACGTGAGAAATTATTTCGTTTGTTGTGGGATGAAATACCTTATTCTACTAGTGTTGCTATAGATCAATTTACAAACGAAAGTGGCCTAAGAAAAATTCATGCTTCTATTATTGTGGATAGAGCAAATCAAAAGGCTATGATTATAGGTAAAAATGGTGAAGAGCTAAAATTAATCGCAACTCAGGCTCGAATAGATATGGAGAAACTTTTTGGCGGTAAGGTATATCTTAAAGTGTGGGTAAAAATTAAAAGTGGATGGGCTGATGATTTACGAGCACTAAAGACTTTGGGTTATGAGTAAATTTATAAAGCTTGATTAATATAAAATAATCTTAGAGTCAAAATCTATGACAGTTGATAAAATGCGGCAAGATGCACAACCTGCTTTTGTGCTACATACCTATCCCTATCTAGAGACTAGTCTCTTAGTGGAGACCTTTACAAGAAATTTAGGACGGGTTCCATTGGTTGCAAAAGGAGCAAAGCGCCCTAAATCTGCTCTTAGAGGACTATTGATAGCATTTCAACCATTACAGCTTACTTGGGCGGGAAAGTCAGAATTAAGAACACTTCATAAGGCAGAATGGCAGGGCGGGCAGCAACCTTTGCAGGGAATGGCCCTAATCTGTGGTTTTTATTTGAATGAATTATTAATAAGGCTATTGCATCGTGATGACCCCCATGAACAATTATTCGATTATTATCAAGATACTTTATCTGCGTTAAATACGCAGCAAGACTACACTCCTATCCTGCGCCAATTCGAGAGGCGCATGTTGATAGAGCTAGGTTATGCTTTGACATTTAATGAAGATGTTGTATCAGGTAAACTATTGAATTCAGATGAGGAGTATTACTATGAGGTAGAACGGGGGCCGATGGCGGCAAATGAAAACGATGGTATCTCTTGCCCGCGATTACGTGGAAAAACTTTATTAGATATGGAAAAAAATGATTACTCTGATACTGTTACCAGACAGCAAAGTAAAGTGCTTATGCGCTATATACTTGGGCATTACCTTGGTGAAAAACCATTATACAGTCGCCAATTATTGGGGGCCATGCAGACATAATGATTAAGCTAGGTGTCAATATTGATCATGTCGCAACTTTACGGCAAGTGCGAGGGGTGATTTATCCATGCCCACTTGACGTGGCACTAATTGCGGAGACGGCAGGTGCAGATTCGATTACGTTGCATTTACGGGAAGATAGGCGTCATATCCAAGACGATGATGTAAAGGCTATACGTAATAAGATTAAGACCAGAATGAATTTGGAAAGTGCGGTCACTAATGAAATGATAG